>Ga0209798_10000741_pt1 | contig 19890 bp, 18 predicted proteins | sample DOMMetBare3Fresh_FD_187475 | JGI IMG/M metagenome (GOLD analysis project Ga0209798, IMG submission 187475) | Wetland sediment microbial communities from St. Louis River estuary, USA, under dissolved organic matter induced mercury methylation -... | ecosystem: Environmental > Aquatic >...
GAGTTCACTCCCATAACTCCCATCTCTACGCTTTCCTGGAACTGGCCAAACGTGAAGGGGTGAAAGAGGTCTTGATCCACTGCCTGCTGGATGGGCGCGACACCCCTCCCCAGAGCGGCATCGACTACCTGGCACAGCTGGAAGCGGAGATCGACCGGATCGGCATCGGCACCATCGCGACGGTCATGGGTCGCTACTACGCCATGGATCGCGACAATCGCTGGGAGCGGGTCGAAAAAGCGTACAACGCCATTGTCTGTGGTGAAGGAGAGCAACGCGCCAGTGCCAGGGATGCCATCGAACAGAGCTATGCTGCCGGCGTACACGATGAATTCGTGGTGCCGGTGGTGGTGGCTCACAATGCCACCCTGGATGACGGTGACGGCTTCATTTTCTTCAACTTCCGCTCCGACCGGGCCCGCGAGATTACCCGGGCACTGGCGCTGGACGACTTCAGCGGCTTTGAACGGGCTAAACGGGCCAAGCTGGCCGGGTATGTCTGCCTGACCGACTACGACGCCACCTTCGGCCTGCCAATCGCCTTCGGCGCTACCGAACTGACCAACATCCTGGGTGGCGTGCTGGCCAATGCCGGGCTGAAACAGCTGCGCATTGCCGAAACCGAGAAATACGCCCATGTCACCTTCTTCTTCAACGGCGGGGTAGAGACCCCCTTTGCCAATGAAGAGCGCGCCCTGATCCCCTCACCGAAAGAGGTGGCCACCTATGACCAGAAGCCGGAGATGAGCGCCTATCTCGTGACCGAGGAACTGCTGACCCGCATAGACAGTGATCAGTACGACGTGATCATCCTCAATTTTGCCAACTGTGACATGGTCGGTCATACCGGCATCGAGGCGGCGGCCATCAAGGCGGTGGAAGCGGTGGATGCCTGCGCCGGACGCGTGGTAGCCAAGGTACGCGAAAAGGGTGGCGCCGTACTGATCACTGCCGACCACGGCAACGCCGAGCAGATGCAGGACGAAAACGGTGAGCCGTTCACCGCCCACACCACCAACCCGGTGCGGCTGATCCTGGTGGATGACAGCCGTAAAGGAGTGACCCTGCGTGATGGTGGCCGACTGGCCGATGTGGCGCCAACCATGCTGGCCATGCTCGGGCTGCCACAACCGGCTGAAATGACCGGTACCAGCCTGATACAATAACCTGGCAAACACAGCAGTTGCAAACTGTCGGAATGAGTGCATCAGGGATGTTTCGTCGTAATTCCTGGCGAAATGGAGCGTCAACAGCCGATACTGTCTGAGCCCGCAGGGCGAGTTTATCCGCTGTAGCGCAATGAGCTTGGAATTACAGAAACATCACGTCAGCACGATTGCAAATAGTTGGCAACTGCTGAATCAACGTGCCAACAGAAACGGGCAGCCTCTTGGCTGCCCGTTTCTGTTTCTCTACCTTGTGAATCTTTGCATGGATCAGATCGTCAGGACGCAACAGCACCCTGGCGCTTGGCCCGTTTTTCCTCCTGCAACATGTCAATCGCCAGCAGGGTCACCCCGACACAGATCAGGGAATCAGCCACGTTGAAGGCTGGCCAGTGATGGCTGTACCAGTGCACATCGAGAAAATCAATCACCTCTCCCAGTCTGACCCGGTCGATCAGGTTTCCCAGGGCTCCGGAGAAGATCATGGCCAGCGAGAACTGGGGAAGCTTCTGGTCATCACGCAGCTTGTAAAAAGCAGCCAGGATGGCAATTGCTGCCACGATCGTGATGGCAATGAAAAACGGCAGTCGCCAGGATGCGTGGGAAAGAAAGCTGAAGGCCGCGCCACGATTGCGCAGGTAAGTGATATGAAAAAAATTCGGGATCACCGGAATCGATTCGTACAGTCGCATGCTCCCATCGATGAACAGCTTGGTCGCCTGATCGACGGCAATCCCGATCACGGTAATCACGACTAACAACAGCGAGCGAGTTTTCATCAGACCACCGCAGCCGTGCATTTGGGGCAGATAGTCGGATGTTCGCTGTGACTCCCCAACTCTTCGCTGTAACACCAGCAGCGTTCACATTTGACACCCGGAGCAGCTGTTACCTGGATCGACAGTCCCTCGATGGTTTCCGATGTCCAGCACTCGCCTGACAAGCTTTCCGTTAAGGTCACCTTGGAGACGATGCAGATGCCGGCCAGTTCCTGTTCGTATTCACGTAAAAACGAGAGCAGATCAGCCGGTGGCGCAATGGCAACCGCTGCATCCAGCGGATGACCGATCACCTTGGCGGCGCGCGCCCGTTCCAGCGCCTTTGAAACATCTGCCCGGACCTTCATGATCCGCGCCCAGCGCTCCACCAGGGAATCATCTTTGACTTCCGGGGTCAGGGGAGGGAAGGAAGCAAGATGGACACTCTGCTCCTTCTCACCCGGCAGATAGCGCCACGCCTCATCGGCCGTAAAGGAGAGCACCGGTGCCAGCAGCCGCAACAGGGTATCGATGGTACGGTAGAGTACCGTCTGGGCGCTGCGGCGGCTGATGGAATCAACCTTGCTGGTGTACATGCGGTCCTTGAGAATATCCAGGTAGAAGGAGCTCATTTCCACGGTACAGAAGGCGTTCACATCCTGGTAGATGACATGGAAAGCATATTCCTGATAGGCGGTCAGCACCCGCTCCTTGAGCAGTTCCAGCTGATGCAGCGCCCAGCGGTCGAGCTCCGGCATATCATTGAGTGCTACCGTGTCACGAGCCGGGTCAAAGTCGGGGATACTCCCCAGGATATAGCGGCAGGTATTGCGAATGCGGCGGTATGCTTCGGAAACTCGGGTCAGGATCTCTTCCGAGATCCTGGTATCGTCGCGGTAATCCTGGGCGGCACACCAGAGGCGTAAAATATCGCCACCGAACTTCTTGATCACATCCTCGGGAGCCACCACGTTCCCCAATGACTTGCTCATCTTGTACCCTTTGCCATCCAGTACAAAACCGTGGGTCAGGACACTCTTGTAGGGGGCTACTCCCCGGGTGCCGACGCTTTCCAGCAGTGAGGAATGGAACCAGCCACGATGCTGGTCACTCCCTTCCAGGTACATGTCAGCCGGTGAGGAGAGACCGGGATTCGGCTCCAGCACGGCAGCGTGGGAAACACCGGAATCAAACCACACATCCAGGATATCATTTTCTTTTTCAAAATGGGCGCCGCCACATTTGGGGCAGACCGTCCCGGCTGGCAGCAGCCTGGCAGCCTCCCAGTCAAACCAGACATCGGAGCTGTGCTCTTTGAAGATCTCCGCCACATGATCCATAATTTTTCCATCAGCCACGTATTCGCCGCAATCTGTGCAGGAGAAGGCGGTGATCGGAACTCCCCACGAACGCTGACGCGAGACGCACCAGTCAGGGCGGTTTTCGATCATGCCATGAATCCGCTCCCGTCCCCAGCGGGGAATCCACTGTACCTTGTCAATCGCTTCCAGCGCTTTCTGGCGCAGATCGTTGGCTTTCATGCTGATGAACCACTGCTCGGTGGCCCGGAAGATGATCGGCTTTTTGCAACGCCAGCAATGGGGGTAGGAGTGGCTGATATTGGATGTTTGCAGCAGCGCCCCGACTTCGGTCAGCTTTTCGATCACGCTCTGGTTGGCGGCAAACACCTGCTGGCCGCCGAAGAATTCCAGGGTGGAGATATATTTGCCATGGTTGTCCACCGGGTTGTAGATTTCGAGCCCTTCCTTGAGGCCAAGCTCGTAGTCTTCCTGACCATGGCCGGGAGCGGTATGAACACAACCGGTTCCCGCTTCCAGGGTAACATGATCTCCCAGCAGCACCACCGAGTCACGGTCGTAAAACGGATGCTGACAGTTCTTCCGCTCCAGCAGGGTGGCCGAGAAGGTTGCCACGACCGTTCCGGTCAGCCCGACGGTTGTCAGGAAGGAATCTTTCAACCCTTCAGCCACAATCAGTACACCCTTTTCCGTTTCCAGCGCCACGTACTCAAACTCCGGGTGCAGGGCTACCGCCAGGTTGGCCGGAATTGTCCAGGGAGTAGTGGTCCAGATCACCACGTAGGCCTGTTTTCCTGCCAAGGCCGGAATGACGGTGCCCAGATCCTCCTTGAGCGCAAAGCGGACAAAAATCGACGGGGAGGTGTGGTCGGCATATTCAACTTCCGCCTCCGCCAGCGCGGTTACGCAGGAGGAACACCAGTGAACCGGCTTGCGGCCACGGTACAAGCCGCCATTGTGGGCGAATTTTGCCAGTTCGACGGCGGTCAGCCCCTCATATTGGTGGTTCATGGTCAGGTAGGGATGTTCCCAATCTCCCAGCACACCGAGCCGTTTGAATTCTTCTTTCTGGATCCCCACAAATTTGGCGGCATAATCGCGGCAGAGCTTGCGCATTTCCAGCTTGGAAACCTGGCTCTTCTTGGAACCGAGATTTTTTTCAACCTGCAACTCGATCGGCAGACCGTGACAATCCCACCCCGGAATGTACGGCGCATGGAATCCTTCCATCCGTTTCACTTTCAACACCACATCCTTGAGGATCTTGTTGAGAGCATGACCGATGTGAATATGGCCATTGGCGTAGGGAGGACCGTCGTGCAGCACGTACAACGGCTTGTTTTGCCCCTCCTGCTCCAGCTTTTGGTACAGCCCTTCCGACTCCCATTGGGCCAACATCTGGGGCTCACGCTGGTTCAGATTGGCTTTCATCGGAAAGTCGGTAACGGGTAGATTGAGGGTTTCTTTATATTCCATGGTGATGCCTCCCAGTAAGGTGTGTGGTAAAAATTGAAACAAATTACAGGTATATATACCCAATGTCAAGAAACACGACTTGACACCTGCAGCTTTTATCTTGACTTCCCGGCTCTTTTCTGCAATATATTTGCGCCTTTTTGGGCGTAGAACCATACCATACACGGTTATTCCGAGGTACAAACCATGACCACAAAACCAGCGAAAATGAAGTGGGAAGAGATCCAGGATCTTCTGCTGAAAATGAAAAAAGAAACCCTGACGGAAATTTCAAAAACACTTAAAAACGGTGTTGATACGAATCTGGCGACCGATCCGAGCGGTGACATTTATGATCAGGCATCATCGGAACGTGATCGTGAGCTCGGTTTGCTGTTGGGAGATCGTGAGCGCGAAAAATTGCATGCCATCGATGAGGCACTGCTGCGGATCGAAGAGAATGAATACGGCATTTGCGAAGAGTGTGACGAAGAAATACCTCTTGGCCGCCTGAAAGCGATGCCCTTTACCCGGCATTGCGTCAAGTGCAAATCAGATCTGGAAAAGATCCAGGCCCAAACCCGGCGCACCGAAGAAGACCGCGCCTATCGTGAAATACCAATGGGCGGAGAAGAAGAGGAAGGCTAACGTTTCACCACCAGAGCAAGCAATTGAGCCAGCACTCCACGATGAATATCCATGGCATCGTGCGGGCACAATTCCCGGCAGCACCAGCAATGAATACAGCGCCCACCGTCAACGGTCAGGGCGCTGTTTTGTATGCTGATGGCAGCCGGCGGACAGGCATCACGACAGATTCCGCAGCAGACACAGACTTTGCGATCCGCCTTCGGTAAAGGAACCAGAAAACGCTTCAAACCTTTGCGCACAAACTCCGGCAAGCCAAACTGGGTATCAACCCCCTGGGGGAGTTTGAACGGCGTACCCTTCCCGACTTCATCAACAGCACCGCAGCGTTCAACCTGGCTCGGCTCGGCGCCCGCCAGTCCCATCAAGCGTGCTTCCTGTTCCAACGGCAACAGATCAACCGGAATCCCGGCCACTTCACCCGCCACCAGATCCACCGCCACCGGGTTGCTCCCGGCCAGCAGCAGGCTGCGCTGAATCGGCGTACCGCTTCCCGGACCATCCCCCTCCATAGCAACCACCGCATCAACAATATTCAAGGCCGGCTTTTTCAACAGATATATTTCCAACAGCAGTCGGGCAAAACGTTGCCGCGACGATCCTGCTTTCAGATGCCACCCCGCTTTTTCAGCTCCCACCACCGCACCGAACAGGTTTTTTACGGCGCAGGTCATGGTCATCATTTCATGAGTCTTGAGCTTGGGAAGGTTGATGATCAGATCCGCTTCCCAATAGGACGTAGCCAGATCAATCCTTTTGAACAGGCCGGTTCCAGCCACCTCGGTGGTAGAATCGAACGGGGCCAGTTCGGCGCCGCTGAGACGGGCTGCCTCGGCAATGCCGCTTTTATCGGCCACCTTCTGAAAGCTGCCGATTCCGGGGCTGTCACCGATCTGTACCTGACAGCCGGCCTCCCGCACCAGTTCCGCCACCACCCGTACCAGAGCAGGGTGGGTGGTCACCGCCTGGTGGGGATGTTTTCCCGCCAGCATATTTGGCTTGAGCAACACCCGCTGCCCGGATGTGACAAAAGCCTCCAGACCACCCAGCGGTTCCAGTAACGAGAGCACAGCGCTACGCAGCTGCTGATATTCATAGGTATGGCACTGCCAGACAGATACTCGTTCCATGATAGTAACATTCATCCCGGTCGCCGGGACCTAGAACCTCTGTCCGCACGGCTTACCGTTGCAACCACCCATACCGTTGGGCTGATTACAACCGCCAGTACTGGAGAAGCATTCCCCATCCCGCTTGCCACGATCCGGCAATCCGTTTTGTACCCGGATTTCAGCTATTTTTGCCTGTATCATCTTTATTTCGCCCCCCAGCGCCGCAATTTTAGCAGCATCCGGTGTACCTTTTAGATTTTCTCGTTGCACTTCAAAACGCCGCAGCATCATTTCCTGGCGCAGATCAATAGTTTCCTGTTGAAATTTCCGGAACTGGTCGTTAGCTGAGGGGGGCATCATTCCCTGGGGGCAGTTTGCACAGCCACCATCTCCCTGAGCCATTGCGGTTCCGCCCAGCGCCAATGCCAGGGCAAATAGTATGACGGTTGAATATATTTTTTTCATGGTGTAACTCCTTCTGAGTGAAATCACTCTGATATTGGGGTATGAATCAATCTCATGTCAATTACAAACAATCATGAAGAGTAGTGACGTTTCGTGCAGTGCAACCTTCTCCAGTGATCTCCACTTGCATCGCTTTATGTTTCCACGGAGCGTACCAGTTCTGCCAGACAGGCGATAAAAGTCGGTGAACTGTTGAGTGACTCCATCCGTTTAAAATTGGTGATACCGAGGGCATGGGCAACTTCGGCATATTCTATATCAATTTCATGGAGCGTCTCGATGTGATCGGAAACAAATGATAACGGTACGATCAGCACATCTTTGTGCCCCTGGGCTGCCAGTTCTTTCAACTTTTCATCGGTTGATGGTTCAAGCCACTTGACCGGTCCGGCGCGGGATTGAAACGCCAGATGATGCGTAACATCGTTGAAATGTTCCATCACCAGCCGCACCGTGGCAGTGATATGATCCAGATACGGATCGCCATCGCTGATAAATGATTGCGGCAGTGAATGGGCGGAGAAAAAGAGCTGCACCCTTGATCGATCCGCAAATTGCGCCAGCCCCTGTTCGATCTTTTCCACCAAGGCGGCGATGTAGAGTGGATGATCAAAGAACTGCCGGATGTAGCTGACATCAAGACTTGTGCCGCAATCTTTCAATGCCCGTTCCAGATCGTTAATACTGGAACCGGAGGTGGCACGGGAATAGTGGGGGTAGAGCGAGAGCGCCACAATTCGCCTGATCCCCTGACCGGCGATCGCCTGCAGGGCTTCCGCAGCAAACGGCTTCCAGTAGCGCATGGCAACAAAGCTGACATACTGGTCGCCAAGGTTCTTTTCCAGCTCTTTCCCCTGCTGGATCGTCAATTCCAGCAACGGCGATTTACCACCGATCTGGCGATAGTTTTCAGCACTTTGGGGGGCACGGCGTTTGACAATCCGCCGGGCGATGAACGGTTGCAGAAAAGCAGGGCCGATCTTGATGATATCGCGATCGGTAAACAGATTCAGGAGAAACGGCTCAACCGCTTCCAGCGAGTCAGGCCCCCCCATCTGCAACAACAAAATGGCAGTTTTATCCATGTGCTTGTCCATACCCTACGCCCGAATCATGACCAGCAGCATTTTGAACGGCTTGACCGCCTTCACCGCGTGCGGCTTGTGGGCTGGCATGATAATCATCTGACCGGCTTTGACGGTATGGATATCGTCCTCAATGGTTACCTCTGCCTCACCGTCAACCACCTGGATAAAGGCATCATAGGGAGCGGTGTGTTCCGACAGCCCCTGTCCGGCATCAAAGGAAAAGAGTGTTATCGTCCCGATTTTCTTGTCAATCAGCGTCTTGCTGACCACCGAGTCAGTCTGATAGGCAACCAGTTCATCCAGCGAAAGCGCTTGTCCGATTAAACTCATGTCTGTTCTCCTCTGCAACTCAATTTTGATACAAAAAAGCCCGGCTCTCCAGGAGGGGTCAAGAGAGAGCCGGGCAATAAGAGGGAGCACGCCCCCTCTCTCAACGTTATTGGTTAGTCAACTGATTTTCTCAGGAACGTCGGAATGTCGTACTGATCCTCATCTTCATCGATCATCGATACCATCGGACGGATCCGGGCAACATTTTCCGTTTTCTGACGATCACGCATAAAGGTCGGGCTGTCGAGCGAAGAACGAACGGACGTTGCCGGAGCAGCATGACGCTCATTGACATGCTGCAGGGGGGTGAAGCTCCGTTTGTGCCCGCGCTCGGCATCAAAGCGATCACCGAAACCGGTAGCAATCACGGTCACCTTGATGGAATCGCCCATTTCATCGTCACGCACAACCCCGATCTTGATGTTGGCATCTTCATGAACTTTTTCATGCACAATCCGGTTGACCGTGTTGTAATCATCCATGGTCATGGCAGCCGAACCGCTGATATTGACCAGTACCCCTTTGGCGCCGGAAATATCGTTGTCTTCCAGCAACGGACTGGCAATGGCATTATTAACGGCATCGGCAGCACGGTTCTCGCCACTACCTTCGCCAATCCCCATCATGGCCATGCCGCGCACACTCATAACCGTTTTTACGTCGGCAAAGTCAAGGTTCATGAAACCGGTGGAGGTGATCAGTTCCGAAATCCCCTGAACCGCCTGACGCAGTACGTCATCGGACGGTTTAAAGGCATCGAACAGTGACATGTTCTTGCCGGCCTGACTGATCAGACGGTCATTGGGAATGATGATCAGGGAATCAACATGTTTTTTGAGATCATTGATGCCGTATTCGGCAACTTCGGATTTCGATTTTCCTTCATAGGTAAACGGCTTGGTGACAACCCCAACCGTCAGGATACCAGCCTCGCGTGCTGCTTCGGCAATCACCGGCGCCGCACCGGTTCCGGTGCCGCCACCCATACCGGCGGCAATAAAGACCAGATCGGCACCTTTAAGGGTTTCCACAATCTGCTCACGGTTTTCCATTGCTGCTTCTTTACCGATCTCTGCTTTTGTTCCCGCTCCCAAACCTTTGGTCAGTTGACGGCCGAGCTGTATTTTTACCGGTGCCTTGGAATTGCGCAGCGCCTGCGCATCCGTATTGGCAACCATGAAATCTACTTTATGAATAGCGCTGGCAATCATGGTATTAACCGCGTTACCGCCGCCACCACCAACTCCGATTACCTTGATAACTGCGCCTTGGTCAACAGTTTCATCAAATTCAAACATCATTACTCCCCCTTGCAAGATGGCGATATAAAACGGTAAGACATTAGAAATGTAACCTCAATTTTTCAAACAATCAAAGGAAAAAATCAAATAATTTAACTTTAGTAAGTTAGAAATTAATTTCTGCGCTTTTCAGGCAGAAAATAATTTCGTTAACGCACTTATCCTGTTTATCAGGGTTAGGTAAAATCAATACAAAATCAGATCAATTGTCGCTTTATGTCACATCAACCATTGAATCAGAAGAACTCCTTGAACCATGCTTTCATCCGTTGCATGGTGGTTCCAAAGATCTTGTCATCCGATTTGCCTTCCTTGAAATGTTCACGCGATCCGGAGTTACGGCTGCCGTAAACCACCAGACCAACGCCGGTGGCATAGACCGGAGAATTGACCACATCCACCAGACCGCCAATCCGTTGCGGCAAACCGCGGCGCACCGGCAGGTTGAAAATCTGTTCCGCCATTTCCGGCATACCTTCCAGAATACTGGAACCACCGGTAATCACGACACCGGAGGCGATGCTGTCATCCAGGCCGGAACGGACGATTTCGCGGTTAACCAGGGTGAACAGCTCTTCCACGCGTGGTCCGAGAATCTCACACAACACGTTGCGGGAAAGTTCACGCGGCTTGCGCCCACCGACACTCGGCACTTCAATCTTGTCATCCTTGCCGACCAGCGACGAAAGACAACAGCCGTATTTCTGTTTGATTTTTTCCGCTTCTGCAAACGGTGTGCGCAGACCAACCGCAATATCGTTGGTCAACTGATGCCCGCCCAGCGCCAGTACGGAGGTATACTTGATCGCCCCTTCGGCAAAGATGGCGATATCGGTGGTGCCTCCGCCAATATCAACCAGGCAGACTCCCAGCTCTTTTTCATCCGCCGAAAGCACCGCTTCGGAGGATGCCAACTGCTCCAGCACAATATCAGCCACATCAAGGCCTGCCCGATTACACGACTTGACAATGTTCTGGGCGCTGGCAACCGCACCGGTGACAATATGTACCTTGGCTTCCAGCCGGACACCACTCATGCCGAGTGGCTCGCGGATGCCATCCTGTTCATCGATAATAAATTCCTGGGGGAGAATATGAATCACTTCCCGATCCATCGGAATGGCAATCGCCTTGGCTGCCTCGATCACGCGGCGCACATCCTCCTGCGACACTTCCCGCGCCTTGATGGCAATCACACCCTGGGAATTGATCCCCTTGATATGCCCACCGGCAATACCGGCATATACGGAACGGATTTCACACCCGGCCATCAGCTCCGCTTCGTTGACCGCCTTGCGAATCGCTTCCACCGTGCTTTCGATGTTAATCACAACACCTTTGCGCAAGCCGCTGGACGGACTGGTGCCAATACCGACAATATCAATGCCGTCTTCGGTGACATTACCCACAATGGCACATATTTTAGTCGTTCCGATATCAAGACCGACGATCAAATTATCTTTTCTGGTTGCTGACATATTCCCCCCTACGGAATCATTGTATCTGTAGCCAATCAGCTCTTTTTGACAACGATCTTGTCATTATAGTCAAGATCGATGTAATGCAGTGTCGCTTTGTTAGCCATAACATCGGAATAAATACGGGCAAAACGTTCCAGCTTGGCGGCGTAATCTCCGCTCCCCATTTTGACCGGCAGCGACCCGGAAGCGGTAAACAGCGTAAAACCATACCCTTTATCGTAATGAATCTCCGAAACGTCCGCAAGAATAAACGTCCCTTTTTTCTGCAGAATATCAAGCAATCCGCAGGTTTCCTTAAGAGCGTCCTGCACCCCTTTCGGGTCACTCCCCATCTCTTCTTCACTAAAACCGGTTATCACCGGGTAATCAAGCCGGTCTCCCTGGCTCAAAACCTTGAATACCGTTCCCGATGCATCCAGGTAGTACATCACTCCCATGCTGACAATTGCCACCGGTTCACGTTCAGTGACTGTCAAGGAGAGCAAATCAGGATAGTAACGACGTATATGAACCGATTTAACCCACGGATTGCGCGTAATCTGCTCCCCCATCAGCTTCAGGTTCATGCGCACCATATCCTGCCCCGGAGCGATCGAAGCGAGGGAAAGAATTTCCTCACGGGTTATCCGCTTGGTATTTGAAACCTCAACCGCCTTCAGACGGCAAAAGGTCGTTGAACCAATCACTTTGTACAATGAGTAGCCGGCAGCACCAATCACACACAACGCGGAGAAACCAAGCCCCACTTTTTTGAGCGGACGGAGATATTTTTTAAGATCCAGCGGCTGGCGCTGAGTCTTCACCTTGTTCGGCGCAATTTTTTTTCGCGGAGTAACGGTTTTGGAATAATCGCGCATGTATGTTACCGCAGGTTGATGGAAAGTGCTGCTGACTCAATAATCGTGGCAACCAGCTGTTCAAAGGATAGTCCGCCACCCTTGGCGGCGATTTCCGGCAAAAGCGACAAGGCTGTCATACCGGGGAGGGTATTGACTTCCAGCACATAGCAGTCACCCGCTTCCGTTACCAGCAGATCGACCCGGCTATAACCACGACAACCGAGTGCCCGATGCGCCTGAATTCCCACCTGCTGGGCTTTCTCATATAACGCCGTCTGCAACCGGGCCGGGAAAATATGTTCCGCCATGCCATCGCTGTATTTGGCTTCATAATCGTAAAATTCGTTTTTGGGAACAATCTCGATGGCGCCAATCGGCTGGTCATTCACGATACCGACCTGCACTTCCTGCCCCTTGATGTACTGTTCCACCAGAATTTCATCATCGTGGAGGAATGCCAGGCGACACGCTTCATCAAACTGATCCGGTTGTTTCACAATTGAAACGCCAACTGACGACCCTTCCTGCACCGGCTTGACCACCACCGGCAGGGGAAAGGGGAGTTGGGACAACCGGGCCGTTTCGCCACGTCGCAGGTGATAAAAGGGAGCAGTCAGAATTCCACTGGCGGCAAAAGTTTGTTTGCTGTAGAGCTTGTGCATGGCAAGCGCACTGGCAAGCACACCGGAACCGGTGTAGGGGATCCGCATCAACTCCAGCACTCCCTGCACACAACCATCTTCACCATAACGGCCATGCAGGGCAATAAAAGCAGCCTCAACCTGTTCCCGGCGCAGCACATCTGCAAGATCATGGCCAACATCAACCGCAATGGCGGCATACCCCTGGGAAAGCAACGCCTGCAACACGGCAGCACCGCTTTTGAGTGACACGTCGCGCTCCGCTGACAAACCACCCATCAGGACCGCTATTTTTTTCGCTTTCATCTCCATTGATCCGCAGCTCCGGCACCCATCAAATTTCGCCCACTATACGCACTTCTTCTTCAAGTGTCACGCCCGATGTTTGAAAAACCGCATTTTTTACCCGTGACGCTAACGTAAAAAAATCGTCTGCCGTGGCGCCACCGGTGTTGACCAGAAAATTGCTGTGGACCGGCGACACCTGGGCCCCTCCAACCTGGGCTCCGCGCATTCCGGCAGCATCGATCAAACGCCATGAGACCTCCCCGGACGGATTTTTGAAAAATGAGCCGGCGCTGGGATATCCCACGTTATGCTTGGAACGCCGCAGCTCCAGATCCTTTTTGATCTCCTCCTCCGTGCAGGCCGGGTCACACTCGTGCAACACGAAAACCGCTGCCAGCACCAGATCCCCTGCTTGCAGTTCCAGATGACGGTAGCCGAATTTCAGCTGATCCATGCAGAATTCCCGCACTTCTCCGTCACGCAGCAGTGTCAGGCAGGCGGTATGCTGCAAAATCCCCTGGCCATAGGCGCCGGCATTCATACGTACTGCGCCGCCAACCGTGCCGGGTATCCCGCACATAAAGCCGATCCCTCCCCAGCCATGTTGCTGGGCGTAACGGACCGCGGCCAGGTTTTCGACCCCGGCGCCAACCGTGAGCCGTCCGTCAGGAGCAAGTTCCATCTGCTGAAAGCGTTCCAGCGAGATCACCCCACCGCGAAATCCCTTGTCACGCACCAGCAGATTATACCCTTTGCCAATGGCAATCCAGGGGATCTCGTGTTCCTGAAAATAGCTCACCAGCTGCTGCAGATCATCTGCATCAGCGGGGATGGCATACAGGTCTGCCGCCCCACCCACCTTGAGCGAGGTGTGCCGACTCATCGGCTCATTGTATAAGAGTTGACCCCTGATCTTCACCCGAATCTCCCGGACATTTTAATGTCTGCTTACGGCGCCATTCTAACGGCCTATCCCGTAAAACACAAGCAGCCAGGCATATTTTTGACAAAGCAGTCCTGATGCGTTACAAGGTAGCCATGAAACCGAGTTCACCACAACGCAAACAGATGCTGATCCCCTTGCTGATGACAGTGACAGCCCTGATTCCGGTTGCCCTGATCAGTTACGCCGGCCAGGCGCTTTACCGGCATCAGGTCGATGAAGGGTTTGCCGTTGTTCAGACTGCGGCTGAGCAGGTCTATCAGGAGCAAGTGCAGCTGATAGCATCTCTGGAACAACTCGTCACAACAATTTCACAGATCCCGGCGATACAGCAGCGCCAGCCACGGGAAACAGAACAGCTCCTCTCACGTCTTGTCACAACCAATTACCGTATCGCCAGCATGATGATCAGCGATCTCAACGGAACCGTATGGGCCTCAACACTCCCCCACCCCCCCGGACTATCCCTCAGCAATCATCGTTACTTCAGACAGGCCGTGGCAAATGGCGCCTTTTCTTCCGGTGAATTCGCCATGGGTAAACAATCGGTCCCAAGCCTTGGCTTTGCCTCCCCGATCAAAAATGCAGCCGGGACAATTACCGATGTGATCGTGATAACAGTCCCCCTGAACGGCTCACACCAGCTGAAGCAACCTGTCGCACCACCTGTTTCGTTACGAATTGACGATCATCAGGGGATCATTATCCATGACTCGGATGACCGGAACCTGTCCGGCACCACCGATCAGCCATCATCCTACGCCGCCATGACAGCGCTCCCCGCAGGAGGGTGTTTTGAAGAGCGTGCGCCAAGCGGAAGAACGGTTATATCCGCTTTCAGAACCATAAAGCTGCCACGGGAAAGCTCCCCCTTTCTCTATATCCGCGCCACCCTCGATAAAACGAGCGTTGTTTCAGACGTCTACCATCAGATGTACATCATCCTGCTCGGTTTTGTGGCACTCCTGGCACTGACTGCTATCATCATCCGCCATTTCCGCAGGCGCTGGATTGCCACCAACGTAACCCCGCTCCAGGAGACGGTCACCAGACTTGCCAAGGGTGAGTATTCTCCCGGCAGCGCCACGGCAATTTCCAGCCCGGAACTCGGCGAAGTTGTACAGTCGTTTGACAACGTGGCGCAAAAGCTTGGTAGCACCATGGAAGCGTTACAGCGCTCCGATGCTGCCCTGAAAGAAAGTGAAAAGAATTACCGCGAACTGGTTCAAAATGCGCAAAGCATTATTTTAAAAATGGATAACAGTGGCGCAATCACCTTTTTCAATGAATACGCCGAAACATACTTCGGCTTTTCCCACCAGGAAATTCTGGGGAAAAACGTGATTGGTACCATCGTACCGCCAACCGAATCCAGCGGCAGAGACCTGAAAATCATGATTGCCCGACTGCTGGAACATCCATCCGACTATGTCCACAACATCAATGAAAACATGCGCAAAACCGGTGAACGGGTCTGGGTATCGTGGAACAATCATCCTCTGTTCAACGAACAGACCCAGACCCAGGAAATTCTCTGCATCGGCCAGGACATCACCGAACGCCGCACCATCGAACAGTCGTTGCGGCTCAGTGAACAACGCTATCGCACCTTTGTGGAAAATGCCAATGACGTGGTGTTTGCCCTCACCCCGAGCGGTATTTTCAGTTATGTATCACCCCAATGGAAAGAGGCCTTCGGCTATGAGATCGAGGAAACCATCGGCCAGCCATTTGCACCGTTTGTACACCCTGATGATGTGCCGGGGTGCATAGAATTTTTGAAACAGACGCTCTTATCGGAGAAGAAACAACGGGGTGTCGAATACCGGGTTCTGCACAAGAATGGTTCCTGGCGCTGGTATACCGCCAATGGTTCACGGGTGATCGATCAGGAGCACGGACTTTCTTTTATCGGCATCGGTCGCGACATAACCGACCACAAACAGTTGCAGGAAGAACAGCTTAAATTGCAGAAGCTGGAATCACTCGGCATTCTTGCCGCCGGCATAGCTCACAATTTCAACAACGCCCTGACCGGTGTCATCGGTTACATCTCGTTTGCCAAAAAGCATTTAAAAGAGCCGGATACGATCAGCAGCATCCTGGAGGCGGCTGAGAAATCATCCCACCGGGCAGCAAACTTGGCACGTCAGCTACTTACTTTTGCCAAAGGTAATACACCAAGCAAGAGCCCCCACGACCCCTTCACTCTTTTGCAGGAAGCGATGAATCTGTTTTTGAGCGGCACCTCTATCAAGGGAAGTGTCACAACCAGTACGAAACGCTTCATCAATGTGGACGAGGAACAGTTCCACCAGGTCTTCAACAATATTATCATTAATGCCGTGCATGCCATGCCGAACGGAGGAGAGCTGAAGACAACCATCTCCGACTACGACGTGGAAAGCAATGTTCCGGGCGGGCTGCCGCCGGGAAGTTATGTACAGATACTGTTTACGGACTGTGGTTACGGCATTGCACCGGAAGATATACCTAAAATATTCGACCCCTACTTTACCACCCGGGCCAGCGGAACCGGACTCGGTCTCTCCACCACCCACTCGATCATAACCCGCCATGAGGGACGGATTGCGATCAGTTCGGAAGTCGGTATCGGTACAACCGTGACGATCGTGCTCCCGGCCTACCGCGAAAGGCCAATGATTCCGGTTGACGATATCACCAGTACCGTCTGCGAAGAATCAGCAGCACCGCACGGTTCGGTGCTGATCATGGACGATGAAGAGGATATCCGGGAGCTGGCCGTACGCCGCTTGAGTGAAGCAGGTTATGTGGTGCAGACCTGCTGTAACGGTGAAGAAGCTGTGGAAATCTATCGTGAGATTTTGAATCGTGGTGATGAGGTACCGGTTGTAATTCTTGATCTCTCGGTGCGTGGCAGCATGGGGGGAAGTGAAGCAGCAAAGCAGATCCTGACCATCGACCCCGCTGCCCGCCTGATCATATCCAGCGGTTATTCCAATGATCCGATAATGGCAGAAGCTGCCAGCTACGGCTTCTGCGCCTCGCTCCCCAAGCCATACCCCTTTGATCTGCTGCTGCAGACGCTGCAACGGGCGCAGAGAGTTGACCTCATAGAGGAGTAGCTATGAGCGCTGCCGGGCAGCGATGGCAGCCAGGATCAAATCCGCCAGGGCATTCTTGCTCATCAGGTCGTGCTGTTGACGGCTCCCATCCCGGAACAGGAACACGGCACGGTTGGTGTCAACGTTGAAACCGGCATCGGATCGGCTGACATCGTTGGCAACGATCATATCCAGATTTTTGCTCACCAGCTTGGTAGTGGCATATTCGGTCAAATTGCTGGTTTCAGCGGCAAAACCGACCAGAAAGGGGCGCTCGGGCAATGCCCCCAGACCGGCCAGGATATCGGTATTTTTCAGCAGATCGAGAACCATGCGATCGTCATGTTTCTTGATTTTCTGGCTGTTCGGCTGTGCCACACGGTAATCGGCCACGGCAGCCGACTTGATCACCACCGTACACTCCGCCACCCGGTGCATGGTCGCTTGCAACATATCGGCCGCGCTCTCAACCCGCACCAGTTCCACCCCCACCGGCGGAGACAACGCCACCGGACCACTGATCAGAATAACTTTTGCACCACGCCTGACAGCCGAACGTGCCAAAGCATACCCCATTTTGCCCGATGAATGGTTGGAGATGAACCGCACCGGGTCAATTGCTTCACGGGTCGGACCGGCGGTGATCAGGATCGTCTCACCTTCCAGATCATGGGGGGAGAGGAGTTGCACAGCCGACTCGAAGATCGTCTCCGGCGCTGCCAGCTTCCCTTCCCCTTGCCAGCCGCAAGCCAGGGACCCGGATACCGGCGGCACAAAATGAAAGCCATGCCGCTTCAGCTTGGCTTCGTTTTCGCGGTAGATCGGATTGGTGTACATATTGACATTCATGGCCGGAGCAATCAGGATCGGCGCCTTGGTTGCCATCAGCGTGGTGGTCAGCATATCATCACAAATCCCTCCCGCCAGCTTGCCGATTACGTTGGCGGTCGCCGGAGCAACGATCACCAGATCGGCACGATCCGCCAGGGCGATATGGCCGATCTCCCGTTCGGCAATCAGGTTGAAAAGCTCGGTGTGAACCGGATTGCCTGAAAGGGTCTGGAAGGTCAGCGGAGTCACAAACTGCTGGGCAGAGGCGGTCATGATCACATGCACATCAGCCCCCCCTTTGGTCAGCAGACGCAACAGCTCGACCCCCTTGTAGGCGGCAATCCCGCCACTGATACCGAGCAGTACCGTTGTATTGGTCAGCATGTGCATGATCCTTAAAAGTAGGGATTGTTCTGCTTTTCGTAACCGATGGTGGTCGCTTCCCCATGTCCGGGATAGGCGGTTACGTCGTCGGGGAGCGTGAAGAGTTTGCTGCGGATTGAGGCGAGCAGCTGCTGGTGGGAACCGCCCGGCAGATCGGTCCTGCCGATGGAATCGGCAAACAGGGTATCGCCGGTGATAATCCGTTTTTCCGCTTCCAGATAGAAGCAGCACCCACCCGGAGTGTGTCCCGGGGTATGCAAGACCTTGATACTGCATGACCCGAAGTTCAACTCCTGGCCATCTGTCAGAAATTGATCGGCAGCCGGTGAATTCTGACCACCCCGGATGCCATAACGCTGGGCAACTTCCGCGACCCGCTGCAGCAGGTCGGCATCGGCGGCATGGATCAGCAACGGCGCTGCATAGCGTTCAACCAGCTGACGATTGGCGCCAACATGATCAAAATGACCATGGGTGTTAAGAATAAAACTGATCTTCAATCCGAGGCGCTCCACCAGCGCGATAATACGATCAGCATCACCACCGGGATCAACCACCACCCCCAGCTTGGTCTGTTGGCAGCCAAGTACCGTGCAATTAACCCCCAGGGGCGCCACTTCCAGTTGTTCGAAAATCATCTCTCCTCCATTTAATTGACAACCATGATGAAGCTGCTACAATGCACCCAGCCTTGTCACGGAGATCATACCAATGGACAAAAAACCGGTTGTTGCAGTTGGTTGCTGTATCAGTTGCGGGCTCTGCGTTTCCGTCTGCCCGGAAGTATTTCGTTTTAACCAGGACGGCAAATCAGAAGCCTTCAATCCCCAAGGGGGAACCGAACGTAAAATTCAGCAAGCTATCGATGGCTGTCCGCTGCAATGCATCAGCTGGCAGTAATTACCACCACAAAGGAGCTACATCATGGAACGTTATGTCTGCACCATCTGTCAGTATGTGTACGATCCCGCTCTCGGCGATCCCGACCACGGTATCCCGGCCGGCACCCCGTTTGAATCATTGCCGGATGATTGGACCTGCCCACTGTGCGGCGCCGGCAAAGATGTGTTTGAACAGGAATAATTCCAGATCAAAGCAAGGCACCTACCTGATTTGAATGGACATGTACATCGTAGTAAAACAAACAGCCCCCGCGAACGGGGGCTGTTTTCATTTAAGCAGGTTTCGCCGCCGGTTTGATAATATCAATTATCGCGACGCCACTTTCCATCTTCACCCGCCACACCAGACCGCAGGCGCCGCACTCCTTAACCGGTGATTCTTCCGATGTAAAACCGGATGAATGCATATCAAGATCGACTTCAGTTCTGTTTCCACAATTAGGGCACTTCATAGTGACACCTCACTTTCATTATTTATACCATTGAATCATCAACCTATCAGTAGCACCTAGGTTATGCCAATTCCGGCATAACCTCCACCATCGCCGCAAACAATCCTTGCAGGTCAGCTTTCGTCATGTCACCCATGTGGGCGATCCGGAACGTTTGTCCCTTGATTTTTCCATAGCCGTCATCAAAGGCAAAACCCTTATCGGCCAGCCCCTTTTTCAGACCGGCCAGATCTATGTTACGGGTATTACGGGTACAGGTAAGGGTTTGTGAACAATATTGCCGTTCCGGGAAGAGCTCAAAACCGCGCTCCAGCACCCAGCCGCGCACATACTCCGCCATCTCGTCATGCCGCTGGAAGCGGGCATCGATTCCTTCGGCAAACATCCGCTGCAGTTGACAA
>Ga0209798_10000742_pt1 | contig 19886 bp, 18 predicted proteins | sample DOMMetBare3Fresh_FD_187475 | JGI IMG/M metagenome (GOLD analysis project Ga0209798, IMG submission 187475) | Wetland sediment microbial communities from St. Louis River estuary, USA, under dissolved organic matter induced mercury methylation -... | ecosystem: Environmental > Aquatic >...
TCACCCGCCCCGCGCCGTCGAGGGTGACGAGCCCGCTCGACACGGACTGCACGATCGACTCGTGGAGCGCGGTGATGGCGGCGAGGTCGCTCTCGCTCGCCAGGAGCCGCTGGCCAGTGCGGCGAAACTGCTCGGCGAGGTAGCTCGCCAGGGCCGCCGTGACGAGGAAGGCAGACCCGTGCACGAACAGGGCGGTGAGCGGAAGGCGTCCGCCGCGGTGCGGCTCGAAGGCGAGGACGAGGATGAGGTAGGTCGTCACGGCCAGGAGCGCCGCCACGATCGCGCCCTGGCGGTAGAGCAGGATGCTCCCGTTCACGATGCCCAGGGTGAACAGGAAGACGAAGACGCTGTCGGACCAGCCGGTGACGGCCACCACGCCCGCGGCGACGGCCACGTCGGCGGCGACGTGTGCATGGGCCAGGGCACGCGGCCAGCGGCGAAGCCGCAGCGCCACCGCGAAGAGCAGCGAGAAGAGGTAGGTGGCGAGGACGATGGAGTAGAGCGGGAGGGCGGCTTCCCATAGATCCGTCCCGGAGTGCCAGGTGGTGAGGGCGGTGCCGCCGAGCAGCACCGTCACCGTGGCGAGCCGGAAGAGGTTCAGCCAGACGAGCTTCTTCTGGAGCGCCTCGGCCTCGGCGCCGGCCGCGGCAGGCGCCACCGTCCGCTCCGCGCTCGCGAGCCCGGGTACCGCCAAGGCGGCTACTTGATGGTTCCCGCCATCGAGAAGATGGGCAGGTACATCGCGATCATGAAGAAGCCGACCGTGCTGCCCAGGAACACCATCATGAGGGGCTCGATCATGCTGGTGAGCGCGCCGATGGCGACGTCGACCTCGTCGTCGTAGAAATCGGCGATCTTGTTGAGCATCGTGTCCATGGCGCCGGTGGCCTCGCCGACGCCGATCATCTGAACCACCATGGGCGGGAACACGCCGGTCTCGGCGAGCGGGCCGGCGACGTTCTTGCCCTCGGCGATCTTGGCGCGGGTGTAGAGGATGCCGTTCTCCACGGTCCTGTTCCCGGCGGACTTGGCGACGATCTCCAGGGCGTCGAGGATGGGCACGCCGGAGGAGAGCATGGTCCCGAGGGTGCGCGTGAACCGGGCCACCGCCACCTTTCGGACCACCGGGCCGAACACCGGGGCCTTGAGGATGAAGGCGTCCCACATCTTCCGCCCCCTGGGGTGGCGCAGCGCCGCCCGGAAGGCGACGAAGGCGAGCACCGGGACGCCGATGAACAGGTACCACTGCTTGCGGAAGCCGTAGGAGAGGTCGATGAGGAACTGCGTCGGGGCCGGCATGGCCCCGCCGAAGTCCTTGAACATCTTCTCGAAGGTCGGCACCACGAAGGCGATGAGGACGATGAGCACGGCGATGGCGACGAGGAGCACGATGATGGGGTAGACCATCGCGCCCTTCACCCGGCGCTTCAGCTTCTCGTTCTTCTCGATGTAGGCGCCGAGGCGCTGCAGGATGGTGTCGAGGATGCCGCCGATCTCGCCGGCGCGGACGAGCTGCACGAACAGCTCGTCGAAGACCTTGGGGTGCTCCGCGAGCGCGTCGGCGAAGGTCGAGCCGGCCTCCACCCGTCCCTTCACCTCCAGCAGGACCTTGCGGAAGGTGGCGTTGTCCGCCTGCGACCCGATGATCTCGAGCCCCTGCACCAGCGGCAGGCCGGCATCGATCATCACCGAGAACTGGCGCGTGAACACCAGGATGTCCTTCGAGCTCACGCCGCCGAAGCTCGGCAGTGGAAGGCGGAACTCCGCCCCCTTCTTCTTCACCTTGGTGGGCGAGAGCCCCATCTGGCCGAGCCGCGCCCGCACCGCGCCGTCGTCCTGGGCCTCCATCTCGCCCGAGCGGACCTCGCCCTGCTTGTTCTTCGCCTCCCACTTCCAGACCGGCACCTTGGGCGCGGTCTGCGTCGCGGCCGGCTTCTGGACTGTCTTGGCGGCTGCCTGGGCCATGCGTTCCTCGCACCCGCGTCGGGCGGTCTTCCCAGTCTAGCGGAAGCCCTCCCGGGCGTCGAAATACCTGCTCCTATCGCTGCTGCGGCGGCGGCCCTCCGCCGGCCGCTCGCCCCACCCCGCCGGTCGCGAGGATGTTCTTCAGCTCCTCGGGGTCCGACGACCGGCCCAGCGCCTCCTCCATCGTGATGAGCCGCTTGAAGAAGATCTGCGCCAGGCTCTGGTTGAAGGTCTGCATCCCGAACTTGGACTGCCCCACCTGCATCTGGGAGTACACCTGGTGGACCTTGTCCTCGCGGATGAGGTTCCGGATGGCCGGGTTCGGGACCATGATCTCGATGGCGAGGACGCGCCCCGGACCGGTGGACCTGGGGAGCAGGTTCTGGGTCATCACGCCCTCGAGCACGAAGGACAGCTGGGCGCGCACCTGCGGCTGCTGGTAGGGCGGGAAGACGTCCAGGATGCGGTTGATGGTCTGCACGCAGCTGTTGGTGTGCAGGGTGGCGAAGGCCAGGTGGCCGGTCTCGGAGATGACGAGCGCCGCCTCGATGGTCTCGAGGTCGCGCATCTCGCCGACGAGCACGACGTCCGGATCCTGTCGCAGGATGTACTTGAGCGCCTTCTTGAAGGACAGGGTGTCCGCCCCCACCTCGCGCTGGTTCACCAGGCAGTTCTTGTGGGGGTGCAGGTACTCGATGGGGTCCTCGATGGTGATGATGTGCTCGTGCCGGTCGGTGTTGATCTTGTCGATGATGGACGCGAGCGTCGTGGACTTGCCGGAGCCGGTGGGGCCCGTGACCAGCACCAGGCCGCGCGGCTTCTTGGCGAGCTCGCTCACGATGGGCGGAAGGCCCAGCTCGGCGAAGGTCAGGATCTTGAAGGGGATGGTCCGGAAGGCGCCGGCCACGGCGCCCCGCTGCATGAAGGCGTTGGCGCGGAAGCGCGAGAGGCCCTTCACGCCGAAGGAGAGGTCGAGCTCGCTCTCCTCCTCGAACTTGTGCTTCTGGGCGTCGGTGAGGATGGAGTAGCAGAGCTGCTTCGTCTCCACCGGCGACAGCGGCGCGGTCTTGAGCGGAACGAGCTTGCCGTCGATGCGCAGCTGCGGCGGCGAGCCGGTGGTGATGTGGAGGTCGGAGGCCCCCTTCTCGACCATCGCCTTGAGGAGCTGGTGCAGGTTGGCCACGTGGTCTCCGCTAGAACTTGTCCGGCGCGGTGTTGCCCACCGCCTCGGCGAGCGTCGTCACTCCCAGCTTCACCTTGTTGAGCGCGCTCATGCGCAGTGTCTTGAAGCCGAGACGGATGGCCTCCTGCTTCAGCTCCGCCGTGGAGCTGCCGTTGATGATGAGCTCCTTCAGCCCGTCCCACAGCGGCATGACCTCGTACACGGCAACGCGCCCCTTGAACCCGCGGTCGTTGCAGGCCTTGCACCCGGCCTTCTCGAAGGGCTGGAAGGTCCCGATCTCCTCGGCGGCGATGCCGGCGTCGAGCAGCACCTGGTCCTCGAGCTGCACCGCCTTCCTGCAATCCGGGCACAGCCGGCGGCAGAGGCGCTGCGCCACGATGGCGTTCAGCGAGGCGGTGACGAGGAAGGGCTCGATGCCCATGTTGAGCAGGCGGCTCACGGTGCCGGGCGCGTCGTTGGTGTGCAGGGTGGAGAGCACGAGGTGGCCGGTGAGGGCGGCCTTGACGCCGATCTCGGCGGTCTCGAAATCGCGGATCTCGCCGACCATGATGATGTCGGGGTCCTGGCGCAGGAAGCTGCGGAGCGCCGCCGCGAAGTTGAGCCCGATGTCCTCGTGCATCTGCACCTGGTTGATGCCGAAGAAGTTGAACTCGACCGGGTCCTCGGCGGTGCTGATGTTCCAGGAGACCTCGTTCAGCTTCGAGAGGGCGGAGTAGAGCGTGGTCGTCTTGCCCGAGCCGGTGGGGCCGGTGACGAGCACCATGCCGTACGGGCGGTCGATGGCCTCCATGAAGTCCTTGAGCTGCTGCTCCTCGAAGCCCAGCTTGGTCATGTCGAGCTGGAGGTTCGACTTGTCGAGGAGCCGCATCACCACCTTCTCGCCGAAGAGCGTGGGGCAGACGGAGACGCGGAAGTCCATCTCCTTGCCCTTGCCGAGCTTCAGCTTGATGCGGCCGTCCTGGGGGAGCCGCCGCTCGCTGATGTCGAGGCTCGACATGATCTTGAGGCGCGAGATGATCGCGCTGCGAAGCTTCATCGGCGGCTTCATCACCTCGTAGAGCACGCCGTCGATGCGGAAGCGGACGCGGAAGTCCTTCTCGTACGGCTCGACGTGGATGTCGGAGGCCCCCTTCTTGATGGCGTCGAGCAGGATGAGGTTCACGAGCTTGACGACCGGCGCCTCCTCGGCGCTCCTCTCGAGGTCGACGATGTCGGCCTCGGACTCGGACTCGACGAGCGCCACCTCGGAGTCGTCGAAGCCCTGCATCAGCTCGTCGTAGGAGGGCCCCTTCTCCGAGTAGTACTTCTCGATCGCCTCGCGGATGGCCTGCTCGCTCGCGACGACCACCTCGACGTTGTAGCCGGTGAGGAACTTGACGTCGTCGATGGCGAAGATGTTCGACGGGTCGCTCATGGCGATGATGAGCGACGAGCCGGCGCGGTTCACCGGGACGACCTGGTGCTTCTCGGCGGCGGCCTTGGGGACGAGCTTGATGACGTCGGCGTCGACCTCGAAGTCCTTCAGGCTGATGGCCGGGACGCCGTACTGCTTCGACAGGAAGTTGGTGAGGTCGCCCTCGGCGATGGCGCCCTGCTTCACGAGCAGCGAGCCGATGCGGCCGCCGGTCTTGCGCTGCTCGTCCTGAGCCTTCTGCAACTGCTGCAGGGAGATCAGGTTCTCACGGACGAGGAGTTCGCCGAGCCTTCCAGACATGGTGGTTGCCTCGTGGATCCTCGCGAGAAGGGTGGGTTGGACTGTAGCAGGCGCCCCGTCGGGGGGTCAAGGAAACCCGCGTCTATCTAGGCGAAAACTCTAGGAGAAGTGCACAGGTCCGACTACAAGGTGGGCGGCTGTCGCAGGACCTCCCGGGCGGCCTCCACGTCCCGCGCGATCTGCGACCGCAGGGCCTCCAGGGACGGGAAGCGCCGCTCGTCCCGCAACCGCTTCGCGAAGGCCACCCGGATGCGCTCTCCATGCAGGTCCCTTCCCTCGAATCCGAACAGATGGGTCTCCGCCGCGACCGGACCGCTCTCCTGGACCGTCGGCTTGACCCCGACGTTACACACTCCGTCGTAGCCGGTCGCGTCCCGCGCCTCCGTGACACCGCCCTCCCCGACGCGGACCCCGACGAGGACCCGCACCGCGTACACGCCGCTGGCGGGGAGCATCGCCTCGGTCCGGAGGTTGGCGGTGGGGAAGCCGATCCCGCGGCCGCGGCCGGCGCCGCGCTCGACCGTGCCGTCCACGTCGTGGGCGCGGGTGAGCAGCACCGCCGCCGCCTCGATGTTGCCCTCGAGGAGGAACTCGCGGATCTTGGTGGAGCTGACCGTGAGCCCGTCCGAGGTCACCGGCTCGACGACGTGCAGCTCCGTGCCCCGCGCCGCGAGCAGGCCCCGCAGCGCCTCGACTCGGGCCCGCTCGTGCCCGGCGGTGAAGTCGTACCCCACCACCACCTCCGCGGCCCCGAGGGTATCCACGAGGTCGCGCTCGATGAACACCGCCGCCGACGTGGCCGCCCAGGCGCGGTCGAACGGCTGGACCACGGCGGCGTCCATCCCCAGCGCTGCGGCCAGCTCCAGCTTGCGGGGAAGCGGCGTGAGCGCGGGCGGGGCCATGCTGGGCCGGAGCACGTGCACCGGGTGGGGGTCGAAGGTGAGGAGCGCCGCCCGCGTGCCGCGCCGCGCCGCACGGTCCCGGGCGAGCGCGAAGAGGCGCTGGTGGCCGAGGTGGACCCCGTCGAAGTTGCCGATGGCGACCGCGCATCCCCGGAGCGGCCGCGCCGCGTCGAGCGACCGGTAGACCTGCATCACCGCATCGTCCACTCGCAGGCATACTCGCAGTGGGGATCGCCGCGCGCCCGGCACTTGCGCTCCACCACGCGGGCGTCCTTGCCCCCCGAGAGCTCGATGGCGCGCTCGTGCCAGCCCACCACGGTGAGGCAGTCGGTGGAGGTGACGCTCTCGGCGTCGAAGGTGCGGAGCACCGCCGAGCACTCGCCGGTCCTCTCGTAGGTCCGGCGCCCGACCCGGTAGTAGGCGCCGTAGATCTGCGGCGCGCTGCGGAGCAGGAAGTGCGGGTCGCCCGCCTTGACGTAGGGGCGCTGCGGCCCGGGGAGGCTCGCGTCGGCCGAGGCCCGGCCCATGTCGAGGAAGACCCGGGAGCGGTCGTGCGGCGAGAGCACCGCGGCGATGGCGTCGTCGAGCCGGAGGTTCAGCTCGAGCGGGTACCAGGAGATGGGCAGGATCCAGCCGCGCAGGACCTCCTGATCGGCCGCGGGGAGCCGCGCCAGGATCGCCTCGACGGCCGGCTCGCCGCCCTTCGCCCGCGCGTACTCGAGCCGCGAGGCGAGGACGTTGCCCTTGATCTGCGGCGCCGGCGCGGCGGCGTTGGCCATCTTGGAATTGTCTCACCCCCGCCGCGGGCGTGGCAATCGGCCGGCGGCGCGGGAGAGGAAGGCGCGGCCGAAGCCGCGCGGGAGCAGCGCGCCGAGCGTGGTCTCGACCACCTCGCCGCGAGCGCCGGCGAGGACCACCGGCAGCCCGGGTCCGGCGAACTCGGCGAGGGTCTGCAGGCACATGCCGCACGGGGGCGTGGGCGGGGAGGTGCCGCTCGCCACCGCCACCGCCTCGATCCGGCGCGCTCCGGCGGCGACGGCGCCCGCCACCGCCGCGCGCTCGGCGCAGAGCGAGAGGCCGTAGCTCGCGTTCTCGACGTTGGCGGCGGCGTGTACCCCCCGACCGGCGAGGACGGCGGCGCCCACGCGGAAGCGGGAGTACGGAGCGTAGGCGCGACGCCGCGCCGCGCGGGCCGCGGCGATGAGGGGCGCGCGGATCACTGCCGGTGGAGGAAGCGGGCGATGGCCAGCTCGGACTCGAGCGGGAGGTCCGCGAACTTCACATGGGCCCCGAAGGTGCCTCCCTCGCGGCTCACGCGGAGGATCTCGCCCGCGGCCCTCACCTCATGCCGGGTGCCCGGGATGAGGAAGCGAAGCTCCACCCGGTTCCCGTAGGGCGGGTGGCCCTCGGTGAAATAGACGCCGCCCAGGGCCAGGTTCCCGGCGCGCTCCTCGAACGACCCGCGCAGGGTGGCGTCGCGGACGAGCAGGCGGACCGGGACGCGCAGGCTGTCGCGGCGGTCCTCGCCCGGCTCGGCGCGGGGGGCTTCTGGGGACGGGGTGCGGTCGTCCATGCGCTTCTGGCTCCCTTGTCCTCGGCGAAGACTAGCACGCCGGACTTCTCAGCGGGCGATCTCCGGAAGGAAGGCCTCGAGCAGGTCGCCGACCCGCTCGCCCACGCGCTCGGCGGCCGCCGTCACGTCCTCGTGGCGCAGCGGCCTCGCGGCGAGCCCGGCCGCGGGATTGGCGACGACCGAGATGGCGCAGACGGGCACGCCCATGTGGCGCGCCGCGATCACCTCCGGCACCGTGGACATCCCGACCAGGTCCGCGCCCAGGGCCCGCAGCATCCGGATCTCCGCCGGCGTCTCGTAGCTCGGGCCCGCCATGCAGGCGTAGACGCCGCTCCGGAGCGCGATGCCGAGCCGGGACGCGACGGCGTCGAGCAGCGCGGCGAGCTTCGGGTCGTAGGCCTCCGTGAGGTCGGGGAAGCGCGGGCCGAGCCGGTCGTCGTTGGGGCCCGCGAGGGGGTTCTGGCCGGACAGGTTCAGGTGGTCGGTCACCCGCACCAGGTCTCCGGCGCCGAGGTCGGGGTTCACGCCCCCCGCGGCATTGGTGAGCACGAGGGCCTTCACGCCCAGCCGGCACAGGAGCCGCGCGCCGAAGGCCACGTCCTCGGCGCTCCACCCCTCGTAGCCGTGCACCCGGCCCTGCATGGCCGCGACGGTGACGGGGCCGCCGGCCGCGGGAAGCTCGCCGACGACCAGCATCCCGGCGTGCCCCGCGACCTGCGAGACCGGGAACTCCGGGATCTGGGCGTAGGGGATCGTCGCCGCGCTCCCGAGCCGGCCGGCGAAGCCGCCGAGCCCCGAGCCCAGGATGACCCCCACGCTCGGGCGCAGGTCGGTCCGGCCGCGGGCCCACGCCACCGCGTAGGAGAGGCGCGTGAACAGGTCCGCCTTCCGCGTCATCGGCATCGGCTCCCCGCTTTCCAGCGCGCCCGGCCCTCTTTCCGTGCAAGAGGGTGACGAGCGGCCCGCCTCCCGTCAAGCGATCCGTTCGAGGATGAGCGGCTCGGGCGGGACCTTCTCGGGCCCGATCTGGTAGGCGCGGCGCACGCGCTCGGCCACCTGCTCCGGCGACTCCGCCCCGGCGCGCCCGTGGTGGACCGTGCAGAGCGGCTCGCCGCCCTCGACCCGATCGCCCACCTTCTTGAGGACGGTGAGGCCCACGCCCGGGTCGATGCGGTCCTCGAGGCGGGCTCGCCCGGCGCCGAGGGCCATGGCCGCGAGCCCGAGCGCCTCTGCGTCGAGCGCCTGGACCACGCCGCCCCCCGCCGCCGGTACCGGGAGCGCGCCCTCCGCCTGCGGCAGCAGGGCGAGGTCGTCCACGGCGGCGGCGGCGCCCCCCTGCGCCGCGACGATCTCGCGGAGCTTGGCGAGGCCGCGCCCGTCCCGGACGGCCGCCTCGACGGCGAGGCGCGCCCCGGCGGCGTCGGCTGCGGTCCCGGCGAGGAGCAGCATCTCGGCGGTGAGCTCCACCGTCACCTGGCGCAGGTCCTCCGGCCCACCGCCGCGCAGGAGCTCGACGGCCTCCGCCACCTCGAGGGCGTTGCCCACCGCGCGCCCGAGCGGCTGGTCCATGCCGGTGAGGAGCGCCGTGACGCGCTTCCCGAAGGCCCGGCCGATGCCGCACAGCGTCCGGGCCAGCTCGCGCGCCTGCTCGATCCGCTTCATGAAGGCGCCGCTGCCCACCTTCACGTCGAGCACCAGGGCGTCGATGCCCTCGGCGAGCTTCTTCGACATGATGGAGGCGGAGATGAGCGGGATGGACTCCACCGTGGCGGTGACGTCCCGCAGCGCGTAGAGCCTGCGGTCGGCGGGGGCGAGGCGCTCGGTCTGCCCGATGAGGCAGGCCCCGACCGAGGAGACGATCTCGCGGAAGCGCTGCACCGGCAGGTCCACCCGGAAGCCCGGGATGGACTCCAGCTTGTCGAGGGTGCCGCCGGTGTGGCCGAGCCCCCGGCCGGAGATCATGGGCACCTTCACGCCGCAGGCGGCGGCGAGCGGCGCGAGCGCCAGGGACACCTTGTCGCCGACGCCTCCCGTCGAGTGCTTGTCCACCTTGACGCCCGGTACCTCGGAGAGGTCGAGGACGTCGCCCGAGAGCAGCATGGCCCGGGTGAGGGCGTCGAGCTCCTCCGCCGCCATCCCGCGGAAGAAGACCGCCATGCAGAAGGCGGCCATCTGGTAGTCCGGCACCGCGCCCTCGACGTACCCGTCGATGAGCTCCTCGATGGCCTCCGGGGGCACCGGACGTCCGTCCCGCTTGAGCCGGATGATCTCGTGGGGGCGCACGGTCACCAGAGGATCGAGTCCACCAGCTCGTCCACCATGTCGCCGAGCTTGTCGATGCCGTGGGACTTGGAGAGGAAGCCGTCCGCCCCGGCCTGCTCGGCGATGGCCTCGAGCTCCTCGTCCGGCTTCGAGCTGAAGAGGATGATGGGGATCTTCTCGGTGTGGAAGTCCTGCTTGAGGATCCGGACGATGTCCTTTCCGGAGATGTCGGGCATCATGAGGTCGGTGAGGATGATCTCCGGCTGGAACTTCTCGAGCTGCTCCTGGAACTCGAGCAGGTTCGCGGCCACCGCGACCCGGTAGCCACGGTCCTCGAGCACCGCCTTCTCCATCTCGAGCGTGATGGTCGAGTCGTCGAGGAGCAGGATGCGCTTCTTCTCCGCCATGGTGCCTACCTGGAACCTTCGCGAGGGAGCGTGGAGCGGTTCACGGCGATCCTCCCGTCACAGGGCGGCGAGGGCGTACTCCGCCGCCCGGGCGAAGGTGGCCCCGTCCTCCGGGATGTCGGGATAGTAGCCCAGGAAGGCCTGGCGCCTCCCCTGGGGCTGCCGCCGGTGCGCGTCGATGGCGTTCTTGTAGCAGAGGCGCGCGCGGTGGGCGTCGCGCTGCGCCTCGCGGCAGCGGCCGAGGTAGTAGTGGGCGAGCGCCAGGTCGGGGTCGAGGAACAGCGCGCGGGAGAGCTCCAGCGAGGCCGCCCCGGCTTCGCCCGCCGCCAGCAGGTGGATGCCGTAGAAGAGGTGCGCCTCGGCGCTGAGGGGCTCGAGGGCCAGCGCCGCCTGGTAGCTCTCCCTCGCCCGGTCCGGCTGGCGCAGGATGCCGTAGAGGTTACCGAGCGTCAGGCGCACCGCCAGGTCCTCGCCCGCCTGCGAGAGCAGCCGCTCCAGCCGGTCGCGCGCGGCCCCGAAGCGCCCCTCGGTGAAGAGCGTCACCGCGCCGTCCAGCACCTCCTGCGGCGAGAGCACGGGCTTCTCCCGGAGGGCCGGCGGCGCCCCCGCGGAGGGCGCGGGCTCCGGAAGCCGCACGTGCTTCACCGGGGCGGCCACGTAGCGGTGGGCCATCGCCGGCGGCGGGGGCGGCGGGGCGGGCACCGCGGGGCGCGCGGCTCCCTCCGGGCGGCGGTAGAGGAAGGCGCCCGCCACCTCGGTCAGCTCGAATCCCTCGAAGATGCGGAAGAGCGACTCGGAGTAGCCGAGGAACAGGTAGCCGCCCGGCGAGAGCCCGGCGTGGAACCGGGCCAAGACTTGCTGTGTGGTGGCGGTGTCGAAGTAGATGATGACGTTGCGGCAGAAGACGAGGTCCCAGGCGCCGTCCTGCGGGCGCGGGTAGACGGTGGAGACGAGGTTGTGCGGGCGCACGCCCGCGAGCAGGCGCCGCAGCCCCGGGCGGACGCGGAAGCCGTCCCCCTCCGCCTCGAAGTACCGCTCGACGAGCGGCGGCTGCACGTCGCGGACGCGGCGCTCGTCGAAGAGCCCGCGGGCCGCGGCGGATACCGCCTCCGGGTTCACGTCGGTGCCGAGGAGCTCCACCTCGCCCGGCCGCGCGCCGGCCTCGGCGGCGGTCATGGCGATGGAGAAGACCTCCTCTCCGGTGGCGCAGCCCGCCGACCAGATCCGCACCGGCCGGCCGGCCGCCCGGCCCTGGTCGAGCAGGGAGGGCATGAGGGCGGCGAGCGCGCGGAACTGGCGCTCGTCGCGGAAGAAGCTGGTCTTGCCCACGGTGACGAGGGGCAGGAGCGAGCGCAGCTCCTCGTCGCCCTCGTCGGAGCGCAGCACGTCCAGGTACCCCTCGGCGCCCTGGAATGCGCCGTCCGCCTCCTCGAGCCGCGCCACCACTGCGAGCCGCAGCGCAGAGTAGGAGTCGGGCTTGATGTGGAGGCCCACCCGGTCCTTGAGGAGCGCTGCCAGGTCGGCCAGCAGCTCGTAGGCCACCGCCATCATCCGGCCAGCTCCACCAGCGCGCGGGGGATCTCGTCGAGCGGCAGCACCTGGTCCACCGCCCCGGTCTCGATGGCGGCGCGCGGCATGCCGTAGACCGCGCTCGTGGCCTCGTCCTGGGCGATGGTGTGGCCGCCCGCCCTCTTCAAGGCCTTGAGCCCCTCGGCCCCGTCCCGGCCCATGCCGGTGAGGATGACGCCGCAGGCCCGGATGCCGTAGGCCTCGGCCGCCGAGCGGAAGAGCGGCGTCACCGAGGGCCGGAAGCTGTCCACCGGCGGTGCGTCGGAGAGGCGCGCCAGTCCCTGGAACACGACCAGGTGGCGGCCGGTGGGCGCGAGGAGCACCAGGCCCGGCCTCAGCACGTCGCGGTCGCGCGCCTCGCGCACCTCGAGGCGCGACTCCTGGCCGAGCCAGTTGGCGAGCCCCTCGGTGAAGCCGTCGGCGATGTGCTGGACCACGGCGATGGGCGCGGGGAAGGTGGCCGGCAGGGCGCGGAGCAGCGCGGCCAGCGCCCGCGGCCCGCCCAGCGAGGCGCCGATGGCGACGAGCTCCGGCCGGGCGACCGGGCGGGCCTCGGGGACGCGCCGGTTGCGCAGGCCGCGCAGGTGCCGGATGACCTTGACCCCCGCGAGGAGCCGGAGCCGCGAGCGCAGGAGCGCACCGTAGTCGTCCAGGTTCGACGTCGGGCTCGGCTTCTCCAGGATGTCGAGCGCGCCGAGGGACAGGGCCCGGAATCCCACCGCCTCCTCCCGATTCACCGTCAGCACCAGGATGGGCGTCGGCGTCTCCGCCATGATCCGCGCGATGCCGGAGAACCCGTCGGCGTCCGGCATGTTGAGGTCCATGGTGATGACGTCGGGCTTGAGGTCCCGGGCGAGCCGCGCCGCCTCGTTGCCGTCGGCGGCCGCGGCCACCACCTCGAAGCCCGGCTCGGCGGCGATGACGCGGCTCAGCACGTCCCGGAACAGCTCGGAGTCGTCGGCGACCAGCACCCGAACGCTCAAGCCGGGACCCCGCACAGCCGCTCGAGCGTCGCGGCCAGCACCTCGGCCTCCAGCTCGCCCTTCACGAGGTAGGCGTCGGCGCCGGCGTCCACGCCGCGGCGCCGCTCCTCGGGGGCCGAGAGCGACGAGAGGATGACCACCGGGAGCTTCCCGAAGCGGGACGAGGCCTTCACCCGCCGCGTGAGATCGATGCCGTCGAGCACGGGCATCTGCACGTCGGTGAGCAGCAGCTGGAAGGTCCCGGACTGCAGCCTCTGCCAGCCGTCCTCGCCGTCGTTCGCCTCCTCGACGTCGTGCCCGAGGGAGCGCAAGAGCGCCGCCTCGGCCTCGCGCGCGATGGCGCTGTCGTCCACGAGCAGGACGCGCAGGCGCCGGCGGTCGCGGCCGCGGGACAGGGCCGGGCTCGCGAGCCTCCGCGCCGCGGCCACGAGGTCGGGCGTCGAGAGGAGGAGCGCCACCCTGCCGTCCTCGAGGGCCGCCGCGCCGGACACGAAGCGCATGCCCTTGAGGAAGGCGCCGGGGGCCTTCACCGCCACCTCCCGCTCGCCGTACATCCCGTCCACGACCACCGCCGCCCCCTCCGAGCCGTGGGCGAGGAACGCCGACACCGGCTTCGGGTTGCGCGGGCCGCCGTTCAGCGAGAGGAGCGGCCCCAGCGCCACCACCGGCAGGAGCCGCCCGCGGTGGCGCACGGCGCGGATGCCGGCCACCTCGGTGATCTCGGCGGGGTCGATGCGCCCGACGCTCTCCACGTCGATGGCCGGGATGCCGTACACGTCGTCGTCGATTCGGACGAGGAGCACCTTCATGAGCGAGAGGGACTGGGGCATACGCAGCGTGAAGCGCGCCCCCTTCCCCGGCTCCGACTCCACCACCACCGAACCGCCCAGGGCGGTGACCTTCTTGCGGACGACGTCGAGGCCGACGCCGCGGCCGGAGACCTCGCCCGCCTCCTCGCGCGTGGAGAAGCCCGGGAGGAAGATGAGGTCGAGCGCGGCGCGCGCCGAGAGGCCGGCCGCTTGCGCGTCGCCCACGATCCCCTTCTGCACCGCCGCGGTCCGGATCCGCTGGGGGTCGATGCCGCGGCCGTCGTCCTCGACGGTCACCGCCAGCAAGTCGCCGTCGGTGCGGGCGGAGAGCGTGATGCGCCCGATGCGTGGCTTGCCGGCCTTCTCCCGCTCCTCCGGGGGCTCGAGCCCGTGGTCCACCGAGTTCCGCATGAGGTGGACGAGCGGGTCGTTGAGCGAGAGCAGGATGGTCTTGTCCACCCCGGTCTCGCCGCCCTTGACGACGAACTCCACCTCCTTGCCCTGCTCCCGGGCGAGGTCCCGGGCGGCGCGGGGGAAGCCGGCGAGCAGGCCGGAGAGGGGGATGAGGCGGGCCGCGCCCACCCGCTCGGCCAGCAGGCTGAACTGGCCGCTCACGGCGCTCACGGCGTCGCTGTGGGCACGGAGGAAGCGAAAGGTGTCCGACCGGAGGAGGTGGACGTCTCCCTCGATCTGCTCGGCGACCTTCACGGTGCCTGCGCTCCGCAGCTGCTCGGCGACCGTGGCGACCCGGTCGGAGATGCGGCCCCAGCGGTGGAACAGGGCGCCGAGCTCCTTGGTCCGGGTGGCGGAGCGGGCACCGTCCACGAGGAGGTCGCCGGCCAGGGAGGCGATCTCGTCGAGCCGGTCCACGTCCACGCGGATGGAGGTGGTGGGCTTGTCCCCGCGCAGCTCGGCCCGGGGGGCCTCGGACTCGGGAACGGGGGGGGCCCCGAGGTCCTCGGCCCGCGGCGTCCGCACGAGCCCCCGCAGGCGGGCCGCCAGCTCCTCGGCCGACTTCCCGCCGTCGGGGGCACCGTCGAGGAAGCCGGGGATGACGTCGCAGGCCTTGAGGAGGGCGTCCACGCGGTCGCCCGGCCTGTCGACGGGCAGGACCTTCAGGAGGTCCTCGGCGGCATGGATCACCTGGGAAAGGCCGGTGAAGCCCATCATGCGGGCCTCGCCCTTGAGGGTGTGCAGCTCGCGGGCGATCTCCTCCTTGACGGCCGCCCCGCCGCCCCGCTCGTACTCGAGCAGCGCGCCGGAGAGCTTCTCCACCCGGTCCGCGGTCACCTCGCGGAACTTGCCGAGGAGCTTCTGTCGGATCTCTTCGGCGGGCATGCGGTCGGCTCGGCGCTAGTCCACCTTGAAGCGCTTCACGAGATCCGCGAGCCGCTCGGCGAGGTTGGTCAGCTCCGAGGCGGCCCCGGTTGCCTGCCGCGAGCCGGCCTGGGCCTGCCGGGTCACCTCCTCGATCTCCGCCATGGACTGCACCACCTGCTCGGTGGCGGTGCGTTGCTGCTGGGTGGCGAGGTGGATCACGCGGGCGGCGTCGCTCGTCTCCTGCGTCCCGGAGAGGATGCCGTTCACGCTGGTGATGGCGGCGCCGCCGAGCTTCTCGCCCTCGCCCGCCATGCGCTTGTTGCCGTCGGAGGCCTCCTTGGCGGCGTGGGTGGCCTCGCGGATCTCGGTGATGAGGTTCTTGATCTCCTTGGTGCTCTCCAGCACGTTCTCGGCGAGGCGCCGCATCTCGGCCGCCACGATGGAGAAGCCGCGCCCGGCCTCCCCGGCCTTGGCTCCCTCGAGCGCGGCGTTGAGCGCGAGCAGGTCGGAGCGGTCGGCGATCTCGTCGATCACCTCGACCACGGTGCCGATCCGCTCCACCCGTCGGGAGAGCTTGGAGATGGCGTCGTCCACCTCCACCGCGTTCTTGCGAACCTTCTCCATGGAGTCGATGAAGGCCTTGATCGACCCCTCGCCCTGGCGCGTCGCGGACAGCGTCTGCTCGGCGATGGAGGCCACCATCTGCGCGTTCTCGGCGATCTGGTGCGAGGCGCCCTTCAGCTCCTCCATGGTGGCGGTGGTCTCGTGGATGGCCGAGGCCTGCTGGCTGGTGGAGGACTCGTTCTGGGTGGCCGCCGCCAGCACCTCGGCGGCGCTGGTGGAGAGCTGCAGTGCGGCCTCGCGGATCTCGGTGACGAAGCGCTTCAGGGTCTCCATCACCTGGCCGACCCCCGAGATGAGCGGCGTGAGCGCCGCGTCCGAGACCCCGAGCCGCAGCGTGCCGGTGAGGTCGCCCTGGACGACCAGCTTCACCATGGCCTCGATGGCCTCGTCCACGCCCTGGCTCACGGCCTGGATCCGGGACGTGGTCTCGCCCATCCGCGACTCGGCGTGGGCCGCGGAACGGTTGATGCCCGCCGCGATCGCCTTGAGCCCGGGGTCCTTGATTCGCGCCACGTCGATGCGCCCCCGGTACTGCCCCTTCGCGAACTCGTCGAGGGCCGTCGTGATGAGGGCGACCTCGCCGCCGAGCGCCCCGTTCTTCCGCGGCGCAGCGCCCTTGCGCGCCTTGCCGGCCTTGGCCTTCTGCGACAGCGTGTCGTCAGGCATCGTTCGGTTCCTTCCGTTCGGGTCCCGCGGCCGACCCGGGGCGCTGCTCGCGGAGTAGGGTGGGGAGGTCGACGAGGAGCGTCGGGAGATCGTCGAGCAGGGCGAAGCCGACGACGGCCGAGGAGGGCAGGCAGTGCGCCGCCAGCGGGGGGAGCGGGCGCACGTGGTCCCGCGGCACCGAACGGAACCCGATCACCTGGTCCACGACCAGGGTGCGCTCGGTCCCGTCGTCGCAGCGCACGACGATGCCGCGATCGGGCGAGAACGGGTCCCCGAGCGCCGAGCCCGCCACGAGCCGGTCGTCGGCCTTCGCGGCCGAGGGGTTCCCGATCCGGCGCACGTGACGCACCTCGGTGGCGTAGACGCGAGCACCGACCTGGAAGAGCAGGACCTCGCTCGTGGCGTCGCTCACGCGTTCACGCTCCGCGCGCGCGCCGCCTCGACGAGGCGTGGCAGGTCCAGGACCGCCAGCGAGCCCTTTCCGTCCCGACCGACCGCCGACAGGAACTCCGCCACTCCGACTCCCTCCGCGGGCGGCGGCTCGAGTTGCCTGCGGTCGAGCGCGACGAGGCCCTCCACCGCGTCGGCGATCACCGCCACCTTCCAGGGGCCGCTGTGGACGATGGCGGCCCGGGTGCTCGGGCGGATCGGGACCGGCTGGAGGCCCATGAGCTGGCTCAGGTCGAGCACGGCCAGGACCTCGCCGCGGTGGGTGAAGACCCCGGGCAGGAAGTTCGGCGCGGCCGGCAATCGCGTCAGCGGGCCGAGACGCACCACCTCGGTGACGAGCGGCGCCTCGAAGGCGTAGCGCGCCCCCATGAGCCGCAGCCCGAAGTACCAGGCCTCGGATGGGCCAGCGCCTTCGGCGCCGGCCGCTCCGGGCGTCCCCGGCTCCCGTTTCTGCGGCTCCGGCATCGTCTTTCGATTATCGACGGCGGGGGACGGGGGGGCAAGTCGGTGCTATCCTCCTTGGAACACGGGACACGCATTCCTTGAAGATCCTGGTTTGCTGCGAGAGCGAGATCGTGCGCGAGGGCGTGGCCATGGCCCTCGCCTCGGCCGGCCACGACGTGTGTGCCGAGGCCGACCCGTTCGCCCTGATCCCGTCCATCCCAGGGGCAGGCGCCCTGCTGGTGGACGCCGCGCGCGGGCGGAAGGCGGTGCCGCTCATGCGGGACCGCGGCTTCATGGGCCGCTCGCTGCTCCTCGGCGACGCGCCCCCCGACGAGCTCGGCCGCGTGGCGGACGAGCTGGGCGCCGACGGCTCGCTCGCCTCCTCCCCGCCCGAGGACCTGGCCCGGCGCTTCGCCGCGGCCATCGGAGGGCGCCGGCGAGTCCTCATCGTGGACGACAGCGAGATCGTAGCCCGGCTCCTCAAGGCGGACCTCGAGCGGAAGGGCTTCGAGATCCAGTACGCGCCCGACGCCGAGAAGGCGACGAGCATCATCCTGAAGAGGGCCACCCGCCCGGACCTCATCCTGCTCGACATCAACATGCCGAAGGTGGACGGGGCGCAGTTCTGTAGGTTCGTCAAGAAGAACGACATGTTCCGTAGCATCAAGGTGCTCTTCTGCACCGGCGAGGCCCGCGAGCGCGCGGCGGCGCTGGCGCAGGAGTGCGGAGCCGACGGCTACATCCTCAAGGACGAGTTCCTGGGGAAGTGGATCGTGGACAACGCCGGCTGACGGGCCAGGAGAGGCCCTTCCCGGCGGCCGCGGCGGGGGACGAGCCCGGACGAGCCCCCGCCCTACCAGGGCCGTGCCGGACATTCGGCGGGTGGGGTGCTCCCGTTGCAGGCGCCGGGCGTCCCTGGGCTCGCCCGGGCGCAGGCGAGGTTCGGGGCCGCGTCCGGTCCCGACGGGTGGATGCGCTCGACCGACCGCGAGCCGCAGCCGGGCGCGGCGGCATCCACGCCGAGTGACGAGACCCGCGTACCGCCAGGCGCCTCGAGCGCGAGCGCGGGCGGGCGGTCGTTGGCGAGCCCGCCGAGGAGGGCGGCCGCTCCGCAGCGGTAGAGGACGGCCCCGGGGGGCAGGTCGAACCGGTCGTCATAGGCGCCGCCGACGACCAGGGCGTGGCCGCCTGGCGGGATGGGACCGCCGAGGGGCTCGAGCGCGCACCTCGCCCACGCGCCGCTCGCGGTCTGCTTCGCGAGCGCGAAGCCCGTGAGGTCCGCGCCGGCGGTCCCGACGTTGGCCACCTCGGCGAACTCGCCGCCCGCCTCGGGCGTCGCTGCGTCCGCGAGCACCTCCGTGAGGACCGGCCTCGGGACCCCCGGCGCCGTCCTGGCCCAGCGCCAGGGGGCGGGCGCGGAGCGGTTGCCGGCGAGGTCCTCGGCGTGGAGGCGCAGGAGCAGCTCGCGGCCCGGGCAGATCCGCCCCAGGCTCGCCGCCGCCGGGCAGCGGACGCCCGGGCTACAGGGGTCGTGGCCCGGGCAGGGGCGCACCTCGCCCCACGCGATCGCCGACGCCGGATAGGCGGGGAGCGCGCCGCAGGGAGCGTCTCCGGGCAGTGCGGTCGCCTCGAGCCCGAGCCGGGCCATCTCGCTCGCCTCGGCCGAGACGGCGATCGCCACCTCGCCGGCCTGGACGGTCGCCGTCTCCTCGAGCACCGCCGGCGGGGAGAGGTCCGCGCAGGTCCCGATCGAGAGCGGCTCGAGCGGCCCGGCGGCGTTCCCGGCCGCGTCTCGGACGGACCCGAGCGACAGCGGGAGCGGCCCTGGAGGGAGGAGGCCGTCGATCTCCAGGCCGAGCGCGCCGGGCACGTCGGCGAGCGGGCGGGCGGCGACGCCGGAGATGGAGAGCGTTCCCGCGACCGGCTCCCCGAACCCGACGCGGAGCGCCCGGAGGTTCCGCGGCGCGGGGCCGTGCGGAGGCAAGAGCCACCGCGGGAGCGGCGGCGAGCGGTCGGGGACGGGGCCGGTCTCGAAGGCGGCGACGAACGTCCTGCGGCGCCCGTCCGGATCGAGCACCGGCCGGCCGCCGGCGCTCCGGATCCCGGTCCCGACGACGATGGCGTGTGCCGCCAGCGGATCGAGCGGCAGGACCGGCCGCATCTCGACCCGCCGACCTCCCTCGGCGAGGGCGATGCGCACCGGGACGACGGGCGCTCCCGGGCCGATCCCGCCCGGCTCCGCGGCGGCGGCGGCCACCTCCCTGCGGTCGGCCTCCCGGGCCAGGGCGAGGAAGCGGCCGTCGGCCACGCCGTCCGGATCTACGGGCTCGCTGAAGGTCACCGCCGCGACCACCGCGTCCGGAGCGACCCCGGCTCCGGTGGGCGAGGCCGAGAGGATGCGAGGCAGCCGCTCGGGAGCGGCCGGCCCGCAGGCGGCCCAGGCGGCCGCCGCGGCGGCGAGCGCGGCCCGCCTCACGGCGCCTTCCCGCGCGAGAGGAGGCCGCCCGTGAGCGCGTCCAGCTCGGCGCCGGCGGCGTCGATGGCGATCTCGCGCTCGGCACGCTCGAGCGCGCTGTCGGGCGGCGAGAGCGCGAGGCGCAGCCGCAACCTCGTGCGCTCGAAGTAGAGCCGGGTGGCGTGCTCCACCACCTCCTCGCGCCGGCGCGCGAGCAGCGCCGCGGTCGCCGCCGCCCGCAGCTCCTCGGGAGCGAAGACGAGCCGGTCGAGGTCCCAGGCCGCGCGCACCGCCACCTGGTCGCCCGGGCTCAGGCGAACGTAGTCCGACTCGACGTTGCCGTTGAGGCCCACCACGCGGGTGGCGCGCTCGTCGTGGCGGAACTCGAGCGAGAGCCTGGGGAGCCAGGCGGCCGCCCGGGCCCGTCGCTCCCACGAGTCCATGGCCCCGTCGTCCACGCGCACCCGCGCGGCCGCGGCCCGCTGCACCTCCTCCACGGTCGGCTCGCCGTCGGCCAGGAGGACGAGGAGCCGGGCGGAGCGCGCGGCCGCGATGGCGGT
>Ga0209798_10000743_pt1 | contig 19879 bp, 20 predicted proteins | sample DOMMetBare3Fresh_FD_187475 | JGI IMG/M metagenome (GOLD analysis project Ga0209798, IMG submission 187475) | Wetland sediment microbial communities from St. Louis River estuary, USA, under dissolved organic matter induced mercury methylation -... | ecosystem: Environmental > Aquatic >...
CGCTGATCACCGACAAGGCGATCCGCCGCGTCTCGTTCACCAGCGTCAAACAACTCGTGCAGCGCATCGACCACTTCGTCACGGCCTACAACAAGAACTGCCAGCCGTTCAAGTGGACGGCCACCGCAGATTCGATCCTCGAAAAGCTGCATCGACTTTGCTCACGTATCAGCGGGACAGCACACTAGGACGGCGCGACATTGTCACCGCGCCATATGGTGCGCCACGACAAGCCCGCATCGTGCCGGAAGAGCGTCAACGCGACCGCGATGGCCACTAGGTAGGCGCAGCTGGTGGCCAGTGCCGCGCCGAGCGCACCCCAGCGCGGCACCGCCACGACCGCCAGCGAGAGTGTCACCGCGAGCGAGAGCGCCGCAATGCCTGCCGCCCAGTGCGGCCGGCCGCGGTGGTGCGTGAAATAGGCCGACAGGGCCGATGCGGCCGCATAGGCAGCCACGCCCGGCGCCAGTGCCAGGAGCGGCAGCAGCGCATCGCGGTAGACCTCGCCAAGCACGCGCGGCAGCACCAGCCATGCCAACGACGCCAACACAGGCGCCGCGGCGGCAGCCGCCGCCACGCCGATGCGCACCGCATGCAACGCGGTGGCGACCGCCACGGCCGGCTCGGGCGCGCCGATGCGCGGGAATGCCGAAACCGTCACCGCCTGCGACAACAACCACAGCAACTCGGCCACCTGCAAGGCCACCGAGTACACACCGGCCTCGGCCAAGCCCCGTTCGCGTTCGAGCACGAACAACGTGGCGCGGAAGTTGGCCAGGCTGACCACGTTGGCCACCGCGATCGCGACGATGAAACGCAGTGCCTCGGGCGCCGGCGTGAGCGCCTGTGTCGACGCGGCGCCGCTCGGGGCGCGCCAGGCGACGGTTGCCGTCGCCAAACCCACCAACCCCTTGCCGATCGTCCATGTGGCAAGCACCACCAGCGCGCCCGCGTGGCCTGCGATGCCGGCGGTCAGCAGCAGCGCAAGCACCAGCAGTGGTGCCGCCACCTGCGAGAGGTTCAGCGCGACGAGTCGGCCCTGCCCCATCCACAGGCCGTTGGCCGTGGGGGCCAGCAGGAGCAGCGGCGCCGCCAGCGCCATCAGCCAGAGCCATTGGTAGGGCGATGCGTCAGCCCACCGCGACACGGCCCACAGCACCAAGGCCGCAAGCGCGCCGGCGGCCACCGCGACCCGCAGCAGCGCTCGCACGCGAGCGGCCGGCATGGCACCGTGGCGCTGCGCGACCTCGCGCGCGAGCAGCAGACCGAGGCCCGAACCGAGGGCAAGCAATGCGGCCTCGATGGCCACGAACAGCGCGAAGGCGCCCTGCACCTGCGGGCCCTGGCGCGCCACCACCACGAGGATCGCCAGGCCCAGTGCCATGGTCGCGATGCGCGAGGCGAGATTGAGCCCGGTGCCGCGCCATAGCGAGGGCGTGTTGTCGCCGGAGGGATTCGCGGGTTCGCTCATGGACGGGTATCGAGACCCGGCATTGTCGGTGCCCTCCTAGAATCTCATCCTTTGCCTCCCCACGAACGCCCCCGATGAGCGAACCGACGCCTGCGATCCTCGACGACAACAAGCTCATCGCCGAACGCCGCGACAAACTCGCCGCGATCCGCGCGCGCGGCGTGGCCTTCCCCAACGACTTCAAGCCCACCCACCACGCAGCCGACCTGCACCTCAAGCACGGCGGCACGCCCAACGAGGAGCTGGAGCCCAAGGCAGTCAAGGTGGCGGTGGCCGGCCGAATGATGCTGAAGCGGGTGATGGGCAAGGCCTGCTTCGCCACGCTGCAGGACGCCTCCGGCCGCATCCAGCTGTACGTCACGCAGGACGCGGTGGGCGCCGAGACGCTGGCCGACTTCAAGCAGTGGGACCTGGGCGACATCGTGGCCTGCGAGGGCACGCTGTTCCGCACCAAGACCGGCGAGCTGTCGGTCAAGACCACGTTGATCCGGCTTCTCGTCAAGAGCCTGCGGCCGTTGCCCGACAAGTTCCACGGCATGACCGACCAGGAACAGAAGTACCGCCAGCGCTACGTTGACCTGATGACCGACGACGACGCGCGGGCGCGCTTCGTCGCGCGCAGCAAGGCGGTGGCCTCCATCCGCAACTTCATGCTCGAGCACGGCTTTCTCGAAGTCGAGACGCCGATGCTGCACCCGATCCCCGGCGGCGCGAACGCCAAGCCCTTTGTTACGCACCACAATGCACTGGATCAAGAAATGTTCCTGCGCATTGCGCCAGAGTTGTACCTGAAGCGTCTCCTGGTCGGCGGCTTCGACCGGGTGTTCGAGATCAACCGCAACTTCCGCAACGAAGGGATCTCGGTCCGGCACAACCCCGAGTTCACGATGATGGAGTTCTATGCGGCGTACTGGCACCACCGCGATCTGATGGACTTCACCGAGCAGATCGTCCGCCATGCGGCGCGCGCCGCGACCGGCAGCGCGACGGTGGTCTATGGCGGCCGAGAGGTCGATCTGGACCGGCCGTTCGAGCGCCTGTCGGTGCGCGACTCGCTGGTCAAACTGGCCGGCCTGGCGCCCGCCGAGGCCGACGACGCGGCCGCGCTGCACGCCAGGCTCAAGGCCCTGGGCGAGGAACCGCCGGCGCACTGGAACCTGCCCGAGCTGCAGTTCGGCATGTTCGAGGCCGCGGTCGAGGACAAGCTCTGGCAGCCGACCTTCATCACCGACTACCCGGTCGAGGTGAGCCCGTTGGCGCGCGCGTCGGACACCAACCCCGCGGTGACCGAGCGCTTCGAGCTGTTCATCACCGGCCGCGAGATGGCCAATGGCTTTTCCGAACTCAACGATGCCGAGGACCAGGCCGCGCGCTTCACCGCGCAGGCCGTCGCCAAGGAAGCGGGCGACGAGGAAGCGATGTACTACGACGCCGACTTCATCCGCGCGCTCGAGTACGGCATGCCGCCGGCGGGCGGCTGCGGCGTGGGCATCGACCGTCTGGTGATGCTGATCACCGACAGCCCGAGCATCCGCGACGTGGTGCTGTTCCCGGCGCTGCGGCGCGAGGCGGGCCTGTAGCCCCGGGGTCATGGCCGCCGCCACGCGCCTCGAGTCGCTGCCGCAGATCGAACAGGCCTGCTGGCAGGGCTTGGCCGCGGCGGCAGCCAGTTCGGGGCACGAGTGGCGCTATCTGGTGCTGGCCACCGCGGGTGACGCCCGCGCTGACGCGCGCATCATCGTGCTGCGCGAGGTGAACGTGGAAAGGCGCAGGCTGCTCTTCTTCACCGACAGCCGCAGCCCCAAGGTCGAGCAGATGCGTCGGCAGCCGGCAGCCACGCTGGTGGCCTGGTCGCCGAGCCGGCTGTGGCAGCTGCGGCTCGAAGTGCAGTGCGCCGTGCTGACCGACGGCCTGGAAGTCTCGTCGCGCTGGGCGCGCATGAAGCTCACACCGTCGGCCAGCGACTATCTGTCTCCGCTGCCGCCGGGTGCGGCGCTCAACCATCACATGCCCGACCGCTCGTCGCGCGAGAACTTCGCGGTGACCACCGCGCAGGTCGAGTCGATCGACTGGCTCGAGCTGCACGCCGAAGGCCAGCGTCGTGCACGCTTCGACGCGCAAGGCGCGCGCTGGCTGCAGCCGTAACCGCTGCGGTAACCGCCGGGCGGCGCGCCAAACAAGTCACAGCACAAGTTCGCGGGCCCGACGCAGGGTCGGCGCCGGCTGCGTCGCCGCGTTCCATGATTGCGGCACGCATCGCCTTGGCACCTCATGACCGACTGGACCCATCACCCTGTCTTCGCGCAGCTGACCGCGCCCCACCAACCGTTCGCGCGCCATGCCGTGCTGCACGACATGGATGTCGCGGTGTCGCGACGCAACCGCAGCCCCGGGCTGGCGGCGCGGGTGCACCACTTCGTCGAGCGCGGGGTGCCCTACTTCGCGCCGAACGATCCGCAGTATCGCGAGTGGGCCGCCAAGGCCGCCTTGCTGTGGGACGAACTGCACCGGCGCAGCGGAGCGCAGGCCCAGCCGACGCCCGCCTGAGGCGAAGCGTCCCCTGTCTCATCGCCGAGCGGTGCCGCCCGCTCAGGGCTTGGGCAACCGCACCTCGGCCAGGCGCTTCTCGAGATCGGCCCCGGACATCGCGCCGGAGACGCGCTCGCCGTCCTCGAACAACAGCGCCGGCGTCCCGTTGATGCGGTACTTGCGACCGAAGGCCACCGTGCGTTCGATCGCCGCGGTGTTGCATTCGCCCATCGGGCGCGGCGGCGCCACGCCGTCGAGCATCCAGGAGCGCCAGGCCTTGGCCGCGTCCTTCGAGCACCAGATCGCGCGCGACTTGACGTCCGAGTCGGGTCCGAGCACCGGATAGACGAAGCTGTAGATCGTCACGTCCTTGAGCGCGGCCAGCTCGCGCTCGAGTCGCTTGCAATAGCCGCAGTTCGGATCGCCGAACACCGCCAGGCGGCGCTTGCCACTGCCCTGCTTGTAGACCATCGCGTCCTTGAGCGGCAGCTCGTCGAACTTGATCGCAGTCAGCTTGGCGATGCGCTCGCGCGTCAGGTTGCTGCGCGTCTTGGTGTCGATGATCGAGCCTTCGACCAGGTAGCTGCCCTCGGCATCGGTGTACAGCACTTCGAAGCCGATACGCACTTCCCACAGGCCCGGGATCGGCGATTTGTTCACCTCGTCGATCTTCGGGAAATCGGGCAGGCGCTGCGCCAGGTTCTTGCGGATCGTGGCCTCGTCTGCGGCGGCGGGCCCAGCGAGCAGCAGCCCGAGCAGCACGCCGAACGTCCATCGTGGTACGGCAATCGAAGGCATCAGCATGTCGGGTTTCCTTTGTCGTCGCGTCACCGGCCTCATCGGCCAAGCGCCTGGTCGGTCAGCCATCGCTTGACCGGCGCTGCCAAGTCCACCAGACCCAGCCCGCGGTTGCGAAGTTCCTTGACCCAGGGGGCGGGGTGCGCAAAAAGGCGCAACAGGGCGTCGGTGGTCGCGATCATCGCGCGAACCGGCGTTTCACGCTCGCGCGCATAGCGATTCAGCAGCCGAGGGTCGCCCAGTTCGCGCCAGGGTTCACGCTCGGCGATCACGCGTGCCAGGCTGGCCACGTCGCCCAGCCCGAGGTTGAGCCCCTGCCCGGCCAGCGGATGCACCAGGTGGGCCGCGTCGCCCACCAGCGCCCAGCCCGGACCGCAGATGCGCTCGGCGCGTGCCAGCGCGAGGGGCCACGCCGCACGCGGGCCGGTCAGGCGCAACTCACCCGCCACGCCGGCCGTGGCCTGCATCAGCTCGGCCTCGAACGCGGCGTCGTCCTGGGCGAGCAGCGCCTGCGCACGCTCGTCGGGCAACGACCACACCAGGGCCAGGCCGTGGCCCGGCTGCGGCGTGTCGGTCGGCAGCAAGGCCAGCACGTCGGGCGAGCGGAACCATTGCCGCGCCACACCGGCGTGGCCCTCGTTCGTCGACAAGCGCGCCGCAATCGCGCGCTGCCCGTAGTCGTGCCTGTCGTACACCACGCCGAGTTGCTCGCGCGTGGCCGAGTCGCGCCCCTCGGCCAGGACGAGCAAGGTGGCCGCCACCGGTTGCGCCACATGTTCGACATGCGGCGCGTAGCGCAGCGCAGCGGCCAGCCCGGCCTCCAGCGCGGCTGCATCCACGATCCAGGCGAGCTCGCGCACGTGCTGCTGCCACGCCGAGAAGCGCAGCACCGCCGACGGCACGTCGCCCTCGATGCGCATGTCGTAGACCGGCGTGCGTGACGCCTCGGGCACGGCGCCCCAGACTTTCAGGCTCTCGAGCAGGGCCACCGAGGCCGCGTTCAGCGCATAGGCACGCACGTCCTCGCGCGGCGGCGCGCTCGCGGCAGGTGCCTGCAGGGCCACGGCCAGGCCCTGGCGCGACAGGGCCAACGCGAGCGAGCTGCCCACGATCCCGGCGCCGCGCACACACACGTCGAAGCTTTGCATTGCTGGCATTCTAGGTTTGCGAGCGCCAAGCCGGCGGGCCGCGTCCCGGCCCAGGAACTCGGTGCGACACTCTGGGCCCCGCAACGTCGCCAAGGCCTGCCTGGCAAGCGAACGATCCGTGAGCGACACCCCCGACAGCCTGTGCATCGCGAGCCTGCACCTGCATCCGGTCAAGTCCTGCGCCGGCCTGGCGGTGAACGAGGCGCTGGTCATCGAGACCGGCTTCGAGTTCGACCGCGCCTGGATGGTGGTCGACGACCAGCGCGAATTCCTCAGCCAGCGCGAGGTGCCCCGCCTCGCGCTCGTGCGGCCGACCCTGCGCGCGCACGACCTCATCCTGCGTGCGCCGGGCATGCTCGCGCTGCACCTGAAGCTCGACACGGTGGAAGCGGCGTGCCGCGTGCGCGTCTGGGACGACGTCGTCGCCGCCTACGACATGGGCGATCTGGCCGCCCAATGGTTTGGCGACTTCCTCGGTCGCCGCGTGCGGCTCACGCGCTTCGACCCCGAGGCACGGCGCCTGTGCGATGCCCACTGGACCGGCCCGATCGAGGCCCTGAACGCGTTCGCCGACGGCTTTCCGATCCTCGTGGCCTCCACCGCATCGCTTGACGAACTCAACCGGAGGCTTGCCGCATCGGGCCAGGCCCCGGTGACGATGCAGCGGTTTCGGCCCAACATCGTGCTCGATGGCGTGACCGATGCGCACGGCGAGGACTTCTTCGACACGCTCGCGATCGACTCGCCCGACGGCCAGGTGGTGCTCAAGCTCGTCAAGCCCTGCGGCCGCTGCACGATCCCCGATGTGGACCCCGATACCGCGGCGCAGGGCCACGCCGTGGCCGACACGCTGGCGGCCTACCGCGTCGAGCCGCGCATCGGCGGCGCGATCGCGTTCGGGCACAACGCCGTCGTCGTCTCCGGCTTCGAGCGTCGCCTGCGGGTCGGCGCGCGCGTGCGGGCGGTCTTGAACTTCTGACGTGGGGCCAGCGCGCGGCCTGCCGAGCTGGCAGCTGTTCGCGATCGCGGTGGCGATCTGGAGCACCACGTGGCATGCGATCCTCTACCAGCTCGCGCACAACACCCCCGAGGTGGGCGTGGCGCTGCGCTTCGCGATTGCCGGCGCGCTGATCCTCGCGTTCGCCGGCTGGCGTGGCGACCGCCTTCGCTGCAGCACGCGCGAGCACATGCTGCTCGCGCTGCAGGGTGTCTTCATGTACGCGCTCGCCTACCTGGCCGTGTACCACGCGGAAGAACACGTGCCCTCGGGCCTGGTGGCCGTGGGCTACTCGGCCTCGCCGCTGGTCAACGGGATCGGCGCCTGGCTGCTCTGGCGCACACCGATGGGCCCGCGCTTCGTCGCCGGCGGGGCACTGTGCATCGGCGGCGTCACGCTGATCTTCTGGCCCGAGTTCACCCGCGTCGTCGCGGGCGAGGACACCAAGCGCGGGGCGCTGTTCACGGTCGCGGCAGTGCTGCTGTCGTCGGTGGGCAACCTGGCTGCAAGCCGCAATGCAGCGTACCGGTTGCCCTTCTGGCCCGCGCTCGGCTGGGGCATGCTGTACGGCGCCGCGCTCTCCTGCGTCGTCGCGCTGGCCGGCGGCCAGTCGTTCGTCTGGCCCGCCGTCGCGTCGTGGTGGCTGTCGCTGGCCTATCTGTCGGTGGCCGGCACCGTGATCGCCTTCGCGTGCTACCTCGCGCTGCAGCAGCGCGTCGGGCCCGGTCCCGCATCCACGGTCGGCGTGATGACGCCCGTGTTCGCGCTCGTGATCTCGACGTGTTTCGAGGGATTCCGCCCGGTCGCGCTGACCTGGCTGGGTGCCGTTCTGGCGATTGCGGGCAACGTGCTGATCCTCAAGCCCAGCCTCAGGCGGGCGGAGGCCGACGCTCGGGCAGCGCAATGAATTCGGCCTCGCCGGGCACCTGGGGGAACACGCGGTTGGGCTGCGACGCCCAGTCGTCCGCTGCCTGCGCGATGCGCTCGCGGCGGCTGGAAACGAAGTTCCACCACATGTAGCGCGTGCCGAGCGGCTCGCCGCCGATCAGCATCAGGCGCGTCGCCTGGGCCGCTTCGATGCGGGCATCCGCACCGTCTTCGAGCACGGCCAGCGTGTGAGCCGGAACGGCCTGCCCATTGATCTGGAACCCGCCGTCGACCGCGTACAGCGCCCGCTCCTGTGCCAACGCCGCTGGCAATTCGAACGTGGACCCGGCAGCGAAGGACAGATCGACGTACAGCGTGGGTGATCGTGTCGGCACCGGCGAAACGAATCCGAAGGCGGAACCGATCAGGATGCGGATCGCGACGCCATAGCCGCTGAACTGCGGAATCGCCACCGCGTCGGTGTGAGAGAACGAGGGCTCGATCTCCTCGTCGCGGGCAGGCAGCGCGGCCCACAGCTGCAGTCCATGGCTGCGCCGCACGCGGCCGCGCAGGTCATCGGGGGTGCGCTCGGAGTGCACGATGCCGCGGCCGGCGGTCATCCAGTTGATCGCACCCGGCTCGATGCGCTGCACCGCACCGGTCGAATCGCGGTGCAGCATCGCACCCTCGAACAGATAGGTCACCGTGGCCAGGCCGATGTGCGGATGAGGCCTCACATCGTGCTGATCGGCCGGCTGCGAGACGACCGGTCCGAAATGGTCGAAGAACACGAACGGCCCGACGGCCTGGCGCGCAACGGCCGGGAGCAGGCGCCGCACGAGGAATCCGCCACCCAAATCCTTGCCTTGAGCCCGAAGCAGCAGCATGAGGCCATGGTAGGCGCACCTACAATCTCGCGCTCTTTCCGATGAGATTGCCATGAGCCTGCAATGCGGCATCGTGGGCCTGCCCAACGTGGGCAAGTCCACCCTCTTCAACGCGCTGACCAAGGCGGGCATCGCGGCCGAGAACTACCCGTTCTGCACGATCGAGCCCAACGTCGGCGTGGTCGAGCTGCCCGATGCGCGACTCGCGCAGCTCGCGGCGATCGTCAAGCCCGAGCGCGTGGTGCCGGCGATCGTCGAGTTCGTCGACATCGCGGGCCTGGTGGCCGGGGCGAGCAAGGGTGAAGGGCTGGGCAACCAGTTCCTGTCGCACATCCGCGAGACCGACGCCATCGTCAACGTGGTGCGCTGCTTCGACGATGCGAACGTGATCCACGTCGCCGGCAAGGTCGACCCGATCGCCGACATCGAGGTGATCCAGACCGAGCTGTGCCTGGCGGACCTCGCGACGGTCGACAAGAGCCTGGCCCGCTACACGAAGGTGGCCAAGGCCGGTGGCGACAAGGAAGCGCAGCGCCTGGTCGACGTGCTGAGGAAGTGCGAGGCGGCGCTCAACGAAGCCAAGCCGGTGCGCGGCATCGACTTCAGCAAGGAAGAGCGCGTGGTGCTCAAGCCGCTGTGCCTGATCACGGCCAAGCCGGCGATGTTCGTCGGCAACGTGGCCGAGGACGGCTTCACGAACAACCCGTACCTCGATCGCCTGAACGAGTACGCCGCCATGCAGGGTGCGCCGGTGGTGGCGATCTGCGCCAAGACCGAGGCCGAGCTGGCCGACATGAGCGACGAGGACCGCGCGATGTTCCTGGCCGAGATGGGCCAGAGCGAGCCCGGTCTCGCGCGCCTGGTGCGCGCCGCCTTCAAGCTGCTGGGCCTGCAGACCTACTTCACCGCGGGCCCGAAGGAAGTGCGCGCCTGGACAATCCACATCGGCGACACCGCGCCGCAGGCCGCCGGCGTGATCCACACCGACTTCGAACGCGGCTTCATCCGCGCGCAGACGATCGCCTTTGCCGACTACGTGGCGCATCGCGGCGAACAGGGCGCGAAGGATGCGGGCAAGATGCGCGCCGAAGGCAAGGAATACGTCGTGCACGACGGCGACGTCATGAACTTCCTGTTCAACGTCTGAAGCGTGGCCTCAGTGCGCCCCGAGCCCACCCTGGGCAGGGCGGCCGCGGCGGCGGTCGCACCGGCATCGCTGCCGGCATGGGCGGTGCTTGGGATCACCTTCTTCGGGTATCTCGCGACGGCGCGCCTGGGGCTGCTGCTCGCGCTGCCGCCGGCCAATGCGTCGCCGCTGTTTCCCGCGGCGGGCCTGGGCATGGTGGCGGCGTTCGTCTGGGGGCCACGGGTGCTTTGGGCGATCGCGCTGGCCGCGCCGGCTGCCAACCTCTGGATGGCCTCGACCGCCGCTCCGATCACCGCGGGCGTGGTCGCCGTCTGGTTCGCCAGCGGAGCTGGCGCGGCGCTGCAGGCGGCGCTTGGTGCCTGGATGATGCGACGCTGGGTTTCGCAGCCGCTCGCGCTGTCGGAACCGGTCGACCTGGCCCGCTTCATGTTGGGAGTGGCGCCGGTGGCTTGCCTGATCAGCGCCACGGTCTCCGTGAGCGTGCTGTGGGGCAGCGGCACGATCCACGCGTCGGATGTGCCTTCGACCTGGGGCGCCTGGTGGGTCGGCGACACGCTGGGCGTGCTGATCGGTGCGCCGCTCGCGCTCGCGTTCTTCGGTCAGCCGCGCGATGCGTGGGCGCCGCGGCGCTGGTCGGTCGCCGCGCCGCTGGCGGGCGTCACGCTGGTGCTCGGGCTCGGTGTCCTCGAGGCCACGCGCGCCGACGGCGAGCGGCTGCGCCAGACGTTCCAGCGCGAGGCCGACAACGTCACCAATGCGGTGAACGTGCGCCTGCAGACCGCGCTGCGCGCGCTGGAGGCGATGCGCGGGATCGCCGACGCGTCACCGGTGCTCGATCGCGACACGTTCCGCCGCGCGGCGGTGCCCTGGACCATCGATGCGGAGGGCATGGTGGCGCTGGGTCTGTCCGAGCGGGTGGAACGCGCAGCGGTGCCGGCCTTCGAGGCGCGCGAGCGGGCCGCGGGACGGGCTGACTTCCGGGTCGCCGAACGCTGGAGCACAACCACGGCGGCGGCGGCGGCCGTGGCTGCGGACGATCCGCTGATGGTGATCCGGTTCATCGAGCCGATGGCCAGCAACGCCACCGCACTGGGCGTCAATGCGCGCTCGATCGCGCTCGCCCGGCAAGCCGTCGATGCAGCCGCGCGAACGGGCCGACCGGCAGCCACCACGGCGTTCCCGCTGTCCCAAGGGGGCCAGGGCATCGTCATCTACCAGGCGTTTTACCGCGGCGAACCGCGCACAGCCGATGAACGCGATGGATCGCTGCGTGGCGTGGTGTTCGCCACGCTGCGCCCTGAACTGATGCTCGGTGCCGTGCGTGCCCAGGCGCCCGCATCGCTCGAACTGTGCCTGCTCGACAACCAGGCCGACGCGGGCCGGCGCGTGCTCGCCGGACCGCCCGGCTGCGACAACCTCGATCCGGCGCGGACCCTGCATGTCGCGCCGCTTGCGTTCGCAGCTCGCCAATGGGATCTGCGCATCTACAGCCTCGCGTCTGCGGGCAGCGGCATCGGGCGCGCCTGGCCTCTGGCGCTCGTGGCCCTGGCCAGCGCGGCACTGCTGGGTGTACTGCTGCTGATGATCACCGGCCGGGCGCGCCGCATCGAGGCCGCCGTCGATGAGCGCACGGCTGAACTGCAGCAACGCAGCACCGAGCTGCAGGCCGAGGTGACGCAGCGACAGCGCACGGCAAGCGCCCTGCGCGAAAGCCAGCAGCGGCTGCGCAACATCCTCGACCATGTGCCGATCGGCGTGGCCTACACCGACATCGACGGCCGCGTGCGCGAAGCCAACCCTCACCTGCGCGAGCTGCTGGGCCATACCGGCGAGCGCCTCTCGGGCACGCCGATCGCCGACCTGCTGCACCCTGACGATCGCCGCGCCGAGGCTCAAGCGCGCGAGCGCCTGCTCGTCGGCGAGGTGCCGATGGCGCATTGGCAGCTTCGCTGCGTCGCGGCCGACGGCCGCGTCGTCGACACGCGCGCCAGCGTGTCGTTGCTGCGCGGCAGCACCGGCGAGGCGAGACGACTGGTGTGGGTGATCGAGGACATCACCGAGCACCTGCAGCTCGAGGAGGCCCAGCGCGCACGCAAGGGCGCCGAGGCGGCCAACCGCGCCAAGAGCGAGTTCCTCTCTCGCATGAGCCACGAGCTGCGCACGCCGCTGAACGCGATGCTCGGCTTCACGCAGCTGCTCGAGCTGGACCGCAAGCTGCCGCTGGCGCCGCACCAGCTCGAGTGGACTGCTCAGATGCGCCATGCCGGCTGGCACCTGCTGCACATGATCAACGACACGCTCGATCTGTCGCGCATCGAGGCGGGTCATGTCGAGCTCGTGCCGCAGACACTGGACCTGCAGGAACTCGTCGACGCGGCGCGCACCCTGCTCGCCCACAGTGCCGAGAAGCGGCGCGTGGGCATCGAGGTGCACCTGGGCGCCGGGGCGCGCTCGGTGATCGGTGACGCCACACGGGTCAAGCAGATCCTCACGAACCTGCTGTCCAACGCGATCAAGTACAACGCCGAGGGCGGCCAGGTGATCGTGTCCAGCCGCCTCGGCGACGAAGATCGCGTGGCGCTGGACATCATCGACACCGGACCGGGCCTGAGCGCTGAACAGCTGGCACAGCTGTTCCAGCCCTTCAACCGCCTCGGTCGCGAGGCCGGACCGATCGAAGGCACCGGCATCGGCCTGGTGATCAGCCTGCGGCTGGCCGAACTGATGGGAGGCAGGCTGCAGGCCCGCTCGACCCTTGGCATGGGCTCGACCTTCACGCTCGAACTGCCGCGTGGCGCAGCTGCAACGACCACCACCACTGCCGAGTTCGACACCGACATCGGGTTGGCCGGCTACCGCCGGCGCCTGATCCACTATGTCGAGGACAACGAGACCAACGCCGAGGTGATGCGCGGCATCGTCGCGCTGCGCCCGCAGGTCGAACTCGAAGTCTGGCCTCTCGGGCTCGAAGGTCTTGCGGCGATTCGGCAACGCCGTCCGAGCCTGGTGCTGCTGGACATGCAGTTGCCCGACATCGACGGGTTGGAGTTGCTGCGGAATCTGCAGGCCGACGACAACACGGCCGACATTCCGGTCATCGTGGTCTCCGCCGATGCAACCGAGTCACGCATCGCCGAGGCGATCTCCGCCGGGGCGGTCCATTACCTGACCAAGCCGGTCAACGTACCGCAGTTTCTGGCCGCGCTGGACAACCTGCTGGACCCGCTCGACACGCACTTCGGGTGAGGCTGGGTGCGGTGGGCAGCCCTGGCCGCAGCACCGCTGCCATGTTTGTGTGCGTGCGCTCACTAGTTAGAAAGACCATGCCCATTAATATTTCGTATCAAATGACCGGCGCCTCGAGTCGGCGTAAGCACTCCGGAAAGGAGAGTGCTAACATGACGGAACGCGGACGCTTCGCGCCCCTCCAAGAGCCCATGACTGCAGCCACCCTTTCCGCCCACCCGTCGCAACTGACCGTCCGCAACCCGTGGGCGCTGGTGCCGCCGATCGGCCATCTGGATGCCTACATCTCGGCCGTGAACCGGATCCCGCTGCTCACCCAACAGGAAGAGTCGGAATTCGCCCGCAAGCTGCGCGACACGGGCGATCTGGAAGCCGCCGGCCGCTTGGTGCTCTCGCACCTGCGCCTGGTGGTGTCGATCTCGCGCCAGTACCTGGGCTACGGCCTGCCGCAAGGCGACCTGATCCAGGAAGGCAACGTCGGATTGATGAAGGCCGTCAAGCGCTTCGACCCCGAGCAGGGCGTGCGCCTGGTCAGCTACGCGATGCACTGGATCAAGGCCGAGATCCACGAATACATCCTGAAGAACTGGCGCATCGTGCGCCTGGCCACCACCAAGGCCCAGCGCAAGTTGTTCTTCAACCTGCGTTCGATGAAGGCCAGCCTGAAGGGCGAGGCGGCTGACGGCGACACGCACCGCAACACCCTGACGGCCGGCGAAGCCGATGCCGTGGCGCGCGAATTGAATGTCAAGCGCGAGGACGTGCTCGAGATGGAGACCCGGCTGGCCGGCGGCGATGTGGCGCTCGAACCGCACACCACCGACGACGGCGAGGAAGCCTACGCGCCGATCGCCTACCTGGCCGACGAGTCGAGCGAGCCGACCCGCGTGATCGAGGCACGCCACCGTGACGAACTGGCCGGCGCGGGCATCACGCGCGCGCTCGACGTCCTGGACACGCGCAGCCGCCGCATCGTCGAGGAGCGTTGGCTCAAGGTCAACGACGACAGCTCCGGCGGCATGACGCTGCACGAGCTGGCGGCCGAGTACGGCGTCAGCGCCGAGCGCATTCGCCAGATCGAGGTCGCGGCGATGAAGAAGATGCGCAAGGCCCTCGAAGCGCAGTCCTGAACGCGACGACCGGTCCGCCGCAACGCATCATCACGCTCCGGCCAGCAGCAGCCTGATGTCCTGGGCCAGCGCGTCGGCCCCGCTGCCGTAGCGCGCGAACAGGCGCACCCTGCCCTTCGGATCGAACACGTAGGCACCTGCGGTGTGGTCGATCGTGTAGCTGTCTGGCGTTCGGCTCGGCGCCTTGGCGAAGAAGACCTTGAACTCCTTGGCCGCCGCCTGGGTCTGCTCCACGCTGCCGCGCAGCGCCACGACATCGCCGCCGAACGTGGTCGCATAGGCTGCGGCCACCTGCGCCGTGTCGCGCTCGGGATCCACCGTCACGAAGATCGGTTGCACCTTGGCGCCGTCGGCGCCCAGTTTCTGCCGCACCTCGGCGATCTCGGCCATCGTCGCCGGGCACACGTCGGGGCATTGGGTGTAGCCGAAGAACACGATCACCACCTTGCCCCTGAAGTCGGCCAGCGTGCGCGTCTTGCCGCTGGTGTCGGGCAGTTCCAGGCGCCGCGCGTACTCGGCACCCGTGATGTCGATCGACTTGAACGCCGGCTTCTCGGCGCTGCACGCCGCCAGGACCGTGGCCGCTGCCAACAGGGTGAACAGGCGTCGTTTCATCGGGGGAGGTAGTGGTCGAGGAGCAGCGCGGCGAACAGCAGCGCAAGGTACCAGATCGAATAGCGGAACGTGCGCCGCGCCAGCGACTCGCTGTAGGAGTGCCACAGCCGCAGCGCCAGCACGATGAACCAGGCCCCGAGCAGCAGCGCGGCCACCAGGTACGGCAGCCCGCTCATGCCCTGCACGAAGGGCAGCAGCGTGGCGGCCAGCAGCACCAGCGTGTAAAGCAGGATCTGCAGCCGCGTGAAGCGATTGCCATGCGTGACCGGCAGCATCGGCAACCCGGCCCGCGCATAGTCCTCCGCGCGGTACAGCGCCAGGGCCCAGAAATGCGGCGGTGTCCACACGAAGATGATCAGCACCAGCAGCCAAGCCTCGGCACCGACCTCGCCGCGCATCGCGGCCCAGCCCAGCAGCGGCGGCATCGCGCCGGAGGCACCGCCAATGACGATGTTCTGCGGCGTCGCGGGCTTGAGCCACACGGTGTAGATCACCGCGTAGCCGACGAAGGTGGCCAGCGTCAGCCACATCGTCAGCGCGTTGACGTAGACCGCGAGCAATGCCGAGCCGGCCGCGCAGAGCACCGCGGAGAACGCCACCGTCTGCACCCGCCCCAGATCGCCGCGGGCGGTGGCTCGCCACGCGGTGCGCGCCATGCGCGCATCGATGTGCTGCTCGACCAGGCAGTTGAACGCCGCCGCCGCTGCGGCGACGAGCCAGATGCCCAGGCAGGCAGGAACGAGCACACGCCAATCGGGCCAGCCGGGCTCGGCCAACAGCATGCCGATGACGGCACAGAACACGATCAGCTGCACCACGCGCGGCTTGGTCAGCGCATAGAACTGGCGCACGCGCGAAGGCGGTGCGACCGGTGCGGCGGCGCCCGCGCGGCTGCTGATCGGGCCGATGCTCATGTGGCGAAGCGACGCAATGAGGGGTCGGCGGCGCGCGCGCGCGGCACGGCCCGCAGGCGCGCCAGCAGCGTCGCCAGCACGATGGCCAGGGCCGCCGCACCGCCGGTGTGTGCCAGCGCGGCCACCAAGGGCCAGCCCAGAACGACGTTCGACAGACCTGACAGGACCTGCCACAGCGCCAGCGCCGCGAGCGCGGCGGCGATGCGGCGCGCGGCGCCATGGCGCCACAGCACGCCCGCCAGAAACGCCAGCGCCGCGAACAGCACGAGCGCACCGAACCGATGCGCGACGTGGATCGCGGTCAGCGCGGCGAACGGCAGGCCGTCGCCGGCTGCCGTCTCGCCGAGTTCGCGCCGCAGCGCGAAGCCATGGGCAAAGTCCATCGGCGGCCACCACTGCCCCTGGCACAGCGGGAAGTCGCGGCAGGCGAGCACCGCATAGTTCGTGCTGACCCAGCCGCCGAGCGCGATCTGCATGACCGTCAGCGCGGCCACGCTCCATGCGGCGATGACCGCCGCGCGCGGCATGTCCAGCGGTGCCGGCGCGAACCGCTCGCCCTGCCAGGCCAGCAGCGCAAGCAGGCCCACGCCGCCCAGCAGGTGCAGCGTGACGATCGCAGGATAGAGCTTCATCGTGACGGTAAGCGCACCGAAGGCACCCTGCGCGATCACCCACGCGAGCGTGAGGGTCGCCCACCACGGCGATGGCAACCCTGCCGCGTTGCGCCGGCGCAGCCACCAGCCCGCGATCGCCATCACGGTGATCAACACGCCGACCGCCGTGGCCAGGTAGCGGTGGATCATCTCGACCCAAGCCTTGCCATGCGTGACCGGCCCGCTCGGCAGCGCGCTCTGCGCGGCGTGGATCTCGTCGCGGGCGCCGATCGGGCTCGCGCTGCCGTAGCAGCCGGGCCAGTCGGGGCAGCCCAGGCCCGAGTCCGTCAGGCGCGTGAAAGCGCCGAAAACCACGAGATCGAAAGACAGGAACAGGGTGAGCAGCGTGAGCGCATGCAGGCGCCGCGCGGGCGTGGAGCCCTTGTGGCGCAGCCACCACCACGCGAGCGGCCCGAGCGCGATCACGATGCCCAGCATCGCCATGCGCAGCAACGGCGTCCAGTCGACGAGGTCGTTCGGGTTCATCGCTCGGACGCATGCCACGCCGCTCGAACGCAGGCGCCCGTCATTTCGAGCGTCCCGCCGTGTCCCACGACGCCGACGCGCGCAGCAAGCGATCGATGTCTCGCCTGAAGCGCGCCGGATCGAGCGCGGCGGGCGCACGCATCATCCAGCGGCCCATCGGATCGACGAGGTACAGGTGCGACTCGATCGTCTCGCCTTCGGCTGGGGCGAGCCACTGAGCGAGGGCGGCCGCCGGCACGCGCAGCACCTGCGTCGACGGTGCGGCGTCGAGCGCCGAACGCAGTTCGGGCCTGATGGGTGCGGTGTCGGTCACGAACCAGACTTTGTCGATGCGGTCGCGGTCGCGCCCCGTCATCTCGCGCAACTGGCGCTGCGTGTACAGGCGCTTCTCGCAGGCGAGGTCGCAGTTCGCACGGCCCACCACGACGATCAGCCACTGGCCGTGCAGCGAAAGCGGATCGACCGCGCGACCTTCGAGATCCTGCAGCGGCAGCGACGGCGGGATCGCGCGCGCAGGGTCGATCAGCGCTGCGTAATTGCTGCGGGCCTCGGGGCGGATCACGTAGTAGGCCAGGTAGGACGCGACCACCGGTGCCGCGCACGCCAGCAACACGAGCAGCAGGGTCCAGCGCCCGCTGGCGGTCCGGCGCCGGGCTTCCTCGGCGCCGAGATCGAGCCGCGGCATCGAGTGCACGGTGAACTGCAACGGTTCAGCCGCGGTTCGCGACGGCGCGCCGGCGTTGGGGTTGGATGAACTGGAACCAGACATAGAGAATCACCACCAGCGCCGACAGGCCGAACCACTGGAATGCATAGCCCTGGTTCTTGGCCACTCCGCTCTGAGGTGCGGGCCAGTCCCGACGCAGGCCGTCGTCGGGTGTCACCGGGCCGGACTGCAGCACGGACCAGGGCACGAGGCTCAACCCGGTTTCGCGGGCAAGGGCATCGAGGTCGAGATTCTGCCGGATGGGGCCGGATGATGCAGGCTCGAACTCGTACAGCCGTGCCGGCGGCGGGGCGATGTGTCCTTGCACGGTCACCGACCCGGGCGGCGTCGCGAGCGACGGCAGGCGTGTGCGCTGCTGCGCATCGCGTGCGACCCAGCCTCGCTGCACGAGCACCGCGCGGCCGTCGGGCAGGCGCAGCGGCGTCACGACGAAGAAACCGGGGCGCCCGTCCATCTGCCGGTTCTCGAGCCAGATCGTGTGCGCGGCCGACCATTCGCCTGCAAGACGCACCGCGCGGTGCACGATGTCCTGCGTCTGCGCAACTGCAGTGCCCGGCGCGTCCAGCGCGGGCAGGCGCGCACGCTCTTCGATCGAAGCCTGCATCGAACTCTTCTGCGCCGCGCGGTCGAGTTGCCACAGGCCCAGGCGCGCCGTCACGAGGCTGGCCACGAGCGCAGCGACCGAGACGATCGCGAAACGCGCTCGCGGGCTCATCGCGGACAATGCCTGCCCATGACCTGGATCATCGTGATCGGGCTCGTCGCGGTTCTCGCAGCCCTGGCCAGCGCGGGTGTGTTCATGCTGCGAAAGCCCGATGCGTCGAGACCGCGCGAGGCCGACCGCCGCATGGCGCGCGCGCTCGCGGTGCGCGTGGGGCTTTCGGTGGCGATCTTCCTGCTCGTGCTGCTGGCCTGGAAGCTGGGCTGGATCTCGCCCAAGGGCCTGCCGACAGGTCGATGACCCGAAACGAAAAGAGCGCCGCGAGGCGCTCCTTTCATCGCGGCAGCCGCGGCCGTCACAACCAGTACACGAGCAGGTACAGGCCGAGCCATACCACGTCGACGAAATGCCAGTACCACGCGGCGCCCTCGAAGCCGAAGTGGCGCTCGGGCGTGAAGTGCCCCTTCATGATGCGCAGCGTGATGAAGGTCAGCATCAGCATGCCGACGAACACGTGGAAGCCGTGGAAGCCCGTCAGCATGAAGAACGTCGAGCCGAAGATACCCGAGCTCAATTTCAGGTTCAGGTCGCGGTAGGCGTGCATGTACTCGTAGGCCTGGACGCAGATGAACGACAGCCCGAGGGCCACGGTGATCCACATCCAGAAGATCGTCTTGGCGCGCTGGTTGGCGAGCAGCGCGTGGTGGGCGATCGTCAGCGTCACGCCCGACGTCAGCAGCAGCGCGGTGTTCAGCGTCGGCAGCGGCCAGGGGCCGATCACCGTGAACGGCTCCACGGTGCCGGCGGGCGAGGCGGTCATGCCCGGCGAGCTGCTCGGCCACACGGCCTTGAAGTCGGGCCACAGGATCTGGTGCTCGAGGTTGCCCAGCATCGGCAACGCGTGAGCGCGTGCCCAGTACAGCGCGCCGAAGAACGCTCCGAAGAACATGACCTCGCTGAAGATGAACCAGCTCATGCTCCAGCGGAAAGAGACGTCGACGCGGTCGCTGTAGAGCTTGCCCTCGCTCTCACCGATGGCCTGGCGGAACCACTGGAAGATGACCACGGCCCACAGCGCGAGGCCGCCGAAGACGAAGAACCTGCCCCACGAGGCGCCGTTCACCCACTCGGCCGCGCCGAAGATGATGAGCAGCATGGCCGTGGCCACCAGCGCCGGATGGCGCGAGGGCTGAGGGATGAAGTAGTAGGGCGTGCCCCCGTGTTGTTGTGTCGCTGCGGACATGTGAGTGACTCTCCTCGAACCAGAATTGTTTCAGTCGGGCTCAGCCTGCGGCCACGCCGCTGCCCACCACCCACCTGACGAGCAGCACCAGGCCCCCGACGAACAGCGTCGCAACCACGATGCCCGCGACGATGACGTGCAGCGGGTTCAACTGGGCCACGTCCTGCTCATACTCCGAGCCCTTGCGCACGCCGAAGAAGGACCACGCGACCGCCTTGAACGTGCGCACGAACGACCCGCGGCGCGCCACGGCCTGCTTCAAGTCATTGCCGGCATGGGACTCGCTCACAGCGCGTTCCCTCGTGGCGCGGCGGCGACCTTGCCCTTGACCTCGAAGAACGTGTACGACAGCGTGATCGT
>Ga0209798_10000745_pt1 | contig 19860 bp, 13 predicted proteins | sample DOMMetBare3Fresh_FD_187475 | JGI IMG/M metagenome (GOLD analysis project Ga0209798, IMG submission 187475) | Wetland sediment microbial communities from St. Louis River estuary, USA, under dissolved organic matter induced mercury methylation -... | ecosystem: Environmental > Aquatic >...
ACATACGCAAACTAATATAGGAGGCTTGGCCCCAGGTATGTATTTCCTGAAACTTCAGGATGGAATAGGGAGTGTTGAAACAGTGAAAATATTGAAAAACTAGTAGGGCAATTATCCCGTGAACAATAAACCTGCTAAATAGCAGGTTTATTGCATTACTGCATGAAAATCAATACTATCCGACTAATCTTACCCATGTTAAACCGCCTAGCAATTAAATTTGGCAAAAAGTCAGGAAAAAATCCTTTATTTTGCTATGCATTTGGTGCTCTTTCAGTTTCACAAGTCCTGAACGTTTCGAAATAACGTAGAATGTTCATTGGTTACTGTTTACTGTTGACACTTTTATTTTTTAAAAAATTTCTCAAAAATGAACATTTACGTAGGAAACCTCAGTTGGAACCTGAAAGATCAGGATCTGGCCAATCTTTTTGCCACTTATGGCGAAGTAGTATCAGCAAAAATTGTTAACGACAAATTCACGGGCCGGAGCAAAGGCTTTGGTTTTGTTGAAATGGCCAAAGACGATGAGTCACAAGCAGCAATTGCTGCCTTGAATGGTTCTGAAGTTGACGGCCGTAACATCGTAGTTAACGAAAGTCGTCCTAAACCGGAAGGTGGAGGCGCTGGCGGCGGTGGCTTTAAGAAAAGAAGCGGCTTCGGTGGCGGTGGCGGTGGCGGCGGCGGCTACAAAGGTGGCGGCGGCGGTGGCGGCTACAAAGGTGGCGGCGGCGGCGGTGGCTACAAAGGTGGCGGCAACAGCGGCGGTGGTTATAACAGAGATTATTAATCAGATGCTATTCGGTATAAAATTGAAATCCTTTCATAATCTGAAAGGATTTTTTATTTGACGATCATTTATTTTAAATAAAGTAAACAAATAAAAAATCCCACTAAAAAGTGGGATTTATATTTTGTACTATTTGAATTTATTATTCACCATTAATATGCGGGCCCTTTACTAAACCCATTTTAGCATCCATACTTAAAGTAGCATGAGGTACTGCACGAAGACGTGCTTTATCAATTAATTTACCTGTTACCCTGCAAATTCCATAGGTTTTATTTTCAATACGCATTAAAGCTTTCTCAAGGTGATCGATATAGGTGATTTGCCTGCTTGCCATTTGGCTAAGTTGCTCACGCTCCATACTTATACTACCATCTTCCATGGTCATGTATCTACCATCATCACCATCACCACCTAAATCATCTTTACGTGTTATTAAGCCATGTAAATAGGTAAGTTCCTTTTTGGCTGCTTCCAGTTTACGTTGAATTAATTCTTTAAACTCAGTGAGATCCGCATCACTGTATTTTACAAGTGGCCCTTGTTGTTTTTCTTCAACAGGCTTATCCAATACCGATTTTGTAAAATCGGGCTGGTAACGAACTGATGTTGATACGGAGGTTTTTATTGGTTTTATTTCTTTAACAGGCACCGGTTTTTTTGCTTCTTTTTTCAATTCTTTTATAGCTTGTTTTACGGAAGGTTTAATATTTGTATCTGGCTTGGGTTTTACAACCGGTGCTGCATGCTTTACTACTTCTGGTTTTTTAGCTACAGGTTTTGGCTGAGTCTTAGGTTTAACAGGCATTGTAACTTTTATTGCTTTTTTAGGCGCAGGCTTTGCAGGCGCTGCTTTTTTGGTTGCGGGTTTAACTGCTTTTTTAGCAACAGGTTTAGCTGTTTTTTTAGCTGCGGGCTTTGCTACTTTTTTAGGGGCTGGTTTAGCCGGTTTTTTTGCTGCAGGCTTTGCTGCTTTCTTTTTTGTTGCCATTCTATCCTCCTTTTTTGGAAACTTGTATTTTTATATGGGTGTCATTCACCTCAATTTCAGTGCCATCAATAATCTCCGGCACAAGGTCAAGGTTGTCTGCTAAAATTTCGGCGCAAATATAGGATTTATATTGAGTGATTGATGATCGCAATTTTTCGTCATCAGTAATCATTACATTAATCCTGTCTGTGAGCTCATAACCACTTTCTTTTCTTATTTTCTGTATACGGTTTACCAGTTCCCTGGCATTGCCTTCTTCTAATAATTCAGGTGTAATCGTTACATCCAAAGCTACAGTTACCTGCCCTTTATTGGTAACCATCCAGCCCGGCACATCCTCACTTAAAATTTCAACATCCGTCAAATATAACGGAAGGGTTTCATTATCAATCAACAGATTATAAACAGTTTCCTTTTCAAACTGGTTAATTTGTTCCTGGGTAAACTGTAATAATGCCGCCGATACCATTTTCATCTTGGGACCCAGCTTTTTACCCAGTGCTATAAAATTGGGTTTAATCTTCTTTTTTATAAAAGTATTATCTGCTGACAGGTATTGAATTTCTTTTACATTCACTTCACTTTTAATAATATCCTCAACTTTTTCAAATTGCGTTTTCATGAAAGGGTTCATGACCGGGATCAGCACTTTTTGTAAAGGTTGACGAACTTTAATATTAACTTTCTTTCGAAGTGATAAAACTAGTGAAGAAGCATCCTGCGCCAATTGCATTCTTTCTTCAAGAGCCACATCAATAGCCCCCTCAGCCCCCCAAAGGGGGGATTTTGCACCTTCAACTTCTAACGAGGGATAATTTGTATGATGTACCGATTCTGCATCATCCTTTCCAGTTACAGCATTCAGGTTTCTGAAAAGAACATCACTAAAGAAAGGAGAAATAGGTGCAATCAAACGCACCACTGTTTCTAAACAAGCATATAAAGTTTGATAAGCACTGATTTTATCCTGCTCATATTCTCCTTTCCAAAAACGCCTACGGCATAAACGAACGTACCAGTTGCTTAAATGTTCATCAACAAATTCTTCAATTAACCTACCAGCTTGTGTGGGCTCATAATCATCCATAGCTTCATTTACTTTTTTAATAAGTGTATGAAGTGATGATAAGATCCAGCGATCAATTTCAGGACGATCATTTAATGGTATCGGTGCTTCTTTAAATCCGAAGCCATCAACATTTGCATATAATGCAAAGAATTGATAAGTATTATAAAGTGTGCCAAAGAATTTGCGTTGTACTTCTTTAATACCTTCAATATCAAATTTTAAATTATCCCAAGGAGATGCATTTGTAATAAGGTACCAGCGTGTGGCATCGGCGCCATAAGTATTAATTGTATGAAAAGGATCAACCACATTACCCAAACGCTTACTCATTTTATTTCCATTCTTATCCAATACCAATCCATTACTTACAACCGTTTTAAAAGCTACACTGTCATATACCAATGAAGCAATTGCATGTAATGTATAAAACCAACCTCTTGTTTGGTCTACACCTTCGCAAATAAAACTGGCAGGATAGAGATCTTCAAACTTATTTACACCAACAGGTAATTTAAACGGATACTTTTCTCCATTCTTTACTTTTTCGTAATCTAAACCCCATTGTGCATAAGGCATAGCTCCACTATCAAACCAAACATCAATTAAATCGGCAACTCTTTTCATGGGTTTACCTGTTTTGCTTAACAGAATGATTTCATCAACATATGGTTTGTGTAAATCAATTTCAGATTTACGATTTACGATTTCAGATTTATTAAGATGTTTCGCTTTTTCAATTTCTGTATAGAGTTCTTCAACAGTGCCAATACAAATTTCTTCTTCTCCATCTTCTGTTTTCCAAATGGGTAATGGAGTTCCCCAGAAACGAGAACGGCTCAAATTCCAATCAACTAAATTTTCTAACCAGTTTCCAAAACGTCCTTCGCCTGTTGATTTTGGTTTCCAGTTAATGGTTTTATTTAGTTCAACCATCCTGTCTTTAATAGCTGTGGTTTTTATAAACCATGCATCTAACGGATAATAGAGAATAGGTTTATCTGTTCTCCAGCAATGCGGATAACTGTGTTCATATTTCTCAACTTTAAATGCTTTGTTTTCTTTTTTGAGTTTTACGCAGATGTCTACATTTACATCAACATAATCAGGATCGTCTTTATAGTTTTTTACAAAGCGGTTGCTGAACTCTCCCAAGCCATCTACAAACTTTCCTTCACGGTCAACCATGGTTAATATGCCGATGCCGAATTTTTTTCCAACCTTGTAATCATCTGCACCAAAAGCAGGAGCTGTATGAACAATACCAGTACCATCTTCGGTAGTTACAAAATCTCCTGGTATAATGCGGAACGAATCACCCCCTGTTTCTTTGTTAGCTTCGTATGCAAGCAATTGTTCATACCTGCATTCTTCTATTTCTTTTCCTTTAAATGTTGCTACAATTTTATATGGCAGTTGCTTCTTTTTAATTAAACTTTCAAATGCAATTTTCAGATTTGCACTTTTTTCAATCAGGAATTCATCGTTACTGTGATTAAACCAATTATTGATAGCATCATATAATTCACCTGTCTCTTCAAACTCATCTACATGCTCAGGAAAATATTTATGAATCAACGCTTTTGCTAAAACAACTGCACAAGGTTTGCCAGTGTATGGATTAAACGTTTTTACCAACACATAATCAATATAGGGACCAACAGTTAATCCAAGATTAGATGGTAAAGTCCATGGTGTTGTAGTCCAGGCAAGGAAGAAGACAGCCCCCTCTAAATCTCCACCCGTGGGGGAGTCTTTATAAGCAGCATCAAATAAAAACTTACTTTTCTCATTCTTCACTGCTTTAAACATAGCAACAGCAGAGGTATCTTTTACATCTTTATACGTTCCGGGTTGGTTTAATTCATGCGAACTTAAACCTGTACCTGCAGCTGGTGAATAGGGTTGAATACTTACACTTTCATACAAAAGTCCTTTGTTGTACAACTGTTTCAACAACCACCAAAGTGTTTCGATGTATTCATTTTTAAATGTGATATAGGGATCATTCAGATCGACCCAGTAGCCCATTTTTTTAGTAATATCATCCCATTTGTCTTTATAACGCAACACTGCTTCCCTGCATTTCAGGTTATACTCTTCAACTGAAATTTTTACTCCAATATCCTCTTTTGTGATGCCCAATTCTTTTTCTACTCCTAATTCAATGGGTAAGCCATGAGTATCCCATCCACCTTTTCGGTTTACTTTAAAGCCCTTCATGGTTTTATAGCGGCAAACCAGGTCTTTTAATGTTCTTGAAATAACATGATGAATACCGGGCATTCCATTAGCACTGGGCGGACCTTCATAAAAAACAAAAGGGGTTGCTCCTTCTTTAAGCTCAACACTTTTTTCAAAAGCATGTTCCAGTTCCCACTTAGCCAGGATTTCCTGTTCAATGGATGGTAAATTCAATTGCGAAAATTCTCTGTATTTATTACTCATAAAATGCTGGCCCTGTAATGTTTTAAGAGGTATCCCCTTCTGAACAAAACGTTCTGAAACGGGCGGGCAAAGGTAAGAAAAGATGAAACGTTAATTTCATTGAATTTGGAACCTGAAATGATTAAGTATGCAGTAATCTCTTATTGAGTTTTCCACAAATTTCTGTGTTGGCACGGTTTCTGGCTATAAAGTTCGGCGCCAATTTTTTAACTGATTAAACTTATTCATTATGAAAAAAACAGTATTCATAGTCCTGCTAACATTCCTATGCGCAGGCGTTACGATGGCACAAAAAAAGACCATCATTAAAAAACCTACAGTTGTAAAAGTAGTTGTACCTGATGTTGTGAGCACTTCATTAAAAGAAAAATTTACTATTGATCTCACGCCAGTTTGGAGCAAATCAGGAACTGGTAATTATGTAGCGGCTTTTGATAATAACGGAAGCAAGCAATATGCAGAATTTTCTCCTGAAGGAAAATGGATAAGCACATCAACTATGATTGCTTTTGAACAGTTAACTGAAGTTGCACAGAAAAACATCAAAGATCAATATGTAGAAATGCAAATTGCCGAGGTAAAGAAAATTGAAAGAGATGGCATGAGTGCTTTTTACAAAGTGAAACTTATTAAAGACAAAGACAACAAAACAGTGTATGTAAACGACGCTGGTTTTGTGAAAGAATAATTATTCCTTTGAAAGCCATTTACATCTGTTCTAATATTTATTATTTGAAACAGAAACAAATAAAACCCTGCCAATTGTGGCGGGGTTTTATTTGTTTGAAAAAAAGGATCTTCTTTTATTAAAAAACTATTTAATTAAAATTCTTTGATCCGCTTGCCTGGTAAGCAAAGCGAATTTTGTATTTGATTTTTGTAGGGCGTGTAGGAGGCACTACTAAATTTCCATTATCATCAGCAGGGTCAGCACTTAACACTTCCAGCTTAGCATATTTGTTAGTTGCTGTTCTAAAAACAAATGTTTTACCTGCAATAGGTGAAAAACTTCTTGTGGTTGGATTATAAATGTACCAGTCTGTTCCTTTGATTGCTTTTTGTGCAACAGCGGTATCATATTTATACCCTGCTTCAGGGGCTGTTGTAACGCCATCAAAAGTTTGATTTAAAACCTGCACACCTGCATTACCCGGGCCACTTGCATTACTATTGATGATAAAGGTTTCAAAACGCATAGCAAAATCCCATTTGGTGCTGTTGCTGTCACTTGCTGCAACAGTTGAACCGTTGATAAAACTGAAAAAATTGTAATTGCCCTGTGTGGCACTACCATTAACCAAAAAATCGATTGTTGCTACTGTAGCTGGTGTTGGCTTATCTTCTTTTTTACAACTAATTGCCAAAATCATGATTGCTGCAATAACTAAAACTGTGTACTTCATCTTTATTTGTTTTTATTTTTAAATGTGTAATGAATTGCCATGAAAAAATGAATGCCCGGCAGGTTGGGCATAAACCGTGCATTGGTTTGATTCAATAAATTATTAATACCTGCCTGTATATTAAATTGTTTCTTGATTTGTTTGCTCACAGTTGCATTTACCTGCAGCATAGCTGGTGCAAACTCTTCAGTCATATTTGCAAAGCCGTTTCCATCTTTATCCAGCACGCCAAAGCGGCTGCGGTAAATAAAACGGAGTGAAGAAGCCCATCCGGTTTGTTCGTTGTTATAAAACAAACGAAGATTCAACATATGTTTGCTGCGGTTGAGCAATCCGCTGTAATCTTTTCTTGTCATCAATCTTGCAGAGCCTCCTACGAGATCTCTTCCGAAGACTTTTTCATTTTTCACTCTTTCTATAATGTCTTTATCAGCCGTTTGTAAAAACTGGTAACCGCCATTGATAGAAAAGTTTTTCATGGGCTGATAGTTGATGTTTACTTCAAACCCCTGTGTAAATGCCCGGTTAATATTTACATAACTGAACACAGAAGTTCCATTGGCATTTGTGGCAACAGGCAAATAGTTAATGAGATTTTCAACATCATTGCGGAAAAAATTTACATCCATTCTTAAATTTTTCAATGACTGTATTTGAAAACCAAAATTAAATCCTCTTGATACTTCCGGCTTAAGTGTTGTAATTGTAAATGCCGCAGGAAGTATCTGTGCAATCAATCCCTGTTGTTGCTGCTGCTCCAGTTTACCTAATGAAAATTCATTGGCACCATAAATACTGTAGCCTTCTGCAGCATTGTTTATAAAACTTAAATAGAGCTGTCGAAAATCCGGCGCTTTAAATCCTGCACCATAAGAGGCATTGAATTTTATTCTTTCATTCAACTTATAATTAACCGCAAGTTTGGGACTGATGCGTGCTGCAAAATCTGTATTGTAATCATAACGCAAACCACCAATCACAATTAAACTTTTTATTCCATGCCATTCGTTTTGAATAAAAGCGTGGTACATCTGTTGCTCTTTTTTTTCACGGTAGCGTGTAGTGTTTACAGTTTGTAATGTGTAACCACCGCCGGCAGTAAATGTGTTGAATTGATTCAGTTCAATATCGGTTTGATTTTCGATCCGATAAAAACCCTGGCGGAAATCATCATAATAATATTGTTTTTTATTACTGAGACTGTCGAGCTGTTGTGTAAATCGAAAATCACTGAGTAGAAAACGAAGCTGTGAAGAAACTTTATTATTGAATTTATGAGTGATTACCGGATTGATTGTATAGTCGTTTGTTTTGCCTTTGCCTCCAATATTTATTTTTGAACTGCTGATGGCGTAAAAACTTTCCTGATGTGCAAAGAAGTAGCGGTTGTTTACTATGAGTTTTGTTTTGGGCGAAAAACGGTAGGAAAATTTTAGATGACCAGTATAGTTATAAAAAGGATCCAGAGTTTTTTCCGGAGTTGTTTTATCTAATTCATACCCGTTGCTGCTATTGCGGTTGACAAAGAAATATACGGCCGCTTTTTTACCAGTGTAGTTGCCGCTTGTATAAACATCTGTATTTAAAAATGAACCGCTACGTATGCCGGCGCTGATTTGTTTGCCTTGCAATGGTTCAGTAATGATATTTATAACCCCACCCATTGCTTCGCTGCCGTACAAACTGGAAGAAGGGCCTTTTACGATTTCAATTTTTTTGATATTACCAATAGCAAAGCGTGATAAATCCATTACACCGCCTTGTCTTCCGATAAGTGGTTCGCCATCTAACAAAATCATTGTGTGATCAGGCGAAAGCCCCTGCAGCTGAACACCATTACCAAACACACCTCCTCCAACTGATCCACTACCGCTTGCACCTGTAATAAAAATACCTGTTTGTTCCTGTAAAATATCATTGAGGCGAAGTGAGCCTGAAAGGCGAATAATTTTTTGCGCAACAATTTGTGTGGGGATAGCTACATTCCCCAGCTTGCGTTCCGTTCTTGTAGCGGTTACAACTACTTCATTCATTGATTTAAAAAAAGTGGAATCAATAACAGCGGTACTGTCTTGAGAGCAGACAGTACAACAATAAAAAAGGGAAGCAATTGCTGTAATAATTTTTTGCATATAAATTCAAGCGCAAATGTGAAACAGGAACTGCTTTGCATTATCATGAAATTGTCATGATGCTTAAATATCAAAAGGTTTGACAATGAAGTGACATAAAAGCTTTTATACTCATTTTATTACCTGATCAGAATCATGAGTTCTTTCAAATACTCATTATTCGGGCATTGTAATTACAATAAAAATCTGTTTTTACAGACTAAAGAAAATTTTATAGTAAAAGGTTTTAAGCCTGGGAGGTTATTGCATTTTATTTAAAACTTCGCTCCAACACTGATAAAGAAATTTCTTCCGTCAGAAGGCAATGCACCCGGACCAGGGTAACCACCTGCACGACGTGTAAAATATTTTTCATTAGTAAGATTATTAATTCCGGTTTTGATGTTGAGATTTTTAGTAACCCTGTAAGTTGCCGTTAAATCTGTAACTGTATAAGAAGGAATTAATCCGTTTTGAGCGTTTACTGTTGGGGTAATTGTATTGTTTGCATCAGAAAATGATTCATCAACATAACTTACCTGTGCTGTTAATGAAAATCCTTTGTAGGAATAAGTAAGTCCGCTTCTTACAATATTTGCCGGTGCATTTTCCACTTTCTTATTTTTCAGATTACTTTCTATTAATTGGTTGCTGCTGTTCTTGCTGATGATTTTAAAATTGCCATAACGGGCATCAGTATAACCGTAAGACACAAACAAATTAATATCGCCCCATTTTGCATTTTTGAAAAATGCTTTTACCGGACTAAATTCAACCAACCCTTCAAAACCTTTACTGCTGCTGTTTCCTACATTGGTGCGGTAATTATAAAAACTACCATCAGATCGTTGTTGTACAATAATTCCTATACGGCTATTGTACTGTAAATAGAATGCACTTACATCAAAGAAAAGATAAGAACCAAACCTGCCTCTGAAACCCAGATCAGCATTATAACCTTTAGCATCTTTTATATCCTGGTCAATTACATCAGTTGTAGGCGGTGCAGTTAAATCTGCAAACTGTACTGGACGATAGGCTTGTGTAATATTTGCATAAATTTCTGTCATGGATGTAAGATGATATTCTGTACCAACACCAGCAAGTATAAATCCTCTGCTGCGTTTTTGATTCTGCAACATAATGGGAGTTCCATTGCTGAAACCATTTCTGCCACTTGCTTCTCCTGTAATATATTCATACCTCACTCCTGGAATAATGAGTAATTTTTTCCCCATCCGGAAAATATTCTCTGCATGAAAAGCAGTATTAATTGTGTTGAAATCAATATCCCTTGTCCATATTCCATCACTCAAAGTCATATCATAATCACTACCTGTTGTTCCCTTTCCATCTGCAACATAACGCATAGTAGTCCCTTTATACAATCTGCCGCCAAGTGAAAATGTATTTTTAGTATTCCCTATTTTGTATTCTCCAAGATAACGGACTTCCAAGCCATAGTTCCTGTATTGATCAGCATTCAGGTTACGGGTATTATATAGATTGGTTGTTTTGTTGATGGTATCTGCAACAATGATCCCACCTGATGGAATATAACCCACACTGTTTCTATCGCCATGTACTGCAAATAATTTTACATTTAATCTTGCATGTTCATTAAATTGATAATTGCTGATTAATGCTGCTGTAGTCCATGTAATATCTAACCAATTGCGGCTTCTGAAACTTTGCTTGCTATCATTTTTTATTTGCATATCAGTTAATCCACCCGCTTGCTGGCTACGCATATGATTCTGCATCAACTCAGCGCTGATTGAAAATTTTTCTGAAAACCGATAAGTAAATGTTCCAAAACCGGAGTTGTTATAATAACGGCTGTTTTTTCTGTATCCATCTGCATTGCGATGATCAAAGAAACCATAGTAGTGAAACTTTTTAGTTTCGCCACCAACAGCATTGTAGCTGTTGAACAAACCATTGCTTCCTACAGTTTGTTGAGTTTCAAATTCAAATGGCTTATTAATTTCACTGCCGTTTCTTAATATATAATTTACCATGCCGCCAAACTGCGGACCGTATTGCAAAGAGCCGTGACCTCTGATGATTTCAATACGTTGTACAGCCTGTAATTGAGGATTGTAATAAGCTTCAGGATAACCGTAAGGATCAGCAGAAATATCATATCCATTTTGACGAGTATTGAATTCCCAGCTTCGGTTAGGGCTTAATCCTCTTGCTGCAATTCCAATTTGTATTCCGCTCCCATCACTTTCCCAAATTTGTATACCGGGAATTTTTGCTACAACCTGTCGCATTGTATTAGTAACAACATTTCCGTTTACATTATCAACCACAATCAAGGAGTTCTTTTTTCCTGCATTGATATTTACACCAACAATTTCCGGTAAAAAATGAACATCGGCACGGCTGTTACGTCCTACAATTGTGATATCAGATAAATATTTTGTGTGAACCCGGCTAGTATCGGTTTGAGTTGAATCCTTTTGTGCTTTTGATTGAAGACTAATGACAATAAGGGTAAAAATAATTAACGCTCTTTTCATGATGCATCTATGTTTTATCGGATGCAAATTTGAGCCTGATACAATTATAAAGTGTTACGAATACGGAAAAAGGATTTCCTCTATCGGGAATTCCCATTAACGTAAAAGAAGTTCACAAGGTTTTAAACCGGTGTGTTTCTTAAATGCAGTTGAAAAATGAGAGATGGATGAATAACCGAGCAAAGCACTTACTTCTGTAACACTCAGCCCTTTTTCATACAACAAATATTTAGCATGCTCCATTCGCTGGCTTTGATAAAAATCAAAAATGGTAGCACCAAACATTTCTTTAAATCCTTTTTTGAGGTAACATTCGTTAGTACCAACTTTACGGCTAAGTTCTTTAATTGTGATAGGATTGCCAATACGCTGCAATAAAATTTCACGGGCAAGAGTTATTTTTTCACGGTCGCCTTCATTGCTTAAAAACTTACAGGCAAACGTTTCTGTTGCTTTTTCATCAACAAGGCATTCTAATCCAAATAATAATAATGATTGTAACTGGCTGTTGATGTAAATATTTTCTAATGCGCTGCTGTAATTCTGTTTTAACAGGTTGTCAAGAATTGTTCGTGTACGGTTACACAGGTTTACAGATGTAGTAAAGGATTGTTTTTGTTTGAAAGCCAGAATTTCATCACTTTTTGTTTGAACTGTTTTTCCCTTTATAAACTGATTGAGGTAAACCGATGAAAAGCGGAAACGAAATACATCAACGGTTGATATCTGTTCTTTACATTGAGATGAATTTTTTTTACAAACGCCATCGCTGCAGGCTTTGTTTTCACAATATTTATTGCCGGTAATACAAAAGCGAAGCTCAATATTGTTTTCTTTTGAATGCCTGGGTAAATAGCTGTATTCCAAAAGGCCAATATCTTCCAGGTTCCATTGTGGTTGTAATTTGTAACGCTGAATACTATACTGAACCGAGCCGGGAATTTGCTTTTCCTGTTCATTCAACAACTCCAACTCATGCATCATAAATGGATGGTTGTGAGCCAGAGTAAGTATATCATTTAATTCCTGCATGAAGCCGCAAAGATAATTAATGATTGGTTGCCGGTAAATGGTTGATTGCAAGGGTTTGGTCATATTCTGAAGCTGATAGGCTGCCCCGCTTAGCCGGATATCCTCCCGCCAAAAATACAATGGCAATATTTATACATTACTTGGCGGGAGATAGCAGGCGGGCGGGGAACAAAAGCCGATTGAAGCACAAAAAATAACAACCCCAAATCAAATAAAAATTACCCACAAAATTCACTTTAAAAAATGTGGATTTTTTGGCTGAAAAACGACATATAAAAACGTTTCAACCGCCTGCTTTTCCGTACATTTGTCCGAATATATTTTTACCTCACAAAAAGATTTTTGAGAAGCAATTTATGAGTACAGATTTGCAGGAAAAAACACTGAGCGCAGCAGAACAAAATGCAGGTTACGGCGCCGATAGTATCCAGGTTTTAGAAGGTTTAGAAGCGGTAAGAAAAAGGCCGGCGATGTACATTGGTGACATCAGCGAAAAGGGGTTGCACCACCTCGTTTATGAAGTAGTGGATAACTCCATTGATGAAGCTTTAGCAGGTTATTGCAAAAACATTACTGTAAACATACATGAAGATAACAGCATAAGTGTAGAAGATGATGGCCGTGGTATACCTACCGCTATGCATACAAAAGAAAAGCGTTCTGCTTTGGAAGTTGTAATGACTGTTTTACATGCCGGCGGTAAGTTTGATAAAGGATCTTATAAAGTGAGCGGCGGTTTACATGGTGTAGGTGTAAGTTGTGTGAATGCACTTTCAAGAGTATTGCAGGTAACAGTTCAACGTGAAGGAAAAATATTTGAACAGGAATACCATATTGGAGTACCACAATACCCGGTAAGAGAAATTGGTGTGAGTGATAAAACAGGAACCAAAGTTCATTTTTGGCCCGATACCAACATCTTTACTGCTTCTGTGTTTAAGAAAGAAATTTTAGAAGCCCGTTTGCGTGAACTTTCGTTTTTAAATAAAGGCATTCGTATTATTTTAAATGATCTCCGTGAATTAGATGATAACGGTGCTACTTATACAAATGTGTTTTACAGCGAAGGCGGTATTATTGAGTTTGTAGAGTTGATTGACCGAAACGGAAAACGCAGCCCCATTTTACCACAGGTAATTTATATGGATGGCCGTGATGAAGCAAGTAATGTTGCTGTGGAAGTTGCTATGATCTATAATGACTCATACAATGAGCACATTTTTTCTTATGTAAATAATATTAACACCATTGAAGGCGGAACACATGTAACCGGTTTTCGCAGAGCAATTACAAGAGTGTTTACTTCATACGGTAAGAAAGAAGGAATGTTTGAAAGAGCAAAGGTTGATGTAGAAGGTGATGACTTTCGTGAAGGATTAAGTACCATCATCAGCGTTAAGGTGCCGGAACCACAATTTGAAGGACAAACTAAAACGAAATTAGGCAATAGCGAAGTAAGTGGTATAGTTGAAACTACAGTTAGCCGCACATTGGAAGCTTACCTTGAAGAAAATCCAAGAGAAGCAAAAAACATAGTTCAGAAAATTATACTGGCAGCTCAGGCAAGAGCAGCTGCAAGAAAGGCTCGTGAATTAGTACAACGTAAAACAGTATTAAGCGGTGGTGGTTTACCCGGTAAACTGGCCGATTGTTCAGACAGGGATCCCGAACGTTGTGAATTATATTTAGTTGAGGGTGATAGTGCCGGCGGTACAGCTAAACAAGGCCGTGACCGATCGTTCCAGGCAATTCTTCCACTACGTGGTAAGATCTTAAACGTTGAAAAGGCGATGGAGCATAAAATTTATGATAATGAGGAGATCCGTAATATGTTTACTGCACTGGGAGTAAAGATGGGAACACCTGAAGATGCCAAAGCATTAGACATCAGTAAACTTCGTTATCACAAAGTGATTATTATGACCGATGCTGATGTGGATGGAAGCCACATTGCAACATTGATTCTTACTTTCTTCTTTCGTTATATGAAAGAAATTGTGGAGCAAGGTTATTTATTTATAGCACAACCTCCATTATACCAGGTTAAGAAAGGAAAAGAAATGGCTTATGCATGGAATGAAGAAGATCGGAAAGCCTTTGTAACCAAGTTTGGACAAGGCAAAGATGATAGTGTAAATGTTCAACGATATAAAGGTTTGGGTGAAATGAATGCAGATCAGCTTTGGGAAACAACCATGAGCCCGGGCACAAGAACATTAAAGCTTGTAACTATTGAAAGTGCAGCTGAAGCAGACCGTGTATTTAGTATGCTGATGGGTGATGAAGTAGCTCCAAGAAGAGAATTTATTGAAAGCCATGCTAAGTATGCTAAGATTGACGTTTAAGTTTCAGAGGGAAGATTTTACAACAATAATAAGAAAAGCGACTTTAATAGTCGCTTTTTTGTGCTGATTATCATACACTTACACGTGTGGAAAAGCATTTGCTTCCCTTTTTTAAGAAACCTGTACTTTTGACCTTCCGGAAGGGCCGGAATTATTAACTAACCCCAAATATTAGAATTATGCAATTAACAGCGTATAACGTAAAAACAAAAGAAAAGAATGTTCCTATTTTGAATGCAGTTGTTTCCCGTACTGCCAAAGGAGGATATATCGCAAAAGGTGATGATGGAAAAGGTAATAAGCTTACTGCTTTGTTAGGTGAAGCAAAAGCTTTAGAAGCTATTGCTGCAGGAACAGCAAAGAAAGGCTGGGATTAATTTTTTTAATCGCAATAAAAAAGTCGCCCCGCATTTTGTGGGGCGACTTTTATTTTGACAAGGCATCAAATATTACATTTTAAAGGTTCAAATTGAATTTTATAATGGAAACCTGTTTGCAATGCCTCTTGTTACGCTCTGTATAGATTGTTGTACAGGATAATTCCAATCGGTAGAGTTTCTTAACCTGGTGCTCCATACAGTATAACCCTGTCTCATTAAAGCACAGTTTACATACATATCGCTTGTACGGGCCATTCCGGTAGGGAGGTTAATACCAGGAATTGTTTTATTAACGATTCCACCAATTACATCAACTCCAATAGCCGCTTCATTACTCATAATTCTGTTTTGCGTAACTCTCATCATTACTACTGCATCAACACCTAATAATTTAGATAATTCCTGTGCATCCATTTGCCAGGCAGTAGAATCATTGATGCCTTTTTCAGTCATTAGTTTGAGTGTTTTATCAATGTTCTGAAATTGCACCTGTGAGTAATTTCTTGTACGGTAATCATAAAATTGAACCAGATCAATATAGAGTGCCTGGTACATAAATTTCCGTTGTTCTTCTACCGTTTTTTGAAATTTTTCAGCAGTCATGTTTTTAGGCATATTCCCCACTACTTCTAATTGTACAGGTAAAATGGCAATTGTTCTGATGTTATACCGGTCAACACGTTCCATCATTTTTCTTCTGGCGCAGGATGTAATAATAACAGAGAATGATAAAAGGAGTAAAACTTGTTTCATAAGCTTCGGGTTTTGTGAATAATACAATGTGTCATTGAGAACAGCACAAGCTCAATGCCAGAAATATTAAAACGGCAAACCCTTTACTTTTATTATATTTTGATTAACAATGTAATCGTAAAACTACTTATTTGATGAGCCGGATTGAAAAAGGATAACGGTATAAAATATTATCACTTGCTTTTATAGCTGCAATAACACAAAAAATAATGGATGCACAATAAACAGCAATCAGTAAAAATATACCTACAAGCAATAAAACTAAAATACCACTGATGATGTAAAAAATAAAAATCGAAATCTGAAAGTTGAGTGCTTCTTTTGCATGCTCAGCAACATAGGTTGACTCATCTTTTTTAATAAGATAAATAACTAAAGCCGGAATTATCCAAAAGAAAATAGAAAGCACATGACAAAGAATAGCCAACGTACGCTCATCACTGCTTACATCGGCGTATTTAACTTCAGTTGATTGTGTGAACTTTTGTTCCATTATAGTTGGTTTAGAACAGAAAGTTATGAAAAGAATCGGGAAAGCCTAAATGCTTACTTCTTTTTCTTTTACGGCTTCATGCATACGTTTTAATAACCGAAGCAGCATTTCCATTCCCTTTACATCTTCAATTACCAGCATAAACAATTTTCCGTTTTGTTTTAGCCTGGCTTTATTCAATGAGGTTTGAATAAACTGCATAATATTATTGAATGTAGCAGATTCAAAATAAGGGGAATCAGGATTATTTATAAAATAACAACGGAGTGTTTCACTTTTAAGGGTCATTTTTTCAAATCCTAATTCTACTGCCAGTTTCCGACAACGAACTGTACAAAACAAATCTTCTACCTGCGCAGGAATGGGGCCAAACCTGTCCTGCAATTCAGTATGAAATGCTAGAAGATCCTCTTCCGATTCACAATTATCCAATCTTGAATAAAGACTTAAACGTTCTGCAATGCTTTCAACATAAGCATCGGGTATGAGAATTTCAAGATCGGTATCAATCATACAATCTTTTACAAAGTTTTCATCTTTTTGAATTTCTTCTTTAAACAGATCACGGAATTTGGTACGTTTTAATTCCCTGATGGCCTCATCTAACACTTTCTGATACATTTCAAAACCTATTTCTGCCATAAAACCACTTTGCTCACCTCCCAGCATATTACCTGCACCACGTATATCCAGATCACGCATGGCAATTTGAAAACCACTGCCCAGTTCACTGTGCTGCTCTAATGTTTGTAATCGCTTTCTTGAATCGTTTGGTAAAGTACTCATTGGTGGTGCCAGCAAATAACAGAATGCTTTTTTGTTGCTGCGCCCTACCCTTCCCCGTAACTGATGCAGATCACTTAAACCAAACTGATGTGCATTGTTAATGATGATGGTATTTACATTAGCAATATCAACACCGCTTTCAACAATGTTTGTACAAACAAGAACATCATATTTTTTACCGATGAAGTCAAAAATGCGTTCTTCCAGTTCATGGCCTTCCATTTGCCCATGAGCAAAACCGATGCTTAGATCAGGACAAAGACGTTGAATAATGGCTGCCATCTCAGCTAATCCTGCAATACGATTATGAATAAAAAAGATTTGTCCGCCACGTTCTGTTTCATAATAGATGGCATCACGGATAAAATCTTCCTGAAACACCTGTACTTCAGTTTGAATTGGTTGTCGGTTTGGCGGCGGTGTATTTATAATACTGAGATCTCTGGCACCCATTAAACTGAATTGTAATGTTCTTGGTATGGGTGTTGCCGTTAGTGTAAGTGAATCAACATTGGTTTTTAATGTTTTTATTTTCTCTTTATGACCTACACCAAACTTTTGTTCTTCATCAACAACCAATAAACCAAGCTGCTTAAACTTTACATCTTTTCCTAACAATGCATGTGTACCAATGATGATATCCACTTTTCCTTCTTCCAGCTTTTGATAAGTTTCTTTTTTTTCTTTAGCCGATTTAAAACGGTTTACATAATCAACTGTTACAGGGAAATCCTTTAACCGGTCCTGAAATGTTTTATAATGCTGGTAAGCCAGAATGGTTGTAGGTACCATGATAGCTGCCTGCTTTCCATCACAAACCGTTTTAAAAGCAGCCCGTATGGCAATTTCAGTTTTACCAAAACCTACATCACCGCATACAAGCCTGTCCATAGGTGCCGGAGATTCCATGTCTTTCTTAACATCAATTGTTGCCTTACTCTGGTCGGGAGTATCTTCATACATAAAGGAAGCCTCTAACTCTGTTTGTAAATAACTATCGGGAGTATGAGCAAATCCTTCCTGTGCTTTTCGTTGGGCATAAAGTTGTATAAGGTCAAACGCAATTTCTTTTACTTTAATTTTTGTTTTTTCTTTCAGCCTTTGCCATACATCGCTTCCCAGTTTGTTTATTTTTGGTACACTTCCTTCCTTACCGGTATACTTGGAAATTTTATGAAGCGAGTTGATATTTACATATAAAATATCACTGTCTCTGTATATTAAACGTACAGCCTCCTGCAATTTCCCATTTACTTCAATTTTTTGTAACCCGCTGTAAGTTCCAACGCCATGATCAATGTGTGTTACATAATCACCGGGCTGTAATTCTTTTAATGCACGGATTGTAAGAGCTTTGCTTTTATTATAGGCCTGTTTAACTTTGTATTTATGATATCGTTGAAATATTTCATGATCGGTATAACAGAGAATTTTTAAGTCTTCATCAATAAATCCTTCATGTATGGAAATTGGAATGGGTGTAAATAATATTTCAGCTTTCAGATCTGTAAATATGCTGTGAAGACGTTCCAGTTGTTTTGGATTCTCCGCAAAAATGTACGTTTCAAACCCCTTAGCTGTGTTGCTTTTAATATCTTTAATTAATAATTCAAACTGACGGTTGAATGCAGGTTGTTGTTTGGTTTGATAAGCTACTTCCCAATTTTGTTCAGCAGATGAAGAATGAAAAAACTGCTGATATCCAAACTCAATGATATGATGTTGCTGAACTTGTTCTTCTACCGTTGCAGCTATTATAAAATCGTTTTCGTTCAGATCAATTTTTTCCAACCGGTCTTCATCTTCATTTTTATTTTGTTTTGCTGATGGTGAAATTTGAAGAAACTGATGAAAATCTTCTTCCATAGTAAGCAAGCGTTCTTTTACCACATCAAAATCCTTCACCCATACAATTGTATTTTCCGGAAGGAATTCAAATAATGAAACTTTTTCACCACTTTCAAATTGAGTTTCAACATTTGGAATAATACTCACCTGCACAAGCCTTCGTTCACTCAATTGTGTTTCAGGATCAAAAATGCGGATACTGTCTACATCATTTCCAAACAATTCAATCCGATAGGGTTTTTCATTTCCAAAAGAATAAATATCAAGAATGCCGCCACGTACTGCAAACTGGCCAGGCTGATAAACAAAATCTGTTCGTTCAAATCCAAGATCAACCAAAAAGCTCATCATATTATCAACATCCAGCGTATCATTTGTTTTAATGAAAAGCATATTACCAGCAAGCTTATTTGGCAAAACCACTTTTTCAAATAAAGCATCAGGATATGTTACAATTGCACCCACCCTTAAGCCTGTAGGCATGGAAAATTTTGTAAGGGCTTCTGTTCTTAACATAACATGAGAAGAATTCAAAAGCCGGAAATTTTTTGGGTGTTTAAAAGAAGATGGGAAGTAAAAGAGGTTCAGTTCTTTAGTGATGCTTTCTAACGTATTATGAAAATAGGCAGCTTCTTCTGCATCATTTAATATAAACAGGTGGTTAACCTGTTCTTGCGATGGATGATTAAAAACTGAAGCAGCAACAAATTGAGACGAACTTCCTTGAAGGTTTTTGAGATAAATACGTTGCTTTTGGGCAAAAGAGAGTCTGTCCGCCAGTTGAAAAAGGCGGGGATCATCATCAAATTTCTTCAGCAACAATTCAAAATTCACAGGATGTAAAGATACACAGCCTGTCTTGATTTATGAATTCATGTTTAAGCCT
>Ga0209798_10000746_pt1 | contig 19840 bp, 13 predicted proteins | sample DOMMetBare3Fresh_FD_187475 | JGI IMG/M metagenome (GOLD analysis project Ga0209798, IMG submission 187475) | Wetland sediment microbial communities from St. Louis River estuary, USA, under dissolved organic matter induced mercury methylation -... | ecosystem: Environmental > Aquatic >...
AGAGAAGTTGCTATCGACATGATCAAGACTAGGTTTTCTGGAAATGATTGCGCCGAATAAAGCAACACTAAAGCCGGAACAATGATTATTCCACCACCAATCCCAAATAATCCAGCCAAAAAACCGGCGGCCATACCTAACAAAATACACGCGAATATTATTTCAATCATAAATTTTTTGATAATTTATTCAACGTGCTGCAAAACAACGGCTTAGTTAATCAAGAAGTTTATAAAATATATTGATTATCAGTAATATTGTCGACATAGTTGGCACAACCGGCGTGAAAGACTAAACAAATTGCGCCGTCAAAAAACCGTACCTTACCAACCAAAGCGAACCAGTGTTCAGCAGAAACATGGTGATTACCGCGCAACCCCGAAGCTGCAAACGGTCCTGATTAACGCGCAGTTGAGATATTATGGGTTCCATCAGATTTTGCGACAAATTCAGCCGTTGGCTTTAACCGCCACATTCGGGAAACCAGATAGCCTGGGATAGGTATTCGGAGCAATCCCGTGCCCCCGACCGAACAAAGCTATGCTCACAAATTCTTAGGTAGGTTATTTATGACTTCTTCCTAAACCATTCTAGCCAAGTATCCAGAGCATTGCCTTGCATGGTATCAACCGTTTTTGTATAGGTCAATTCTTCTTGTGACAACGGTTGCGCCGAATTTCGCTGTTGCTGCAAAACCTCAAGCGAAGCTTCGGAAGCATCGTTCTTCCGTTTCCGGATGCGGACAGCCAATTCTTCATCAGTCGCTGTAAAATCAAGAATGAGAAACTGCACTGTGAGTTCAGTTGCTATCTGCCTGAACATGTCGCGCTGCCAGATTTTAAGAAATGCAGCATCGATAATGACTGAAAAACCCGCATTAAGGATAGGCTTGACCATATTGGCAAGGTGCTGGTAAGTTTTCATTCCCGCCTCTTCTGTATAGATGCCCTGGTCAATATCGCTATCTGTGTTATCAAGAGCTTTAAACCCAAACAGGCGCTTACGTTCGATATCGGAACGTAGGTGCAGGGCGCCGATGCTCTCCGAGCAGTGTCTGGCGAAAGTTGATTTTCCTGAGCCCGAATATCCATGAGTGACCATCAAAACAACCTGATCTTTTCGGGTGTAACGTTCAGCCAAATTCATAAAAGTGGAAAATCTTGAATGTGCCAACCGATAACCGCTACCCTGGCACTGCTGCATACGCAATAACGATACTTTGCCCAATACCAACGCACGATATACCAGGTAATATCGCAAAAGGCTCAATCCGTGGTAATCACCTGTATACTGAAGATACTGGTTAAGAAAACGGAAGGCGTGACCTTGATAACCAAAATACATCAGATCGATCATTAAAAAAGCTACTTCACTAATCACATCAATCCAGCGCAGCATCGGATTGAATTCGATGCAATCAAATAACATAACCCTGCCGTCGATACATGTAATGTTATTAAGGTGCAGATCACCATGGCATTCACGCACATGGCCTTGTTGTTTGCGTAGCTGCATCAAGCTGGATTTATTGGACCACTCATCATCTCCCCAGTTCTGGATAACTCGAAGTTGCTTTATGTAATGATTTTCTTCAAGAAGCGGTTCAATCTGGTCAAAATTTTCATCAAACCAGTGCTTGATATCCAGAGCATCCCCATAAGGTGAATCGTCATTCGTCCGCTCTATGGCTTCATGAAAGTCTGCAACAACACGAGCGATTTGTTCGATTTCGTCTGTACCTAATTCCCTGCACTCAGCACGCTCACTTAAAAGTCGGCCTGCTGAAAACTGAGTCATCTTGACGGCATATTCAATGACATTCGCTGCTCCGCCGATTTTCGGATCATCCGGGGTTCCCGTTATTGGCACCACCTCAAGATAAATATCCGCCGCCAAACGTCGATTGAGTCTTATTTCTTCAGCACAAAAAAATCGTCTTTTTTCTAATGTAGAGAAGTCTAAAAAACCGAAGCTGACAGGTTTTTTGATTTTGTAGGCGTATTGTCCCGTTAACAGTACCCAGGAAATATGGGTTTCAACAATCCTGACTGATTCAATTTTATGGTCGTAGGCACTTTCGGCACACAATGCCTTAATTAATTTATGACCTGAATCGAATAGGTTTTTACTGTCAATTGATAATTTATTCATGAGTCTGCCGGCTGGTTTGGAATAAATATTATCAACAAAACTCGACAGAAAGTCGTATATTTCAATTAAAACGCCATTTATACAAACAAATTTTTTAGTAAAAGTATAAAAACAAGTGTTAATTCACAAATTTTATTTTTAGGTTGATTTAAAATTACGTATCATTACTAATAGTTGTAGATATTTTTCGCAGCGATTCCTGTTCAAACAAATTTGGCTCGCTATTGCCGAAAACATTTCTCTATTTAGCTAGTTGAGGAGGTTGGTATGCTTGTTGAAATGAAAAATACAAAGGTGAGCTAAATGAAAAAAACCATCCTCCCAAAAACGCTATGGGCTGCGACCATTTCTGCACTGTTAACAGGCGGTGTATTGGCGAACGAAATAGCGCCTTTGATCAAAGAACAGCATCACAATATCTATCATGTCATAAAAAATAAGACTCTACAGCAGTCCGCCAATCAAATAGCAAACCGTGCTGGGATAACGTTCAAAATAAATACCGTTGTTGAAAAAGATATAATCAATAAAAAACTTGCTGCTGATGATTGGAAAACCGCTTTGGCTCAGCTTCTCCAGGGTTATAATTACACGATAGAGACTGACCAGGATGTTATCAAAACAGTGATGATTTCAGGCCGCAACGGTAGCGGTTTTGCTAACGCAGCATCGAAAGTAGCAGAACCAGACCTTGTCGTGGTTGCACCCAATTTTTCTAAAAAGTTGCCTAATAAATACCATAACTTTAATCCGGGTTCGGTAATGAACGTCAATTTACCGATGCAAGAACTTGTTAGCATCCCAGTGGGTGAAGATTTAACATTAGACTTGCCCATCGGACAATATAAAGTCAAACACGATAATTTGGTTGATCACGGTGATGGCAGTTTAACCTGGATTGGTTATCTGGATGATGAGGGAAAAGGCTATCGTGTTTACTTATCACAAGGCGATGCCGGTGTTATTGGCAACGTATACACACCCGATGGCACTTACAATATAGAAACCGTTGACGGGCAAACTGTTATAGTCGACCTCGAACGGTCAGGTTTGCAAACTTCAGGCTATGAAAACGATGACATTGAACCCACTGCCGACGCTTTGATGGATGCTGGCGTCAAAACGGCAGCCGATATTATAACGGACTTGAAAGCCGCCGCCGAGTCCGCGCGTGCAAAAGCCAATGCTTTGGCAGCAGAGGCTAAATCTTTGCACGACAAGTATTTACAGGCTGTAACGACGACAAGCACTAGCAAATCAGAGGTAATCAATTACAATTTAGCGGTTGCTAAAGCACAAGCCAAGCTTGCAACTTATCAGGCATTATTAAGAAAATCACCCCAAAACACATTCTTAAACAGTTACATAATAATTACGACAGCTTCGTTGAATAATGTAAACAATGCTCTGGCCAAAGCTGTCGCTGCAAATACCGCAGCTCAAAAAAACGTCACGAACCGTTTAGCCGACTATAACAAAAAACTGGCAGAAGCTCAGGCCGCAGAAGCCAAGGCCAAAACTGCCGAAGCGGCCTATGCCGCTAACTTGACTAAAACCAGTCAGGGTACTTATGCCAGCGCGGGATCGGCTGACGGCCCTGTTATAGATTTAATGGTGTTGTATACCACAGCCAAACAAACTACCGACTATGCCAAACAACGCATTAAATACCTGACTGATGTTTCCAACCAGGCTTATAAGGATTCTGGAATCAACATGAGCCTGAGATTGGTACACGCTCGTCCGACCAGTTATGTTGAGAACAACGCCAACTCTCAAGCACTGAATGATTTGGCTAACGACCGCGGCGCTTTTGCTGGCACGGCCGCACTGCGCAACCAATATGGCGCAGACCTGGTGATGCTGTTCAGGCCATTGTATGCTCAAACCGCGGGCAGCTGCGGAACAGCCTATGTTGGTTTTGCCAACGGCGGTAATGGTATTGCAAACTATGGTTACGGTACCATCGGAGATGGATACTCGAAAGATGTCATGTCCAATTATTATTGTGGGGCAAATACCTTTACCCATGAAATCGGCCACAGTCTCGGCAATGTTCACGATCGAGAATACAGCAGCTTTACCGGTAAATTTTCCTATTCTTATGCTTGGGGCATCAAAAATAAATTCGGCACTATCATGAGTTACTTCGGCCCGTCCATCATGTTGTTCTCATCACCGAATCTGGCTACGCAATGCGCAGGAACACCCTGCGGTTTCGCGGAGGGTAATGCTAAATCTTCCGACCAGGTCAGGACAATAAACTATACGGCGCCGATTGTTAGCAACTATAAGCCAACAACAGTCAATGCTCCGGTAATACAGTAAGTATTAATAACGACTAATAAGCGACGGGCAGATAAAATCAGGAGTTATCCGGTCATAGCATCAGCACCCCGCAATTGCGGCACAAACGTTAGCTTTTAAATAGGCAACAAAAAAGGCTCAACGAATAAATCGTTGAGCCTTTTTTTAGAGGTTATTGTCGAAGACGGCTAAGAAATCAGGCCTCAAATATCACAGCTGCTTTCAATTTTTTCATGGCATTTTGTTCTAACTGCCTGATTCTTTCAGCAGAAACATTGTAGCGCTCGGCAAGCTCATGGAGCGTTGCTTTTTTATCGGCAAGCCAGCGGCTGGAAAGAATATCCAGGCTTCGCTCATCCAGTTCAGACAAGGCTTCAGTCAATAAATCCTGCCCATGTCCCCGCCAGTCTAGGTTTTCTAATAGAAAAGCCGGATCGGCACCATGCTGCTGCAAATAATTCACAGGCGCTGCATAGCTGTCTTCGGCAGAATCATCATCATGCATATCGAATGACATATCTTGGCTACCCAAGCGTTTTTCCATTTCGTATACATCGCTCAGCTCGACGTCCAGATCTGTAGCAATCGCTTTCGCTTCGTCATTGGTTAACCAGCCCAAGTCCTGTTTGGATTTGCGAAGATTGAAAAATAGTTTCCGTTGCGCCTTTGTTGTTGCAATTTTTACGATACTCCAATTTTTGATCACATACTCATGTATTTCAGCTTTGATCCAGTGCACGGCAAAGGATACCAGACGCACACCCACATCAGGATCGAATCGTTTTACGGCTTTCATCAAACCGATATTACCTTCTTGAATAATATCCGGCATCGACAGGCCATAACCACTATAACCTCTGGCAACATGAACGACAAAGCGCAAATTGCTCATAACCAATTCCCGGGCGGCTTCAAGGTCGCCGTGATCCCGGAATCTCAGTGCTAACTCGCGTTCGTGGTCAGATGACAATTTAGGTATTTGTCTGATCACGTTCAAATAGGCATCAAATGTGCCGACTGATAAGTTGACAGGTAAAGCTAATGCATTACTCATGGAATCCCCCAAAAAAACTATAATCGAATTTTAGCACTCTCTTTTAAAGAGTGCTAATAATTTTTATATTTCTTTTTTTTCATATAGTTAATGTCGTCATGTATAACCCTGAGGATTTTTTGTCTGCCACAACCAGCTATTAGCAATCATGGATTCAAGATTCTTTTCGACTTTCCAGCCTAATTCTTGTAGCGCTAATTCGGGGTTGGCAAAATACTCGGCAAGATCTCCAGCTCTTCGCGGAGCGATTTTATAATTGATTTTTATGCCGGTAACCTGTTCGAAGGTATTTATGATTTCGAGGACGCTATAGCCTCTACCGGCACCCAAATTATAAGCACGGCATCCGCCGGATTCGAATATTTCGCCTTGCAAGGCTGCGATGGCTTTAATGTGTCCTTTAACCAGATCAACAACGTGAATATAATCCCTGACCCCTGTTCCATCAGGAGTGGGATAATCATTGCCGAATACCGACAATTGCTTCAGTTTGCCAATTGCAACTTGTGAAACGAAAGGCAACAGATTATTGGGAATACCATTGGGATCTTCGCCGATCAAGCCGCTTTCATGAGCGCCAATTGGATTGAAATAACGTAGTAGTACGATTTTCCAGGGCCTATCGGTTTGCGTAATCTTGTCCGCCGCCGACAGATCTCTTAAGATCTCTTCAATCATGGCTTTTGTTCGGCCGTAAGGATTGATGGGCCCAAGCGGCAAACTCTCAGAATATTGGTTAATTGCAGATTCACCGTAAACAGTTGCCGACGAACTGAATACCAACTGTTTTACGTTAGCTTCGTTCATCACTTCGGTTAGTACGAGGGTGCCATAGACATTATTATGATAATATTTTAGCGGTTGCTCGCAAGACTGGCCAACTGCTTTTAATCCGGCAAAATGCAACACCGCCGATATATTTTCTTGGGCAAAAATAGTTTTCAACGCCTGTCTGTCGCGAATATCGCCCTGATAAAACCGCAACGGCTTATCCGTAATCTGCTGCACCCTGACCAAGGACTCAGGTTTGCTATTGGATAAATTATCAATGACCACTACATCATAACCGGTTTGCAATAATTCAACGCAGGCATGACTGCCGATATAACCCGCGCCACCGGTAACCAGCACAGTTGATTGGGTCATAAAATTTATCCTCTCAGGCGGTTTTCTTTAGTTTTATCAAATGGACCCGCCGGGTATCGGCTCTGATGACTTCAAAGCGGAGATTATCAACGACAAGGCTCTCCCCTTTTTTGGGCATGTGTTCTAGCTCATGAACGATAAAGCCGCCGACGGTATCATATTCATCGGTCGCCAGGTGAGTGGAAAAATAATCGTCAAACTCATCTATTGGGGTCAGCGCCTTGATCATGTACTCATGTTCGCTGCGCTGGGATATGTAACCTTCGTCGTCCTGATCGTCGTGTTCGTCTTCAATTTCACCGACAATCTGTTCCAGCACGTCTTCAATAGTGACCAAGCCAGCGGCCTGGCCATATTCATCAACAACGATCGCCATATGATTACCCTGGGTACGTAACTCCTTCAACAACACATTCAGCCGTTTACTTTCCGGGACCACACTGGCTGATCGCATTATTTCGGATACTTTCAACGTCTTATTTTGTAAAGCGTGAGCAAGCAGATCCTTGGCCAATAAAATACCTACCACTTTAGTACGATCATCCTCAATCACGGGATATCTGGAATGGCCGAACTCCGTCACTAACGGAAATATGGTCTCCAGCTCGGCATCATGAGGCACGACCACCATCTGTGCCCTAGGAATCATGATGTCCCTGACCCGCAGTTGTGATACCTGCAAAGCGCCTTCAATCATCGACAGGGCATCGGTATCGAGTAAATGATTTTCCCGGGCTTCCCGTAAAATTTCCAGAAGATCATCAAGATCGTGCGGCTCCCCGGTCAGCAGCTGGCTGATTCTGCCTATCCAACTTTTCTGCGGGGAGTTTCTACTTGGAGGGTGGTCGTCGCTCATCGGAGTCATGCCTCATGTTGATAAGGATTATTAATCTTCAATTCTTTCAGAATTTGTATTTCTTTGCTTTCCATCAGCTCGGCTTCTTCATCGCTAATATGATCATAGCCCAATAAATGCAAAATACCGTGCACAACCATATGGGCCCAATGATGTTCGGTTTTTTTATATTGGCAATGCGCTTCCCGTTCAACGACCGGCGCGCAAATCACCAGATCGCCCAATAGAGTTAGCGGCATATCTGGCAGGCCTGAGGGCATTTCAAAAGGAAAACTAAGGACATTGGTTGGGCCTTGTTTTTGGCGATAGTATTCATTGAGTTGAGCACTTTCTTCCTCACCCACTATTCTAATGACGATTTCCGTATCTCGATCCACATCTTTAAGGGTCGTATCGACCCAGGTCTGAATTTGCTGCAGATTGGGATGCTCTTTAGAAGAGGGTACAACAGACTGAATTTCTATTTGATTCATTAATCCGATTTATGCTTTTTTTCATACACTTCGTAAGCCGTCACAATGCGTTGCACCAATGGATGTCTTACCACATCACGAGCATTAAAAAAGGTAAAGCTAATGCCCTCAACATCTTTTAAGACTTCAAGTACTTGGCGCAAGCCTGATAACTTTTCAGAAGGCAAGTCGATTTGAGTAATATCACCGGTAACGACGGCCGTTGAACCAAACCCCACGCGGGTAAGAAACATTTTAATCTGTTCAATCGTCGTGTTTTGGGCTTCATCAAGAATAATAAAGGCATCGTTCAGGGTTCTACCGCGCATAAACGCCAATGGCGCCACTTCAATCACGCCACGGTCGATCATTTTTTCGACTCGTTCAAAGCCGAGCATTTCATACAAGGCATCATACAAGGGGCGTAAATAGGGATCAACTTTCTGCGCCATATCGCCGGGCAAAAAACCCAGCTTTTCACCGGCTTCCACGGCGGGGCGCACCAAAATGATTTTACTGACTTTTTCATTTTGCAGCGCTTCAATGGCACAAGCGACAGCCAAATAAGTCTTGCCGGTTCCGGCAGGGCCAACACCAAAGTTGATGTCATGCGTGGTAATTTTTTTTAGATAGTCCTGTTGGTTAAGACCTCTGCCCCTGATCAGACCTCGCTTGGTTTTAATGCCCACGAGTTGTTGTTCGGTTGCTTGATCTGGTTCTAAAATTTCGTCAATTGAAGAATCTTGCATGGCTAAGTGGATTAGTTCGGAGGTCAGCGATTCGTTTTCTGTGCTGGCAAACAGTTTTTTCATCAGGGCGCAAGCAGCTTTAACAGAGCTGTCCCGGCCTGTTACTCTGAATTGGTTGCCTCGGTTCGATATTTCAACCTTAAGCCGATTTTCGATTTGTCGAAGATGATTATCGAATTGACCGCAAAAATTGGATAATCTTACGTTATCGGCAGGCTGCAGGAAAATTTCCTGTGATGTCATAGGCGCAGAAAATCAACTGTTGAGAACGATTTTATCAACTGAAGAATCAACGATTCGGCCTCGTAAGGAATTGGGTAATGCTTCGGTAATCAATACATCGACAAACTGACCAATTAATCGGGGGTGAGCGATAAAATTAACAACACGATTATTTTCTGTTCGTCCCTGCATTTGCAAGGGATTTTTTTTGGACTGACCTTCAACCAATACGCGTTGCACTGTATCGACCATGGTTTTGGAAATTGCCGAGGCCATTTCATTGATTCGATTCTGGAAGCGTTCCAGGCGTTGTTTTTTCACTTTCATTGGTACATCGTCGGGCAATTCAGCAGCCGGTGTTCCAGGACGGGGACTATAAATAAAACTGAAGGACAGATCGAAACCGACTTCTTCAATAAAAGCCATTGTTTCTTCAAATTCCTGATCAGTTTCGCCCGGAAAGCCGATAATAAAATCCGATGACAAACTCATGTTTGGGCGAACTGTACGTAGTTTTCGGATAGTTTCGATATAGTCGGCACGAACATGGCCACGCTTCATCATTTTTAGAATACGATCGCAGCCGCTTTGCACCGGCAAATGCAGATGATTGACCAGTTGCGGCAGTTCGGCGAATGCTTCAATCAGGTCATCAGTGAATTCAACCGGATGGGATGTTGTAAAACGAATACGGTCAATCCCTTCAACAGACGCAACATAATACAGTAACAAGGCAAAATCAGCGCTTTCCCCATCATCCATGGTACCGCGATAGGCATTGACATTTTGCCCCAGTAAATTAATTTCTCTTACCCCTTGTCGGGCCAAAGTTTTGATTTCGGCAATCACATCAGCCAAAGGCCGGCTGATTTCCTCACCACGGGTATAAGGAACAACACAAAAGGTGCAATATTTGCTGCATCCTTCCATCACGGAAACAAAAGCTTTGGGACCTTCAGCTCTGGGTTCGGGCAACGAGTCAAATTTTTCGATTTCGGGAAAGGATATATCAACTACAGGCTGCTGGCTGGAGCGAGCCTGATCCAACAGCTGTGGCAGACGATGCAAGGTCTGCGGTCCAAAGACGATATCGACATAAGGTGCCCGCTTCTGAATGGCAGAACCCTCCTGGCTGGCGACGCACCCCCCGACACCAATAATAACGTCTGGACGTTCATCTTTAATCTTACGCCATACGCCTAATGCCGAAAAAACTTTTTCCTGTGCTTTCTCCCGAATGGAACAGGTATTCAGCAGTAGAACATCTGCCAGTTTCGGATCGTTTATCAATTCAAAACCATGGGATGCATGAAGCACGTCCCGCATTTTATCAGAATCATATTCATTCATCTGACAGCCGTTGGTTTGAATAAAAAGCTTTTGTGTCATTTTTGTACGTTAACTCAGCTAAAAAAATATTATAACCTGAAGACCCAATAAACAGGCAAAAGAACACATCTTTGCTTAAAATATCGACAATAATTTTTATCGTGAAAGATCATGGTCAGCTTATATTCTGGCAGAAGGGCCAAAGCTTATGTATTTATCAGAAAATGCAATACTAATAATTTAGCAAATCAATATATTGAAACTTCGTCATTTTCATTCTGACCGTGGTGCATTGGTCATGTTAAGGTTATTTTCGAAAAAATCGTTTTAAATATAATCCTGTATGTGATGCCATATTCAAGGACACCTGCTCCGGCGTGCCTTCTGCAACCAGTGCTCCGCCTCCGTCTCCACCTTCAGGACCCATGTCAATGATCCAATCAGCGGTTTTGATAACATCCAGATTGTGTTCTATGACAATGACCGTATTGCCATGATCGCGCAAGGTATGCAACACCTTCAATAACTGCTTGATGTCATGAAAATGCAGTCCTGTGGTCGGTTCATCAAGTATATACAAGGTTTTGCCGGTATCACGTTTGGACAGTTCTTTCGCGAGTTTTACCCGTTGCGCTTCGCCACCGGATAGGGTCGTAGCATTCTGTCCCAAAGTAATATAGCTCAATCCGACTTCTGTCAGCGTTTGCAATTTGCGGGACAAAGTCGGTACGGCGCTGAAAAACTCCGCTGCATCTTCCACAGTCATATCCAACACTTCATTAATAGTTTTGCCCTTGTAACGGATTTCCAGTGTTTCGCGATTATAACGTTTGCCGTGGCAGAGGTCACAATGCACGAAAATGTCCGGCAAAAAATGCATTTCGACTTTTATAACGCCATCGCCGGTACAAGCTTCACAACGACCACCCTTTACATTAAAACTGAAGCGTCCCGGTGTATAGCCCCGGGAACGAGCTTCGGGGGTCGCAGAAAACAGCTCCCGTATTGGCGTGAACAAGCCGGTGTATGTGGCCGGATTCGAACGTGGCGTTCGGCCAATCGGACTTTGGTCGATATCGACGACTTTATCGAAATGCTCCAGCCCTTCAATGCCATCGCAAGGAGCGGGTATGACACCGGCATGGTTAATCACACGCGCGGCATGACTATAGAGAGTATCATTAACCAATGTCGATTTTCCGGAACCGGACACGCCGGTTACACAGGTCAGCAAACCAACTGGAAAGGAAATATCGACATTTTTCAGATTGTTGCCACGCGCATTTTTTATGAGAATTTGTTTATCCTGACTGGCCAGCGTTAATGAATCAGGCACATCAATGCCGGCTTTCCCGGATAGATATTGACCGGTTAATGACGCTTCACTATTCAGGATGTCATTGAGCGAGCCTTGGGCGATAATGCGTCCGCCATGGACGCCGGCGCCAGGGCCAATATCAACAATATGCTGGGCCGAACGTATGGCGTCTTCGTCATGTTCGACGACAATCACGGTGTTGCCCAAATCACGCAGCCGAAACAAGGTATTGAGCAGGCGCTGGTTGTCGCGCTGATGCAAGCCGATGGATGGCTCATCCAAAATATACATGACGCCGACCAGGCCAGCTCCAATTTGGCTGGCAAGGCGAATACGCTGTGCTTCGCCGCCGGACAGCGTTTCCGCGCTGCGGTCCAAAGTAAGATAATCCAGCCCGACATTGACCAGAAACTCGAGCCTTTCCTGAATTTCCTTGATGATTTTCGTGGATATTTCGCCGCGTTTGCCAGGCAAATGCAATTCACGAAAAAAATTTAATGCGGCGCGAATCGGAAAACGGGTAATTTGATGAATCGAGCGTTCTTCGATAAAGACATTTCTGGCCGAGACATTAAGTCTGGCGCCATCGCAAGCCTTACAAACCTTGTTGGACAAATATTTAGCCAGTTCTTCCCGCACCAAAGTCGAATCAGTCTCATGATAACGCCTTTCCATCGTGGCTATAACACCTTCAAAGGTGTGACGTTTCCTGGATGTTAAACCGATCATGTTCAGATAGGAAAATTCGATGATTTCTTGGCCACTGCCGTAGAGAATAACCTTCTTAATTTCATCGGGCAGGGAAGAAAACGGCGCCTCGGGGTCGAAACCGTAATGTCGGGCTAATGAACAAATCAACTGATAATAATAACTGTTTCGCCTATCCCAGCCCCGAATTGCGCCGCCGGCAAGGCTAATGTCCGGATTATGAACAATCAGATCCGGGTCAAAATGTTGTCTTACTCCCAGCCCGTCACAGCTACTGCATGCGCCTTTGGGATTGTTGAAGGAAAAAATACGAGGTTCCAGTTCGGACAGACTATAACCGCAATACTTGCAGGAATAACGTTCAGAAAACATCAATTCTGTGCCGTCATCGACACAGGCGGCGATGGCAATGCCGTCGGCTATACGCAGCGCAGTTTCGAAGGATTCGGACAATCTCAAGGCAATATCGTCCCGAATCTTGAAACGGTCAACGATGACTTCGATGGTGTGGTTCTTTTTTAGATCAAGAGCCGGCGCTTCATCAAGATCATAGACAGCGCCATCGATGCGAGCCCGAATAAAGCCCTGTGCGCGCAAATCATCCAGCAACTGAATATGTTCACCTTTTCGGGCATTAACGACAGGCGCCAGCAACATCCAGCGTTGATCCTGCGGCTGGGTTAGAACTTGATCCACCATCTGGCTGACGGTTTGGGCTTCAAGCGATACCTGATGCTCGGGACAACGTGGAGTGCCCGCCCGGGCAAATAGCAGTCTTAAATAATCATAAATTTCGGTAATCGTGCCGACCGTTGAGCGCGGGTTGTGTGAGGTGGATTTTTGTTCGATGGAGATCGCCGGCGACAGGCCCTCGATATGATCCACATCAGGCTTTTCCATCATCGACAAAAACTGACGGGCATAAGCGGAAAGAGACTCAACATAGCGCCGTTGGCCTTCGGCATAGATGGTATCAAATGCCAGTGAGGATTTGCCCGAACCCGACAAGCCGGTGATAACGATCAGCTGATCCCGGGGTAAATCAATATCGATATTTTTCAGGTTATGCGTTCGTGCACCACGGATGCTGATGGTATCCATCTAATAATTCCGGCAATTTAAACAACCCAATACTATACGATCAAAGCCTGTTCAGTTCAAACGGATCACTTTACAATAGGCGCTAAGCTAAGCCGTGGCTTATGCTCATCATAGTCAATAACCGATAATCATCACCCGGTAAAAAATAACGATAGACAATAACAAGGCCTGTTTTATAATCCCTATAGACAATTTGTTAGACGCTTTTTGCTAAACGAAGCAAGTGGCTGTCCTCCCGGGAAAGGCCGGAGCAGAGAAACCAAATTGTATAGTAAGAACATTGGGATTTTGAGCGCGGCAAAAACTCGAATCACAGTCGCGCAGTAATTTTCCAAAAAGTTTCTCAAAAGAAACGAACAGGTCTCTGTTACTTGATACCTGTTTATCCCGAAATAACCTGCCTCCGGAGGATTGTGTTATGAATAAATGTTTTATTTCTATTGTTTGCGCATTTATGATCTGTGCTTGCGCCACCCAAAGCCAACAAACAACAACCGAAGGAACTGCAATAGGCTGTGCCGGAGGCACCATTGTCGGAGGGCTTCTCGGCTGGGCAATTAGCGGCGACGCAACAGGCGCCGCAATTGGAGCAGGTGCTGGAGGACTTGCCGGTTGTACGGGTGGATATCTATATGCTGATAATCTCAATAAACGTCATCAGGAATTGGCAGGCAAAGAACAAGATCTGGATGCACAAATTCAATTCGCTAAAGGCGTCAGTAACGATACGCAACAGCAGAACCGTATGCTAGCCACAAAAATCAGCGAGTTTGATCAAAAAGTATCCGCATTGAAAGCCAAAACCGGTAAGCAAAAAACCATTAGCAAGGAACTTGCTGCCGAAAAGAAAAAAATTAATGAAGAGCTTAAGAACGCCAGAAATGGCCTGGCGATTGCCGAGAGAGACTTAAACAACTCCAAAGCCTTTCGTTCTACCCAAAGTACACCCTCTCCGGAGCTGGATGCCGAGATCACGAGACTTGAAAATAACCTGGCTGAGTTAAGAAAAAACAGTAATGCATTGGCCGCATTGAGCCAGCGGATTTGATCATCCTTCACCACATTCAACAAAAAGACGCCGATACCAAATTTATTGGGTAGATAAGATGCAAAATAAAACTCACTTATTGATATTGTTGTTTTCAATTTTTCTTTTCGGGTGTTCCAGTGCTTTAATGCAAACACGACGAGAAAATCAGGAGACCCAGCTGCGCTTAAACGAAAAAAATAAGGAGCTTCAGACGCTTCAAGATCAAAATCAATATTTATTGAGTGAAAAAGAACGGCTTTCGGCCGATTTAGATCAAAAATCAATGACTCTAAATGAGCTCAATGCACGGCTTGCCGAGTTAAAAGCGGAGAATTCCAAGATTAAAGCAATTACCCTAGCCGATAAAAAAAAGAAAGCAAACGCACAGCAACGCCTGGACGAATATTCTAAAAAAATTGACACGCTGAGTAATGATAATCAGTTGGGCGTTCAGGAGAAAAAGAAAAAAATCGAAGCATTGAAACAACAAATCAGGAAATATCTTCTGCAATGAGATTTTTGAAAAGCGCAATTCAGAACCTTTGTCACTTCTTCCTTTGTTTTTGATATTTCTCCATTTAAGATGGACTCAGAGAGCAATTCCGCGGAGTCTTCAGCGTCGGCATTGCCGCCATTTTCGGCGGTCAAAAGCTGCCGGCAGCCACCTGCGAAGCCTTCTCGGCATCCTCAGGCAACTTTCCCAATGCCTAATTTTTGGTTCCTGGGTATAAATAGAAATAATTTAGGAGCGGCCAAGTGAAGTGGTTGTTTAGCATCGCCTTGCTTATTCTGGTGATCACGGGATACTATCTCTGGCCTCAAAATTCTCAGCCACTTTCATCAGAAAAAAGCCTGTCAGTAACACCAGCTAAGAATTTTTGGCAAAATAACAACGATATTCTGATTTATCTTGAAGCAATCACTCGAATTAAAGATCATGGTTTGTTTATAAAGCCTGAAACAACAAGACAGGACATCATACTGTCAACTCTCAAGGCCTATGTCGAAAAACTGGATACCTACGCGGCCTACCTTTCTGCGGATGAATTTAGCCAATGGCAGGCAGCACAAGGCGACAGTTATGTCGGTATTGGCATGGAAATCGAAAAAAATAAGGATGGGCAAGTGCTTTGCCTTCCTTATCCAGAAAGTCCCGCCGAACAATCCGGTATTCACGCCGGTGATTTGCTGATAAGCATTGAAGGTATGCCGGTACAAGGAAAATCGATTCTTGCTATCGGCGCCATGGCCAGAGGCAAGCAGGGTAGTAGTGTAAAACTGGGTATCATAGACCGCACAGGCAAAGCAATGCAAATTAACGTGACGCGCACTGCGGTAAGCCAGGTTACAGTTACACGATTAAACATTAGCAATATCCCTGTGATCAAAATAACGGCCTTTACTCGCGACACCAAAGCCAAACTTGAAAATGAACTAAGCGGTTTAAACCGGAATCAACCTGTCATCATTGATCTACGCAATAATGCCGGCGGTGATTTATCGGCTGCAATAGATTCTAGTAGATTGTTTTTGCCCGAACATAAAACCATTGTCTCCATTAAAACCCGGCACGGCACTGACTTGTACGAAAGCGACAAAAACGCAGTCAAAACCAATTTTCCACTATTTATCTGGCAGGATGAAGGTACAGCAAGCGCTGCTGAGGTTTTTACTGCTGCCTTAACGCGCAATAAACGGGCAACATCCATCGGCGATGAAAGTTTCGGCAAGGGCACCAAACAGGAAATATTCAAATTGAGTGACGGATCGGCGCTATTCCTGACGACCGGCTTTTTACAGACCCCGGATAAACAGTTCTTTGACGGTACCGGTCTCGCCCCTGATTATCCCATTGACGCCAATACGCCACAAACAGCTGATTTCATAGCTAAAGTTAAAAAATTGCTGGATACGCCAAATTGATTTCAAACAACGTCCAAGCTATAAATTTTATCGTTGACTTTTCAAATAAACTGGCGTAATTTCAGATTTAGTGAAGTGGCGGTAAAGTATAAGCGTTAGTCTTTCCCACGACGTCCTTTCAATCTAGGGAAACAGTGAATACGATTTGATATATCCCGATTCAGATCGAATTTTCAGTCATTCGGAGTTGGTGTATGGATAGTTTCACGCATTCAACAGAACACCTTCTCGCTGAACTAGAGCGAGTCGATTTGCTTATACAGGTCCAAGTGGCTCGGGTAAGGCAGCTCCATGTCGATGATGAACAGTTCCGGGGTCTCTATATTTCGGAACAGGAACTTGATGATCTGCTTAAACAGCCCATCGGACGGCCACGCTGGTATCAGGTCGACAGTTCTGTTGCCGAACCGGAAGCGGCTCTTGATGAACTCAAACGTCAAATTGAGCTAAGAAAACAGGCGGCTCGGCATCAAGGTATCGAGTTGCGGCTTGACGCTGTTAAACAGATTTTTCGGCTTAATGACTTTGAAACCGATGTCCTGCTGATATGCCTGGCCACTGAGCTAGACCTGCGCTATGAAAGGCTTTACGCTTACCTTCAGGATGATGTCACCAAAAAGAAACCCAGCGTCGATCTGGTGCTAAATTTGTTGCAGCTTTCGACCTCAGAAAAACTGAGAGGCTTGCAAAGTTTTTATGATCAAGCTCCGCTGCTAAACCATAATCTTTTAGTCTTTTCCGCCGATCCTTCCCAATCCGATCAACCCCTGTTAGCGAAATCTCTAAAACTGGATTCCCGGATAACGCAATATCTACTTGGATCCGATACTATTGACGAAAGGATTCATTTGGCTCTAACCATGCCGGTTCTGGAGACATCGGATTTTCCGGACGAGTATGGCCTCGACCCGTATCTCATGGACAAGTTCAGCAGCCTGCTAAAAACCGGATGGGCATCCAAAGCTGCCATTTTGAATCTGATTGGTTCGTATGACCTGGGAAAGCAAAGAATAGCCGGAACGATCTGTCATCAAATAGGACTGAAATTACTGATAGCGGATAGCGAGCATTTGATCAACGAAAAAGAACCGTCCCTGGAAAAGAAGCTTCGCTTTATTAACCGGGAAGCTTTGTTACAGAACGCCGCCATTTACTGGAAGAATTTCGACACGCTTTTGGACCTTCAGCACAAAACGCATTTGGACCTCTTTATCCGGCACTTGCAGCTAAACCCCGGCTTAACTTTCCTTGCGGGTACAACAGCTTGGCAGCCGCCGACTGAGCTTCGGGGCTCTGCTTATCTGCAAGTCCAGTTACCCAGATCAACTTACGAAGACCGTACCAGAATTTGGTTAAGCGCACTCGAAAAAGATCTATCCGGCCATGCCGATATCGATATCGCTGCATTGGCGAGCAAATTCAAATTTACCGGCGGACAAATTCGGGATGCTGCAGAGACAGCAAAAAATCTCACCCAATGGGAGGATGCGAAAACCGGCAAGATCACCATGAAACATCTCTATGAAGCTTGCCGGTTACACTCCAATCAGAAATTGTCGTCACTGGCGCGTAAAATTACGCCCAAATACCAATGGCATGATATCGTGCTGCCGCTTGACCGCAGCGATCAGCTTCGGGAAATCTGCAACCATGTCAAATACCGGGACCGCGTTTACAGCGAATGGGGCTTTGACCGCAAGCTGGCGATGGGCAAGGGACTGTGCGTTCTGTTTGCTGGTCCATCCGGAACCGGCAAGACGATGGCCGCCGACATCATTGCCGGTGAACTGGGCCTCGACCTCTATAAAATAGACCTATCTACCGTTGTAAGTAAATACATTGGTGAGACAGAGAAAAATCTTTCAAAAATTTTCGCCGAAGCCGAATCCTCCAATGCGATTCTGTTTTTCGACGAAGCCGATGCATTATTTGGCAAGCGCAGCGAAGTCAAAGATTCCCATGACCGTTACGCTAACATCGAGACCGGTTACCTGCTCCAACGCATGGAAGAGCACGAAGGCGTGGTCATTCTGGCAAGCAACTTTCGCAAGAACATGGATGAGGCCTTTGTCCGGCGGCTGCATTTTACTGTCGAGTTCCCGTTTCCCAACGAAGAAGACAGGCGACGAATCTGGGAAGGCGTCTGGCCGGAAGCCACGCCGCGTGATCCTGCACTCGATATGGGGTTTCTGGCTGGCCGTTTCCAGTTTACTGGCGGCAATATACGCAATATTGCCCTTTCAGCCGCGTTTCTGGCGGCGGATGATAGCGGCATAGTGGAAATGCAGCATCTGCTGCGCGCTACCCAGCGGGAATATCAAAAGATGGGGAAAGTTGTTTCCGAAATCGATTTCATAGTGCAATCCAAGGATGTAATTGCGATTGGAAGAGGTTAATTCAATAACAGTATTTAGGAAAAGAATAGTCACCTATTTCTTGTTTGAGTCAACTGAGATAAAAGCACGGAATAATTTTTAAAAACTATTTAGAGAAGGAAACGGCATGTTGATGCCGACTCAGTTTACGCAATATTCAATTGGTTGATTTTAAGTTAAAAGATTTGACAACTAAAATGCTTGGAACACAAAGAATCATCGCAACGAGAGCTTATGCTTATGCCATATAAAACTTTCACCGAATTATCTGAAAAGCCGAAGCGAATGCTCGCTAACTCCGAGTCTAACCGAGTTTCAGACCATTCACTTCAAGCTAAACCGCATCCTGTTCCGCAAATGCAACGGTCATTGGGCAACCGCAATATTGCACAGTTGATTCAAGCCAAACGGCTTACCCCGGAAGGCAAGATTATTAATCTCCAACGTAAACTGACCGTCGGTGCCGCAGATGACCAATACGAGCAAGAAGCCGATCGTGTGGCTCGTCAAGTGATAAACACATCGGATGCTGCAGTAGCCGCAAATTCGATGCAACGGACTGTATCACCGGAAGAAGACAAAGACAAGATGCTGCAAACCAAGCCTTTAGCTGTATCCATCAGCCCGTTTGTGCAACGGGAAATGGTGAACACCGAGGAACCTGAAGACAAAGAAAAGCCTGTCCAGGCCAAGTTTTTAACCGAGATAAGCAGAGAATCCTTGCAGCGGCAGCCCGAAGCTGAAGAAGAAGAACCGATCCAGGCCAAACCGGCCGGAGCATCATCCGGAAGTTTTGAGGCTGGCGCCGATGTCGAAACCCAGGTTAGTCAGAGCAAAGGACACGGCAGTCCATTGCCTGATCCTGTGCGTGCCTATATGGAGCCTCGGTTTGGCGTTGATTTTGGCCATGTGCGTGTCCATACCAGCAGCGACGCACTACAGATGAATCAATCCGTTGGCGCCCAAGCCTTCACCCATGGTTCCGACATCTACTATGGCGAAGGCCGCAGCCCCACTAATTTAGAATTGACTGCTCATGAATTAACGCATGTTATCCAACAAACTGGTAGTTCGTCACTTCAATTGAAAGGGAAGTCAGAAGAATCTTGGCCTTCAGGT
>Ga0209798_10000747_pt1 | contig 19840 bp, 22 predicted proteins | sample DOMMetBare3Fresh_FD_187475 | JGI IMG/M metagenome (GOLD analysis project Ga0209798, IMG submission 187475) | Wetland sediment microbial communities from St. Louis River estuary, USA, under dissolved organic matter induced mercury methylation -... | ecosystem: Environmental > Aquatic >...
GACCGGTCGACCGGTGCGCACGGCGGTGCTGTTGGTGCTGATCGTGCTCAACTTGGTGTCCGAGCGGGTGTCCTTCAGCACCGTCATCGACGCCACGCCGGGCCTGCGTCACCTCGATCGACTCGGCCGTCGCCGCGACAGCTAGGCGACGGGACTCGAATGGTCACCCCGAGCGGCAGGCGCTCGAAAGGTAGACGCGACTGCCACGCCCGTCCCCGAGCGCGACCTCGAACCCCTCGGCAGCCAGGCGGCCGGGCAGGTCCTCGAACGAGCCCCATCGGACCGAGCTCCGCACGACGACCGCGCACACTCCTGGATTCGCGGCCGCCCGCGCGATCGACGCCGAGGTGAGGTCGCCGGACTCGATGCGAAGGATCGACGCGTCGACGAGATCGGGAGGCGTGAGGCGCCCGGCCCGCCACACGATCCCCGGGTCGTCGCTCATCGCCAGTGCACCCGCGGGCATGGCGCGCAAGATCGCCAGGGTCTGATCCGAGCGGACCGAGTAGGCGGTGGGGTGTAGCACCTCCCAGACGTGCGCGACGTGGTAGGGCACGACGAGCACGGCAGTCAGCGCCAACGCTGGCAACGGAGGGCGGTGTCGGGCGGCCAGCAGGGCGAGGGCGGGGATCAGCTGGGAGATGTGGGGGCGCCAGAGCGGGCTCTCCGTGAGGAGGACGAGCACCGTCGCCGCGAGCCAACCCAGCAGGAGCGTGTCGGGAGCGGGGAGCCTGGGCTCGCCGGCGGCCGGCGCCACCCGGCGGTGGAGCACGAGCGCACCGACCATGAGCAGCACCGCCGCGACCACCACCACATCCCGGTCGCCCATCGTGCTCACCACCTTGAGGAGGTTGGCGCCGGGGGAGTGCTCGGTCGCCACCTCGAGGTGGTAGCTGTACGACTGGTCCCACACCGTGGATGGCCCCCACGGCAGCCACAGCAGCAGGTGGGAGCCCAGTGTGGTGGCGGCGCCCACCAGGATCGGCAGCAGACGTCGGCGCGCGAGCAGGACGAGCGCCACGGGCACCACCACCGGTGCCAGCAGCGCCTTCACCGAGATCGTCGCGCTGACCCCCAGCCCCAGCCACGCTGCCCGTCGGGTGGTGATGTCGTGGCGCCACCGGAGGGCGAGCATGACGGTCAGCGTGGCAAAGGCGAGCGCCACGCCGTCCGAAGCGATCGGACCGGTGACCCAGAGCACGCTGCCCGTCACCGACACCAGGCCGGCGGCCAGGAGCGCACCGGCGCGATCGGTGACAGCCCGGCCGGCCAGGTAGGTGACGGACACCAGGAGCACCCCGGCCAGCACGGAGAGCAGGCGGGGGGAGTCGGCCCTGCGGAGCCCGAGGGTGTCAGCCGCGAACACCAGCGGGAGGAAGAGGGGCCCTTGGCTCGAGAAGACGTCCCGAAACGGCAGCCCGCCCGCTCGCATGGCGACCGCCGACGCGCCGTACACGCCGTCATCGAAGGTGAGGTGGCGCTCGGATACGAAGGCCGGGATGCGGAGCGCCACCGTGGCGGCGCTCAGCACGGCAAGATCGACCCAGGAGCGGCCCTCGAGGCGAGGCCGGCGTGTCCTCGGGAAGGCGGTCATCGGTTCCCGCAGGCTACCGATCGGGCGGGGTCAGGTTGGCGTCCGATGCGCGGGGCGCGGGTGTGGCGGCGTTAGGGTGGTCTCCCGTGGCTGTGTCGCTCGATCCGCTCACGGAGGTCCTCCCTTGACCAAGCACATCTTCGTCACGGGCGGAGTGGCGTCGTCCCTCGGCAAGGGGATCACTGCATCCTCGCTCGGTCGGCTGCTGAAGTCCCGGGGGTTGCGGGTCACGATGCAGAAGCTCGACCCGTACATCAACGTCGATCCCGGCACCATGAACCCCTTCGAGCACGGTGAGGTGTTCGTCACCGATGACGGCGGCGAGACCGATCTCGATCTCGGCCACTACGAGCGGTTCATCGACGAGAACCTCACCCGCGACTCCAACGCCACGACGGGCTCCATCTACTCGGCGGTGCTGGCCGCCGAACGGCGTGGCGACTACCTCGGCAAGACGGTGCAGGTGATCCCCCACATCACCGACGAGATCAAGCGCCGCATCAACCGGCTGGCCTCCGACGAGATCGACATCGTCATCACCGAGGTGGGTGGCACCGTGGGTGACATCGAGATCCTCCCGTTCCTCGAGGCCATCCGACAGTTCCGCCTTGACGTGGGCCGAGACAAGGTCTGCTACGTGCACGTCACGCTGGCGCCGCTCATCGTGGCCGAGCAGAAGACCAAGCCCACCCAGCACTCGGTCACCGAGCTGCGCGGGCGTGGCATCCAGCCCGACGTGATCGTGGTGCGGAGCGAGCAGCCGCTGGCCGGCGGCCTGAAGCGGAAGATCTCGAACCTCTGCGACGTGCCGATCGAAGCGGTGGTGAACGCCGTCGACGCCCGCAACCTCTACGAGATCCCGCTCGTGCTCCACGAGGAGGGCCTCGACGAGGCGGTCTGCGAGATCCTTCGCCTCGAGGCCGGCGACCCTGACCTCAGCGAGTGGGAAGTGCTCGTGGACCGCATCGAGTCGGTCGACCGATCCGTCCGGATCGGCATCATCGGCAAGTACGTCAGCCTCCAGGACGCCTACCTCTCGGTGGCCGAGGCCCTCAAGCACGGCGGCTTCCACCACGGCTGCCGCGTCGAGATCGACTGGATCCAGGCCGAGGACGTCGAGGGCTTGCTGGCGGAGGGGCGCCTGCGCGAGCTCGACGGCATCGTGATCCCGGGCGGCTTCGGCGAACGAGGCACGGAAGGCAAGATCATGGCGGCCGGCTACGCCAGGGAGCACGACATCCCGTGCCTCGGACTGTGCCTCGGACTGCAGATGATGACCATCGAGTTCGCCCGCAACGTGCTGGGGCTGGCCGGCGCCAACTCCAGCGAGCTCGACCCCACCACACCTCACCCGGTGATCGATCTCATGGAGACGCAGCGAGCGGTTACCGACCTGGGCGGCACGATGCGCCTGGGCGCCTACGTGGCCCAGCTGGCCGAGGGCTCCCAGGTGGCCACGGCCTACGGTACGACGGTCGTCTCCGAGCGCCACCGCCACCGCTACGAGTTCAACCCTCGCTACCGCGCTCGCTTCGACGAGAGCGAGCTCTGGTGCTCGGGCACCTCGCCTGATGGCCGTCTGGTGGAGTTCATCGAGCTGCGAACCCACCCCTTCTGGGTTGGCACGCAGGCCCATCCAGAGCTGAAGAGCCGGCCCAACCGACCGGCCCCGCTCTTCCGGGAGATGATCGGTGCGGCCTTGGCCCGGGCCGAAGGCCGCTCGCCGCACCTGTTCGACCTCGATGCAGATCCTCCCCGTTCCTCGATCAGCGCCTAGTGGCATCCGACGCGGGCTTCACGAAGCTCGGCGAGGAGGAGGTGGCCCGGGGCTTCCACTTCACCGTGGCTCGTGCGCTGTTCCGCACCCGGTCGGGGGACGAGTTCACGCGTGACGTCGTGCACCACCCTGGGGCGGTGGCCGTGGTCCCCCTCCACGCCGACGGCACGGTGTCGCTCGTCCGACAGTTCCGCGCCGCGCTGGATGCTGACCTGCTGGAGCTGCCGGCCGGCCTGCGGGACGTGGCGGGAGAGGCCCCTGAGCAGACCGCGCGCCGGGAGCTCGTCGAAGAGGTCGGCCTGGAGGCGGGTCTGCTCGAGCACCTGGTGACGTTCCACAACTCCCCGGGGTTCTGCGATGAGGACGTCGTGGTCTTCCTGGCCACCGGTCTGCGTGTGGTGCCCCACGACCGCCAAGGGGTGGAGGAGGAGGCCCTGACCGTCGAGCGGATGCCCGTCGGCGAGGCGTTGACCATGGTCGATGACGGCCGGATCACCGATGCCAAGACGATCATCGGTCTGGCGCTGGTGGCTCGCCGAGGGTCGTGACCGTCGATCCGATCGTCGGGGGAGCCTCCAGCGACGACGACCCGCCCTTGCCGATCGAGGCGGAAGACCTCCTGATGTGGCTGACCGCGGAGCGGGGTCGGGCCACGAGCACGATCAGCGCGTACCGGCGCGACCTGCGCACCTACATGGCCTGGCTGCGATCGAATGGTCGCCGCCTCGAGACCGTGGTGGAGGCGGATCTCGTCGAGTACGTCGGTGCGCTACGAGCCCGCGGCCTGGCCCCGGCGTCCGTGGCCCGGGCGCTCGTGCCCGTGCGGTCACTCCATCGGTTCCTCGCTGACGAGGGGCGGAGCGTCACCGATCCGGGCGCCCACGTCGAGCGGCCCAGGGTGCCCCGCGGCCTCCCCAAGGCACTGAGCGAAGAGGAGGTTGGTCGGCTGCTGGACGCGCCGGTCGGCGAGGGCCCGACGGTGCTTCGCGATCGTGCCATGCTCGAGGTGCTCTACGGCACGGGCGTTCGGGTGTCGGAGCTGGTGGGCCTCTCCCTCGGGGATGTCGATCTGGACGCCGCCCTCATCCGGGCCTTCGGCAAGGGGAGCAAGGAGCGGATCGTGCCGGTGGGTGCACCGGCGGTGCGCGCGCTGGCGGCTTGGTTCGGGCCTGGCGGCCGACCCGACCTGATCCCGCCGCGCTGGCGGCGGCGTGGTGATGCGGAGGCCGTGTTCCTGAACGCGCGCGGTGGTCGGTTGAGCCGCCAGGGGGCGTGGGACGTGCTGCGCCGCTACGCGCGCCGTGTGGGCCTCGAGGGCCGGGTCAGTCCGCACGTGCTGCGGCACTCCTGCGCCACGCACATGCTCGACCACGGCGCCGACATCCGTGCCGTGCAGGAGCTGTTGGGCCATTCGTCGATCAGCACGACCCAGGTGTACACGCTGGTGTCGACAGAGCGTCTGTGGGACGTCTACCGCCGGGCGCACCCGCGTGCCGGAGGAGGGCAGTAGCCTCTGGAGATGGCCGACCCGTCTCTGCTCTCCACCGCTCGGAGCACCCTGACCGACGAGCGCGCCCGTCTGGAGGCCCAGATCGCCTCCTTGGAGCCCGGCCACGGTGCCGCCAGCCCCGAGTTCGACGACAACTTCGCCGATTCCGGGCAGGTGGCGGCGGAGCAGGGCGAGAACAAGGTCCTCGCCTCGCAGCTCCGCTCCGAGCTCGACGAAGTGGAGCTGGCCCTGGCCAAGCTCGACTCTGATGCCTACGGGACGTGCGAGACCTGTGGGAAGGCCATCCCGCCGGCTCGCCTCGAGGCCAAGCCCGCGGCGCGGTTCTGCATCGAGCACGCCTAGGTCCAGCTCGGTGGCCGGAACTGCTCACCTTGTCCGGCGGTTCTTCGGCTCCTTGCGGCCAGGAGGCCCGTCGGCCAGCCAGGAGGCATGGGCTCGGGACCGCCTCCTGCCGTCCGAGGCGGCGCTGTGGGACTCGATGTCGGCTCCCGATCGGCGCCATTCGGTGGGCGTGGCCCGACGCGTGGAACGGGCCCTCGGACAAGAGGCCACCCGTCCGGTGCTGGCGGCAGCCCTCCTGCACGACGTCGGCAAGATCGAGGCCCGGCTTGGCACCTACGGTCGGGTGGTCGCCACCCTCTCTGCCAAGGTCGCCGGGCCCGACATGGCAACCACCTGGCGTCGTCAGAGGGGGTTCGCCCGTCGGGTGGGTCTGTACCTGCACCACGACCGGCTGGGGGGCGACCTCTTGGAGATGGCCGGGAGTGATCCGCTCACGGTGGCCTGGGCCCGCGAGCACCATCAGCCCGAGGCCACCTGGACGGTGCCCGCGGCGCTGGCCGGGGCCCTCAGGGCCGCCGACGACGACTGATGCCTGCGCCGCCGTACCAGGCGGCCGCGATCAGCAGCCAGGCGCCGTTGATCGCGACGGCGCCCCCGTTGCCGAGCAATGCGTGGCCGGCCACGATCGCGGCCACGGCACCCTGGTGTGCGACGAACCATCGCCACCGTCGCTCGCGCACCACGGGGACCCAGCGGGCGATCACGAGCACGGCGACGGGGTACCCGAGGACGAAGAGGGCTGTGCTCAGCGCAAGCCCATCGCGCGCTGCGCCCGGCCGAAGGTGGCACTGGCCGTGACACTCGCCCGATCGGCACCCTTGGCCAGCAGCTCACCGAGGGATGGCGCATCGGCGCGCAGCTCTGCGTAGCGCCGCTGCACTGGTCTGAGCACCTCGATGACCGCCGCAGCCGCGTCGGTCTTGAGTGGGCCGTACTGGCTGTAGCGCCCGGCCAGGGTCGCCGGGTCTCCGTCGGTGGCGGCGGCGAGGATGGTCAACAGGTTGGAGACGCCGGGCTTGGCCTGGGGGTCGAAGCGGACCTCGCCGTCGTTGTCGGTGACGGCGCGCTTGAACTTGCGCTCGATGACGTCGGGCGCATCCGCCATCAGGACCGTGCCCTGCGGGGAGTCCACCGACTTGGACATCTTCCGGACGGGGTCCTGCAGGTCCATCACGCGGGCCCCGACGCGGGGGATGTCGGGCGTCGGCACCGTGAAGGTGGCGCCGTAGCGGCTGTTGAAGCGTTCGGCAACGTCGCGCGTGAGCTCGAGGTGCTGGCGCTGGTCGTCGCCCACCGGGACACGGTCGGTGTCGTAGAGGAGGATGTCGGCCGCCATGAGTGACGGATAGGTGAACAGGCCCGCCGACACGAACTGCTGGCGATCGGACTTCTCCTTGAACTGGGTCATGCGGCTGAGCTCACCGAAGCTGGTGGTGCACTCGAGCAGCCAGGCCAGCTGGCTGTGCTCGGCCACGTGGCTCTGCACGAACAGCGTGCTCTGGTCGGGGTCGATGCCGCAGGCCAGGTAGAGCGCGGCGGTGTCGAGCGTGCGCTGCCGCAAGGTCGCCGGATCCTGCGGCACCGTGATGGCGTGCAGGTCGACGATGCAGAACACCGAGGTCGTGGCCGCCTGGTCGGCGACGAACCGGCGCAGGGCACCGAGGTAGGTACCGAGGGTGAGCTCCCCGGAGGGTTGGATGCCGGAGAAGACGCGAGGCACAGCACGGGAGCGTAGGCGGGTCGGGGGGTCGAACCCGGCACTGCTTCCACGAACCACACGGATGTGATTAGCATGGAGCCGATGCCCTACGAGGTGACCACGCCGGTGTTCGAGGGACCCTTCGACCTGCTGCTGCACCTCATCTTGCGCGAGCAGGTTGAGCTCTACGACATCTCCCTCACCAAGATCGTCGACGCCTACCTGCGGGAGCTGGAGGCGATGGAGCACTTCAGCCTCGACGTCGCCACCGAGTTCCTGTTGATCGCGGCCACGCTGATCGAGCTCAAGACCAGACGCCTCCTCCCGGGCGACGACGATCTCGACCTGGACGACGAGCTGGCGCTGTGGTCCGAGCGCGACCTGTTGCTCACCAAGCTTGTCGAGTGCAAGACCTTCAAGGATGCCGCCGTCGCCCTGCAGCACCTGGCCAACGAGGCGGGACGCTCGTATCCGAGGGTGGCCGGACCGGATGATCGCTTCAGCGACCTCACCCCCGACCTGCTCGCGGGCGTCACGCCCGACGACCTCCGCACTGCCCTGTTGCGGGCCATCACTCCCAAGACCCATGTCCGGATCGATCTCGACCACGTGGCCCCGATCAGGGTGTCGGTCATCGACGCCGTCGCCGAGCTCCTCGAGGAGCTCCCGCTGGTCGGCTCGATCTCCTTCCGCGCCCTCACCGGTGATCTCGTCGAGCGGCTCGACGTCGTCGTGCGGTTCCTGGCCGTCCTGGAGCTGTTCAAGCAGGGGTTCATCGACATCGATCAGCCGCGCACCTTCGGAGACATCCAGATCGTGTGGCTCGGCCGCGACCGCTCCGAGCTCGAGGAGCTCACGGCGGTCGACGCCTACGATGGCTGACCTCATGCCGGAGATCTCCCACGAGACGCGCCGGGCCATCGAGGCTGTCCTCATGGTGGCCGAGATGCCTGTCGACCCGCAGCTCCTTGCCCAGCTGCTCGAGATGCCCGTCGCCAGGGTCGGCGACCTCTGTCGGGAGCTGGCCGCGGAGTACGAGGCCTCCGAGCGCGGCTTCACCCTCGTGCAGGTGGCCGGCGGCTGGCGCTACCAGAGCCACGCCGACCTGGCGCCCTACGTCGAACGATTCGTGTTGGAGGGTCAGTCGGCCCGCCTGTCCGGAGCGGCGCTGGAGACCCTCGCCATCGTGGCCTACAAGCAGCCCGTGTCACGCGCCCAGGTCGCGGCCATCCGCGGGGTCAACGTCGACGGCGTGATGCGCACGCTGCACCAGCGCGGCTTCATCGCGGAGGTGGGGAAGGACCCGGGCCCTGGCCAAGCCGTGCTGTTCGGAACCACTCCGCTGTTCCTCGAGCGCCTGGGGATCAACGCCCTCGACCAGCTGCCAGCGCTGAGCGACTTCGTGCCGGGCGCCGACATCGTGGAGCACCTGGAGGCCGGCCTGCGTCCTCCGCCCGGCCCCAGCCTGGGCGAGCGCCTCGACGAGATCGAGGTGGCCAACGCCGTGCGGGGTGAGGGCGGTGTCCCCGGCGAGATCGCCCTCGACACCATCGACCTCGACGACGAAGGCTGATCTCGTGCCCGATGAGGGCGACGGCATCCGCCTTCAGAAGGTGCTGGCGCAAGCCGGTCTCGGCAGCCGTCGCGTCTGCGAGGACCTGATCGAGCACCGGCGGGTGCGGGTGAACGGTGAGGTCGCGGCCCTCGGGCGCCGGGTCGACCCTGAGACCGATCTGATCGAGGTGGACGGTGCCCAGATCGGGGTGAAGGCAGGGCTTGTTCACTACCTGTTGAACAAGCCGGCCGGAGTGCTCACCACGGCGGCCGACACCCACGGACGTCCCACGGTCGTCGACCTCGTGCCCTCCGAACCCCGCGTGTTCCCGGTTGGGCGGCTCGACGCCGACTCGGAGGGCCTCCTGCTCCTCACGAACGACGGCGACCTCACCCACCGCCTCACCCACCCGTCGTTCGGCGTCGACAAGGAGTACCTCGTCGAGGTGGAGGGCGAACCCCACCGAGGAGCGCTGAGCCGACTCCGTGAGGGCGTCGATCTCGAAGACGGGCGCACCGCCGGGGCCAAGGTTGCCCTCCTCGATGCCCGTCTGCTGCGCATCACCATCCACGAGGGGCGCAACCGCCAGGTGCGTCGCATGTGCGATGCGGTCGGCTTCCCCGTGCGGCGGCTGGTGCGCACCCGCATCGGCCCGCTGAGCGACCGCACCCTCCCGCCAGGGGAGTGGCGACCGCTCACCCAGGACGAGGTACGGGCCCTAGAGCGTGCCGCTGTCGGAAGGCCGCGCAGGTAACGTCGACCCCCGTGCCCTCTTCCCTGCGTGCCATCCGTGGCGCCACCACCGTCGACCGCGACGAGGAGGGCCACGTCCACGAGCGTGTGGTCGCGCTGCTCGAGGCGATGTGCGCCCGCAACGACGTGGACCATGACGACATCGTGAGCATCCTCTTCACGGCCACCGATGACCTCCACGCCACCTTCCCCGCGGCCGGTGCCCGCACGATGGGGCTCGGCGACGTGCCCCTGATCTGCGCACGAGAGCTCGACGTCGTCGGCGGGACTCCCCGGTGCATCCGGGTGCTGATGCACCTCACCACCGAACGCCGCCGGGCCGACCTGCGGCATGTGTACCTCGAGGGCGCCGTGACCCTGCGCGACGACCTGCCCGGGTGATGTCGACGCGGCACGCGGCGGTGGTCGGCACCGGTCTCATCGGTGGCTCGATCGGCCTCGCCCTGCGCCGCAGGGGTTGGCACGTCACCGGTCATGACCGGGACCCCGCCATCGTGGCGAGAGCGCTCGAGCTGGGTGTGATCGACGTGGTGGGCACCGACCCTGATGCCGAGATCACCTTCGTCGCCACGCCGGTGCGGGCGATCGCCGATGCGGCGCGAACGGCGTTGGCGGGTGGGCCCGGGATCGTGACCGATGTCGGCAGCGTGAAGGCGTCGATCGTGGAAGCGGTCGGCGACCCTCGCTTCGTCGGTGGTCACCCGATGGCGGGGTCCGAGCAGGACGGCATCGACGGCGCCGACGCCGATCTCTTTGCCGGAGCGGTCTGGGTGCTCACGCCCACGGCCAGGACCGACGACGCTGCCTTCGCCGGCCTTCGCTCGGTGATCACCGAGCTCGGAGCCGATGTCGTCGCCCTCGCGCCCGACCACCACGACGCGCTGGTGGCAGTGGTGTCCCACGTGCCGCACCTGGCGGCTGCATCCCTCATGCGCATGGCCGACGACCGGGCCACCGAGCACCGGGCCCTGCTGCGCCTGGCGGCTGGAGGGTTCCGCGACATGACCCGCATCGCCTCCGGTCATCCGGGCATCTGGCCCGACATCTGCGCCGAGAACCGCTCAGCCATCGTCGACGTGCTCGACGGCCTCGTGGCGTCGCTCACCGAGGTTCGGGGCATCGTGGCCGGCGGCGACCGCGAGGCCCTTCTGTCCGTGCTCGAGCAGGCCCGTGCCGCCCGGGCGAACCTCCCGTCTCGGCTGAGCGGCCTGGTCGACCTGTGCGAGGTTCGCATCCCGGTGCCGGACCGGGCCGGCGTGCTGGCCGAGGTGACCACCCTCGCGGGCACGCTGGATGTGAACATCGCCGACCTCGAGATCGCCCACTCCAGCGAGGGCGACCGTGGCGTCCTCATCCTGGTTGTGGAGGCGGTGGCAGCCGAGCGGCTCCGCCAAACGCTCGTCGGACAGGGCTACCGGCCCTCGGTCTCACCGCTGGAGTGACGATGGCCTTGGCGGACCCGCTGCCGATCGAGCCGCTGCGCGGGCCCGTTGACGTCATCGTCGACCTGCCAGGCTCCAAGAGCATCACCAACCGAGCACTGGTGTGCGCGGCCCTGGCCGACGGCACGAGCACGCTCAGCAACGCGCTGCACGCCGACGACACCGAGGCCATGGTGGAGGGCCTGCGGGCCCTCGGCGTCGTGATCGACACCGACTGGGCCGCGGGCCGCCTCGTGGTCACGGGCACCGCCGGTCATCCGGAGTCCGACGCGGCCCTGGTCGACGCTCGGCAGTCGGGTACCACGAGCCGCTTCCTGCTCCCGGTAGCCGGAGTGGGCGAAGGGCTCCGGCGGATCGACGGAGCCAACCGGATGCGCGAGCGCCCGATGGGTGAGGTGCTCGACGCGGTGCGCGTGCTGGGGGCCTCCGTGCATGACGTGGGCGCCCCCGGTCATCTGCCCGTGGAGGTCCGCGGCGGCACCCTGCAGGGCGGCGAGGTGGCCGTGCGGGGTGACGTGTCGAGCCAGTTCCTCTCTGGGCTGCTGCTGTCCGGTCCGTCCATGCCGCGGGGTCTCGTGGCCCGCCTTGACGGGGATCTGGTGTCACAGCCCTACGTCAGCCTCACGGTGGAGGTGATGGCCCGCTTCGGCGCGACGGTCGAACGCCCCGATGACCGTACGTGGGTGGTGCCGCCACAGGCGTACACGGCCACCGACTACGTCATCGAGCCGGACGCCAGCGCGGCCTCCTACGTGTTCGCAGCCGCCGCACTGCTCGACGGACGGGTCACCGTGCGGGGCCTCGGACGGTCGGCTCTCCAGGGCGACCTGGCCTTCGTCGACCTCCTCGAGCAGATGGGCAGCATGGTGGAGCGCGGCGCCGATTCCACCACGGTGATCGGCTCCGGGATCCTGCACGGCATCGAGGCGAACCTGGCCCAGATGTCCGACACCGCCCCTACCTTGGCGGTGGTCGCCGCCTTCGCCGACACCCCGACCCGCGTGACGGGCATCGGGTTCATCCGGGACAAGGAGACTGACCGCATCGGCGCGGTGGTGGCCGAGCTGCGACGGCTCGGTGTGGACGCCGTCGAGGAGGCGGACGGGTTCCTCGTGCGCCCCGCCCCGATGCACCCGGCCACCGTGCAGACCTATGACGATCACCGCATGGCGATGTCGTTCGCAGTGGCGGGCCTGCGGGTGCCGGGCATCCGGATCGCCGGCCCTGCCTGCGTCGCCAAGACGTTCCCGGGCTTCTGGCACCTCCTCGAGGAGCTGCGGGCGCCGAGCGACGCCGGCACTATGGTCCATCCCTCGTGAGGATCATCGCCATCGACGGACCGGCAGGGTCCGGCAAGTCAACGGTGGCGAAGGCGCTGGCCGACCGCCTCGGCCTGGACTACCTGGACACCGGCGCCATGTACCGCGCGGTCACCTTTGCGGCCCTTCGTCGCGGCGTCGACCCCTCGGAGGCGGACCAGCTCGCACGCGTCGTCGGGCACATCGATCTGGACGTCCGGCGGGATCGCGTGACCGTCGACGGTGTGGACGCCACCATCGAGATCCGAGGACCCGAGGTGAGCCGGGCGGTCAGCATCGTGGCTGCCAATCCTGCGGTGCGCGGCGAGATGGTGCGGCGCCAGCGGGAATGGGTGGCGGCCCACGACGGAGGTGTGCTCGAGGGCCGTGACATCGGCACCGTGGTGTTTCCCGATGCCGAGCTCAAGGTGTACCTCACGGCCGACCCGGAGGTACGGGCCCAGCGCCGCTCCCAGGAGGTCACCGATCTCGACTACGAGACCGTCGCCGCCGACCTGGCCCGACGCGACGCGCTCGACCAGGGACGCGAGATGTCACCGCTCGTCGAAGCCGACGACGCCTTCGTCCTGGACACCACGGGCCTCGGCGTCGACACGATCGTGGAGCTCCTCGCGGCGCGACTGGCCGACCATGCCTGAGCCCCGACCCGGAGACGACGTCGAGATCTGGAGGGGAGATCCCACTCGCGGCACCCGCATCTCCTACGGGATCGTCCGTGGCATCTTGGCCCTCGTGTTCAAGCTGGTTGGGCGGGTGGAGGTGGTCGGGGGCCACAAGATCCCGACCACCGGCGCCTTCGTGCTGGCTCCAGTCCATCGCAGCAACGTCGACTTCGGTCTGGCGTCGCTGGTCACCGCGCGGCCGATGCGCTACATGGGCAAGGACTCGATCTGGAAGTCGAGGCCGCTCGGGTGGTTCGTGACGATGCTCGGCGCCTTCCCGGTGCATCGGGGCAGCGCCGACCGCGATGCCCTGAAGGCGTGCACCGACATCGTCAGCGGCGGCAGCCCCCTGGTGATGTTCCCCGAGGGCACCCGGTGCCACGGTCCGGTGGTGGAGGAGCTCTTCGACGGCACCGCCTACGTGGCTGCCAAGACCGGCGTGCCGATCATCCCCGTGGGGATCGGTGGGAGCGAGGCCATGCTGCCCAAGGGTGCCAAGCGTCCTCGACGGCAGAAGCTCGTGCTCGTGGTGGGCGACCCGATCCCTCCGCCGGCTCGGACGGAGCAGGGGCGCATGCCCCGCAGCGCTATAGCGGCCCTCACCCAACGGCTCCACCAGGAGCTGCAGGTGCTGTTCGACGAGGCGCAGGTGCGGGTCGGCCACCCCAACCCACCCCGGTGAGCCGACCGATCCGGCTGGTGGCCTCCGACCTCGACGGGACCTTGCTCGGCCTGGGTGACGTCGTGTCAGAGAGGACCAGGGCTGCCATCCAGGCCGTCGTAGAGGCGGGCATCCATGTGGTGGCCGCGACCGGCCGCAGCCAATGGACGGCGGAGCCGCTGATCGAGCCCGTGACGGGGATCGACCTCGTCGTGTGCTCCAACGGGGCATCGCTGTACGACGTTCCCCGTCGCCAGTCGTTGGCCGAGCACCCGATCGACGACGACGTCGTCGACGAGATCCTCGTCGCTCTCGACGAGGGCCTGCCCGGATGCTTCTACGGGTGGGAGACGGCCGAGGACCTGCACTACGAGGAGCGCTTCATCGCCTACCGGCCACGACTCGACCGGCCGGCCAGCCCCGACCTGGTGGCCGGTGACCGGCCGGCCGCCATCCGCAAGCTGATGGTCGCCCACGAGCAGGTGCAGTTCTACGAGCTCCTCGACGCCCTCACCCCACTGATGCCGTCCCGGTGCCTGGCCACCACCTCAGGAGCCCCCTTCGTCGAGGTCACCGGCGACGGCGTCGACAAGGCCTTCGGCATCCAGCAGGTGTGCCTTCGCCTGGGCGTGGAGGCCGAGGAGGTCATCGCCTTCGGCGACAACCACAACGACCTGGCATTGCTGCGGTGGGCCGGTCGGGGCATCGCGATGGGCAACGCGCATGAGAGCGTGCGCGTCGCTGTCGACGAGGGCACGCTGAGCCACGTCGAGGACGGCGTGGCCGTCGTGCTGGAGACGCTCGTCTAGAACGATCTAGAGAAGCTTGGCCTTGCTGAACAGCGCACGCACGCGGTCCTCGAAGTGCTCGAGGGGCAAGGTGTCATAGTCGGGATCGAACGCCTTCTGGTCCCACTCGTCGGCGAAGCGCTCGGCCAGCTCCCACTCCTCAGGGCTGAGCTCGGCTCGGTGCTTCTCGCGGGCGTCGGGGTCGCCACCGAAGTGGTGGTAGTAGTGGGCACCCTGGAAGTCCTGGTGCACGAGGATCATCTTGTGGACTTCGGGCCTGACATACGGCTGCAGGATCGCGGCGGCGATCTGGGGATGACCGGGCACGCTGATGGCCTTGCCGACGTCGTGGCAGAGGCTCGCCACCACCACCTCGTCGTCGGCGCCGTCGCGCTCGGCCCGGGTGGCGGTCTGGAGGCAGTGCGTGAGCTGGTCAGTGGAGAACCCGTCCGTGATGTCGGCCAGCGAGCGCAGGAGGCCGAGCACCTGCTCGGCCACCCGAGGCTGGTTCCGGGCGGTCTCGGCCCCGATGACCGCCCACTGATCGGCGGTGGAGACGTCCATGGCGGTGAAGCTGGTGGCAACCATGCGGCCCAGGCTAGAGGGGGAACCAGACCTCGTGCCCGGATCGTCCAACACGCATGAGATCAACGAAGGCCCTCGGGGCCGCTCTGCTGTCCTTGGCCCTGCTCACCGTCGCCTGCAGCGATGACAACGAGGTCGACACCGGAAGCGGCGGCATCGACGAAGCGCCGGATGGCTCCGGTGTGGCGCTGCCCGACCGAGCGCCTGACCTCGTGGGGACGATCACCGCCATCACCCCCTTCACGCCCGTCACCGAGGATTGCACCCCGGCCGAGGATGTGGATCCGGATGCCGTCATCTCGAGCGACGACCCCCCGATCTGCACGCCCGCCGACAGCAACGTGATCGGCACCCTCCTGGTCGAGGCCGACCTCGCGCCAGGGCAGGGTCGCAAGATCTCCTACACGGTCACCACCGACACGAAGCTCACGGGCCAGGCCGCCGACGGCATCAAGGTCGGCGTCTTCGCCGGCCTCGCCGAGGGCCAGACCGTGGACACCTGGGCGAGCGGTCCGTGCGCGGAGAGCTACCCAGAGCAGTGCACCGCGGCGGCCATCCGCGTCACGGCTTGAGCTGTGCCAGCACGTCGCTGGCGTGGAGGTCGCGGTCACGGAGGCCGGGACGATCGGGCACGGAGGCCCCGAGGCTGAGGGTGGCGAGGACGTCGATGGCGGTGAGGAGGTCGCGCAGCTCCCGGGGGGGAGGGAAGTACTCGTCCTCCTCGGTGATGCGCACCTCCTCAACGCCGCCCGAGGGCGCGAGGCGGGCGATCACCGCATCCACCAGCTCCTCTGGCGCGGAGGCGCCCGCGGTGATGCCGACGGTTCCGCTCAGGTCGGCAGGCAGCTCGTCAGGGGAGTTGACCCGGAACACCTGAGAGGCGCCGGAGTCGCGGGCTAGGCGCTCGAGGGCCCGGGTGTTGGACGAGTTCGCCGAGCCGATCACCACCACTGCATCGCAGCGAGGCGCGATCTCACCGAGGGCCGATTGCCGGTTCGTGGTGGCGAAGCACAGATCGCTCCGACCAGGGCGCCACAGGTCGGGGAACCGCTCGCTCGCGCGGGCGGCCACCGCCGCCCAGTCGTTGTGCGAGAGCGTTGTCTGGGCCAGCAGGGCGACCGGCTGCTCCAGGGCGGGGAGCGCATCGACCTCCTCGACGGACTCCACCCGATGGATGGCGCCTGGAGCCACCGCCATCGTGCCCACCGCCTCCTCATGGCCCTCGTGGCCGACGTACACGATCTGGTAGCCCTTGCCGGCCCGCACCTTGACCTCGTGGTGCACCTTGGTGACCAGGGGGCAGACGGCGTCGACCACGTAGCCACCGTTCTCCCGCGCCGCCGCCACCACCTCAGGGGCTGAGCCATGGGCGGAGAGCATGATGGGCCGGCCGGGCGGCACCGCGGCGATGTCATCGACGAACACCACGCCAAGGTCGCGGAAGCGATCGACCACCAGCCGGTTGTGGACGATCTCGTGGTAGCAGTACACGGGCGGCTCGAAGGCCCGCACCATCCAGGCCAGGGCCTTGATGGCCATCTCCACCCCGGCGCAGAAGCCGCGCGGGGCAGCCAGGAGCACCTTGTCGACGGCCATCCCGGCCCAGGGTAACTGCGGGTTCGTCGGGGCAGCGCCGTAGCCTTGGCCGATGCCTGCCCCTCGAGTTGTCGCTGTCGCTCCGGGGTCGCCCGCCGCGCGTGCAGGTGTGGGGGTGGGGGACGAGGTGCGGGCCATCGACGGCCAGGTGCCGCGCGACATCATCCAGTGGCGCTTCCTCGTGGACGAGGCGGACCCGGTGCTGGACGTGGCGCGGGGTGGTCTCGAGCTGACCATCGAGGTGGTCAAGCGGGCGGGCGAGCCGCTTGGCGTGGAGGTCCAATCGGCCCTGTTCGACCAGGTTCGCACCTGTGACAACCACTGTGAGTTCTGCTTCATCTACCAGCTGCCGCCTGGCCTGCGGAAGAGCCTGTACCTCAAGGACGACGACTACCGGCTCAGCTTCCTCTACGGGAACTTCACCACTCTCACCCGCTTCACCGAGGCCGACCTCGAGCGCGTCGTCACCGAGCGACTCAGCCCGCTCAACGTTTCGATCCACGCCACCGACCCTGAGGTGCGGGCCGACATGCTGCGGAACCGTCGCGGTGCCACGAGCCTGCGCTGGCTGCGCGCCCTGCTCGACCACGGCATCGAGGTGCACGGCCAGGTGGTGGTGTGCCCGGGCCTCAACGACGGTGCGGTGCTCGACGACACGCTGGCCGGCGTGCTCGACCGCTTCCCCGAGCTGGCCTCGCTCTGCGTCGTGCCCCTCGGTGTCAGTCGCTACAACGACGAGGGCCGCATGCGGCCGCACACGACAGCCGAGGCCGCCGCGGTGGTCGACAGCGTGGAGGACTGGCAGGCGGTCTACCGGCGGGTGCTCGGCCGGCGCCTCGCGTTCGTGAGTGACGAGTACTACCTGCTGGCCGACCGTCCCTTCCCCGAGGCCGAAGCGTACGAGGGGTTCTCCATGCACGAGGACGGCGTGGGGATGGCCCGTACCTTGGAGCTGGAGCTCTTCGGCCACAAGACCGACGCCACCGGCCGCCAGGAGGGCTTCTTCGCCTGGGCCGACTCGTCGGGTTCCGTCGACGCCGACTACGAGCCCTACCGGGGCACGCGGGCCACTCCGGGCCAGATGGTGCACGTGCGTCCGTCACGCCACGCCCCAGTCGGCATCCTCACCGGCACCTACGGGGCACGGGTGCTGGAGCCCCTGGTGGCGCGCTTGGGACGCCCCGACGTGCGCGTCGTCCCGGTCGACAACCACTTCTTCGGCGGCACGACCGGAGTCACCGGCTTGCTGGTGGGGGAGGACCTGGCCCGCTCTCTAGCCGCAGAACCGGATGGCCACCGGTACCTGTTGCCCGACGTGTGCCTGTCCAACGGCCGCTTCCTCGATGGCACCGGCCCCGAGGACCTCCCTCGCCCGGTCGAGGTCATCAGCACCGATGGGCACGCGCTGCGCGTCGCCCTGGGCCTGGGTGGTCGCGTGCTAGAGGACGTGCGATGACGCTTCCCACCGTCGCCGTGGTGGGCCGCCCCAACGTGGGCAAGTCCACTCTCGTCAACCGCATCGTCGGCCACCGTGTCGCGATCGTGGAGGAGAAGCCCGGCGTCACCCGTGACCGCAAGGAGGTGGATGCAGAGTGGCAAGGCGTCCCGTTCACGCTCGTGGACACCGGCGGCTGGATGCCCGGCGGGTCCGACCTCGACGCCAAGGTGAGCCGTCAGAGCGAGCAGGCCATCCGTGATGCGGACGCGGTGCTGCTGGTGATGGACGCCGTCACCGGCGTCACCGAGGAGGACAGCCGCATTGCCGAGGTGGTGCGCAACCTGGCGCGCGGCAAGGTGCTGCTCGTCGTGAACAAGGTCGATGACGCCAACCGGGAGGGCCTCATCTGGGAGGCACTCTCCCTCGGCCTCGGGGATCCGCACCCGATCAGCGCGCTCCACGGTCGTGGCGCGGGCGACGTCCTCGATCGCCTCGTCGAGGTGCTGCCGCACCAGGAGCCGCGTGCGGCGGCGGGCCTTGACGCCGACGATGATGCTCCGGAGGAGGAGCGCGTGTTCTCCGTGGCCCTCGTGGGCCGCCCCAACGTGGGCAAGTCGACCCTCTTCAACCGCCTCATCGGTGAGGAGCGGGCGGTGGTCCACGACATGCCTGGCACCACACGGGACACCATCGACACGGTCGTGGAGACCGACGACGGTCCGATCCGGTTCGTCGACACGGCTGGCATGCGCCGCAAGGCCAAGATCGACGAGGCCACCGAGTACTACTCCTTGGTCCGGGCGCTCCAGGCCGTCGACCAGGCCGACGTGGCGCTGCTCATCATCGACGCCACGGTCGGTGTCACCGCCCAGGACCAGCGGCTGGCCGAGCGGATCGATGCCGCCGGCAGCCCCGTGGTGGTACTGCTGAACAAGCACGAGCTGCTCACCGACGCCGAGGCCCGCGCGGATCTCGACTACCAGATCGCCGAGCGGCTCCGCTTCATCGGCGAGGCCCCGGTGCTCAAGATCTCCGCCCTCACCGGCAAGGGCGTGCACAAGCTCATGCCGGCGCTGTCGATGAGCATCGAGGACTACCACCGTCGGGTCCCCACCCGTCGCGTCAACGAGGTGATCCGGGCCGCCCAGCAAGCGCAGCCGGGCCCGCACGGCGTGAAGGTCCTCTACGCCACGCAGGCGGCCATCGACCCGCCCACGTTCACCCTGTTCGCGAACCGTGAGGTCCCGCCCACCTACCTGCGCTACCTCGAGCGCAGCCTCCGCGAGGGGTTCGACCTCGGCGCCACACCCATCAAGATGCGGGTGCGCAAGAGGTCGTAGCTGTTCGCCGGGTCACCGGACCCGAGCGATCGTCCGCACGAGGCTCGCGAAGCGGTCGAGCTCGTCATCGGTGGTCACGTAGTGGACTGAGGCACGTATCACGTCCTCCAGGCCGCGGTGGGGGAGATCGAGCTGCGCAGACGTGGCCGGGCTGACTGCGACGTTGACGGCCTGGGCGCGCAGGCGCGCCTTGACCTCCTCGGGGGCCACACCGTCGACGGTGAAGGTGGTGATGGCGCACCGCCGCTCGCCCTGGTCCCGCACGGTGACACGGGGGATCGCGGCGAGGCGGTCGCGCAGCCCCACGGCGAGTGTTCGGTCGCGCTCCGCGATGGCATCGATGCCCCAGCCAAGGGCGTGGTCGACCGCGACCCCGAGACCGATGCGGGCGGCCGCGTCGTACTCCCACATCTCGAAGCGTCGGGCGTCTTGGTGCACCTCGTAGCGGTCGGGGGCGACCCAGGTGGCGGCGTGGATGTCGAGCATGACGGGTGCGGTGCGGGGGAGGAGGTCCCGGCGGACGAAGAGGAAGCCGGTGCCGTGAGGGGCGAACAGCCACTTGTGGAGGCTGGTGCCGTAGTAGTCGCAGTCCAGGTCCCTCCAGGCAAAAGGGAAGTGGGCGAAGGCGTGGGCCCCGTCCACGATCACCTCGATGCCGCGCTCCCGTCCCAGGCGACAGATCTCCTTGACCGGGAAGATCTGTCCGGTCAGGTTCGTGATGTGGCAGACCAGGATGACCTTTGTCTTCTCGGTGATGGCCCGCTGGAAGCGCTGGACCA
>Ga0209798_10000748_pt1 | contig 19818 bp, 13 predicted proteins | sample DOMMetBare3Fresh_FD_187475 | JGI IMG/M metagenome (GOLD analysis project Ga0209798, IMG submission 187475) | Wetland sediment microbial communities from St. Louis River estuary, USA, under dissolved organic matter induced mercury methylation -... | ecosystem: Environmental > Aquatic >...
CACCATGGTTGGTCTGAAACGGCTCGACAATATCCAGTTCTGCATCGAGTATGTGCTGCAGCACCGCATAGCGGGGGACTTCATCGAAACCGGGGTCTGGCGCGGGGGGGCGTGCATATTCATGCGGGCAGTGCTGGAAGCCTACAACATCAAAGACCGGGTGGTATACGTGGCTGACTCCTTCCGGGGTTTACCGACACCTGAGAGCGGCGGCTATTCCCAGGATCGGGGTGATACGCTCCATAGTTACGGCTACCTGGCCGTGAGCAAGAATGATGTGCAAAAACGGTTTTATGAGTATGGGCTGCTGGATCAGCAGGTCGTATTTCTGGAGGGATGGTTCAGCGAAAGCCTCCCCACCGCCCCGATTGACGAGTTGAGCATTCTTCGCCTTGACGGTGACATGTATGCCTCAACCATGGATGTGCTTACCACCCTCTATTCAAAGCTGTCGGCAGGCGGATTTTGCATCGTGGACGACTTCACCCTGGAGGGGTGCCGTAAGGCGATCGAGGAGTTCAGAAGCACGCATGGCATAATGTCCCCCCTCATCCCGATTGACCCGTACAGCGTGTATTGGCAAAAATAATTTCAGGCGGAAAAGTCCATGTCGATTGTTAATCCGGATTTCACCATATGGCTCGGATATGTCTCCAACCCGGTCACCACCGCGGTCTATCTTGAGCGCGCCTTACGTAAAATTTGCCGTGTGATTACGGTTGGGCCGACCATGCCGGTCGAACTATGTAATCACATGGGGATCCGGCAGGAGCTGCAACCGCTGGACATCAAGACATCCTTCACGCCTGACATGCAGGAGCTGGTCAGCACACTTCCCCGGAATTTCAAACCGGATCTTTATCTGTGGGTAGACTCCGTTGCCCGCTTCACCCATCTCCCCCGGCACCTGGAGGCGCTTTCCTGTCCGAAGGCGTGTTACCTGATCGACAGCCATTTTGCTCCCGACTATTACCAGCAATTCTCACACCTTTTCGATTATGTGTTTGTAGCACAGTTAAATGTTCTCGATTTTTTTCGCCGCACCAACCCGCGCTCCTACTGGCTCCCCCTGGCCTGTGATCCTGAAATCCATCGTGATTTCGGGGTCGAACGGATCTATCCGGTCGGGTTTGTGGGGGGGATGAATGACAACCGCGAACGCCTGCTGGCCAAGGTCGCCCGGGTAGCGCCGGTGCATATCGAAAGCTGTTTTCTTGAGGATATGGCGCAGGTTTTTTCAAAATCCCGCATCGGCTTTAACCATGCATCCCTCCATGACCTGAACATGCGTTTTTTTGAGCTCCCCTCCACCGGCGCCCTGCAGCTCTTCAGCCAAACCAGTGGCAGTGGCCAGGAGCAGCTCTTCAAGGATGGCGAAGATATCGTGATCTACTCGGAGGAGAACATTGGGGAACTGGTCCGTTATTACCTGGACAATGCATCGCTCTGTCGGCAGATCGGCGAGCGAGGCAAGAGATTGGTTCATGGCGCGCACACCTACGATCATCGCGTCAAGGATCTGCTGGATGTGGTGATCAACGGCAAACATGACACCGATTCACCGGACGAACTGCGCCGGCAATCACTGGGACTCGATCGGCAGCAGAGCACTACAGCAGTTCCCCCCACGGAGCGTGCGCCGCTCCTTGAGATTACAGCGACGTGCCCCAACAGCCTGCCGCATATCGCCAGGATTGTTTCCAACCGTGATCGCAGCAACTGGCCGTCATGGCTCATGGTGCACGAATGGGAGGATATTCTCTCCCAAACGCTCTCCGCTAAGCTTATCACTCTGGGGGACTGGTCGGCATTGCCTGACATCAGCCACCACGGAAATGGGTATGATCTCTGTTTCATACAATTGGCCAACAACCTGGAGCGTTTTATCGGCAAGCCCCGCTTTCTACCGGTGATCATGGATCTCTGGGAACACGATATCGAGCCGTTCATGCAGCAGTCGGCACATTTCGAGCTGCTGTTTGTCACCAGTTTTACGGCATTTACCATGCTGCGCGAGCGCGGTTGCAGCAAGGTTGCCTACCTCCCCTATTCTTTTCCGGATCACTACCTGTCGGATTCCCTGCCGGCCAAAGATGTGGATATTATCCAGTTCGGTCGAACCAATCCGGTGCTTGACGGCTATATGAGCGAGCTGTTGCAGCACTATCCGCACCTGAATTATGTGACCACCGTGCAACACGACGGCAAGATCCATTTCCATTCATCGCAACATGGTTTGCTGGAAGCGAGTGACACCCGGCAGAAATTCATGACCATGCTGGAACGCAGCACAATCAGTCTCGTCTCAACCGCCGGTATGGACGGTTCACGTGACACCGGCGGTTTTGATCCGGTCAGCCCCCGTTTTTATGAAAGCGCGGCCGGTTATTGCCGTCTGATCGGGCGTTTTCCGCACAATCAGGAATTCGATTTTTTGGGTTTCGAGCGGATCGCCGAACGGGTCGAGTCGTATCACCAGTTTGAAGCGCTGGTACGGAACTATCTTGGCCGTCCCTTTGACAGGCTGGTCGAATACCAGGAGCTGCTGAAACGACACACTACCAGTTCCCGGGCCGTCCTGATAGAAAACGCGCTGCGGCAGCTGCAGGGGTTGCGCAGCAACGAGTTAAGGAGCAGCTATGAGCTACATTGAAGAGCGGATATCCGGCCTGATTGAATCGATTGCTGTCTATACCTCTGAAAAGAAATGTGACCCGTTTGAACTGAATGTCATGCACCGGACGCTCTGCGATCTGATCGCATTCTATGAGCAGTTCTGGGGGGTCACGTTGACGCCCCACTACAGCCATGTCATTTCCTCCTGTGCCGGACTGACAGAGTCACTGGCCTGCACGGCAGTCATGCTGCGCCATCAGAAACAGTACGACGCCGCGGCCTCGGTTCTCAAAGCAGTCATCGCAATGGATCCCGACGCGCCCCATTATGTCACCCTGCTGGCTGATGTGATGCGGGAAAAAGGAGAATTGGCTGCCGCCCGGGCAATCTGCGAAACCGTGCGCCAGGCAAATCCCGGTTTTGCCGAGATACAGTATGTGCTGTCACAATGCGACATGCAGGAACTGCTGGGGGAATTTGGCGACTATTACAGTTTACTTGACATGGCGCACCGGGTTCTCAGACCTGGTGCCTATATTGAAATCGGGGTTTCCAACGGCAAATCCCTGGCGCTGGCCCGGGAAGAGAGCGTCGCCATCGGCATGGATCCCTTGACCGGTGAATTTGGCAGCCTGGTTTTCGTATCACCGGAAAACAATCCCAAACTGTTTAAAATGACCAGCGACGATTTTTTCAGCACAGTCGATGTAAAATCGGTGATGGAGCAGAACACCTTTGACATGGCATTCATTGACGGGCTGCATATTTTTGAACAGGTGCTCAGGGACTTCATCAATCTTGAAAAACATGCCTCCCCCGCTTCCGTGGTGTTTATTCACGACTGCCTGCCGATCAATGCCCGGGTTGCTGAACGGGTCCGGCAGGAGGCGTTCTGGATCGGCGATGTCTGGAAAATAATTCCTTGTCTCAAAGAGATTCGTCCGGAGTTGCAGATAGTTACCTTCCCCGCCCACCCCTCCGGTCTGGCGGTCATCCGCAACCTTGATCCACAATCCAGGGTACTGGAACGACATTTCGACGACATCGTCAGTCATTTTATCCAGCTGCAGCTTCCGTCCGAAAAAAAGGATCTTTTCGCCCTGTTGAATGTGGAGGCAGACAACGATCCGGAACTGTTTCGTCGTGTTGTGCATGCCTGACCGTTTGCCACTGATTCCACCACATGAGAGAAGGATGTCATGATTACATTTGTCAACCCAAGAAGCCCGTTTCTCGACGATGAAGGAGTAATGCCCCCCCTGGGTGTCATGTATCTGGTCGCCAAGCTGAAATCCGTTGGAATTGAGGCACGGATTGTTGATATGGGGCTTGGTGACGAGGCGCCTGACGGTGAGCTTTTCATAACCGGCACAACCCCCCAGGCCGCCGAGATTCTGAAACTGCGCCGCGACGCCTATACCGTGATCGGCGGCCCCCACGCATCCATCGATCCTGAGGCGCTGACCGGCAGTTTCGACCTGGTGGTGACCGGTGAGGGGGAAGAGGTCATCGAGCAGATCATAAAAACCAGGCCCCAGGGAATCCTGCATGCAAAACGGGTGAGAAATCTGGACTCTTTACCGTTTCCCGACCGTACTGACGCCCACCGTTATCACTACCAGATCGGGGGGAGGAAGGCCACGACCCTCATCTCATCACGAGGATGCAACGGCAAATGTTCCTTCTGTTGCAAGGCGGTGATGGATAAGGGCATTTTTCTCCGTTCGGCGGAAAATGTCCTGGCGGAACTGCATGAGATCAAGGGATTGGGGTATGGTTCCGTGATGTTCTATGATGACACGATTGCCATCAACCGGAAGCGCATCATCGACATCTGCCATGGTTTGGAAAAAATGGACCTGCTTTTCAGATGTTTCGTGCGCTCCGATCAATGCGATGAAGAACTGTTTGCCAGAATGGCGCAGGCCGGTTGCCATGAAGTTTTGATCGGCGTTGAAAGCGGCAGCCAGCAACTGTTGAATACCATCAACAAGCAGGAAACGGTCGAGCAGAATCGCAACGCCATCCTCTGGGCTAAAAAGCAGGGGATCCGTGTCAAAGCACTCATGATGGTCGGGCTGCCGGGGGAGACATGGCAAACGGTCGAGGAATCGAGGAAATTTATTCAGGAGACGGCGCCGGACGTTCTCGACGTCACCATCCTGACCGTCTACAAGGGAACTGATATCTACAAGAACCCGGCCAACTATGATCTGAAATTCCGTGAGCCGAGCTGGTACAAGGGGCGCAACAACGAATACAGCAGTACGGTTTCCACCCCTGCCCTCAACGAAAATGATATCGTTGCTGCCCGGGAAATGCTATGGAATACGTTTCTTGACCTGCAACGATAAATTAGGAGGTTTGCCTGGCATGGGTGAACAACAGCAGAAAATTCCGCATATCTGGTTAGCGTACGTCTCCTACCCGGTCACGACCGCTGCCTACCTGGAACGCGCACTGCGCAAAGTCTGCCGGGTGACAACCATCGGCCCGACAATTCCCCATGAACAAATCAAACTATGGTCGCTGGAAAACATGCGGGTACCGGTTGTCCCCCATGATCTGGAAACGGATTACATTCCCGATATGAAACAACTATGGGACGCTTGTCCGGCTGAAGACAGACCGGACATCTATCTGTGGGTCGAGTCAGTCTACGGCCATTTCCCTAAAAACATCGATTTTCTCCCCTGCAAGAAAGCCTGCTATCTGATTGACATGCACCTTAATCTGCATCTCTATACGGATTTCGCCCGTCAATTCGACTATGCCTTTGTCGTGCACCGTCAATTTGTCCCCAATATCCGTGAGATTGTCCCCAACAGCCACTGGTTGCCCGTGGCATGTGATCCGGCAATCCACCGGATCTCCGGCAGAGCGAAACGGCATGATATCAGTTTTGTCGGCAGTGTCCGGAGTGATACGCGCCGCTACCTGTTGCTGGAGCAGCTGAAGCAACAGGTTCCGGTACATATGGAACGCTGCTTCTGGGATGAAATGGCAGCACTCTTTTCAGAATCGAGAATTGTTTTCAACAATGGGGTCAGCAATGATCTCAACATGCGTTTTTTTGAAGTGCTTTCCACCGGCACCCTGTTGCTTTCCGACATGTCACAAGACAGTGGCCAGGAGGAGCTTTTTGTGGCAGAGGAAGATTATGCGCTCTACGATGACCACAACCTGCCAGAGAGGGCACGCTATTATCTTGACCACGATATCGCCCGTGAAAAGATTGCCAAGCGGGGACAACGGTTGGTACATGCCGCCCATACCTATGACCATCGGGTAAAAGACCTGCTTGAGGTTCTGGCCGGTGATAAGCCCGACACCTTGTCTGCCGGAGAATTACGGGAATTATCTCTGGCAGGCGTATCACCTCTGGCTGACAGCAGCCGGAGCAACGCCATAAATGCTTCCGCCCAGGAATTGATCGAGCGACTGATTGCAGACGGCAGGATGGACGCGGCACTCCGCATGTGCAACCACCTTCTGCTTGAGTTCCCTGATAATGCCACCCTGGCTGCATTGGCCCGATACACCGAGATGTATTTCTTGAAAACCAAGGGGATATGATTACAGACGGCAGCAGGACCATTATGGAACAGAGCTTACGCCATCATCTCAGGAGCAACCAATGATTGTAGCCATGCCAACCGGAGTTGCCCACGGCTGGGGGATTGCCGGCAACCATCTGCTGGAAGAAATCTATCAGATGCCGCCCATACCGGAGGTAACCCTGCACAGCATGAACAATCCCGATTTCTCACCATCCTTTCCGGATCGCTGGAACAAGGTGAATATCGGTTATTGTTTTTTTGAAAACGATATCGAAGCGTACCGGCACATGAAACAAGCGTCGGAAACCTGGGATTTCATTATCGCCGGGTCAAGCTGGTGTGAATACCACCTCCGCCTCTGGGGGGTACAGCAAACAGCAACGATTCTACAGGGGATCGACCCCAACGATTTTTTTCAATTACCGCCACGTCATGATGATGGCCGCTTTATCGTTTTTTCCGGCGGCAAATTCGAGTTAAGAAAATCGCAGGACATTGTGATTGCCGCCATGAAAGTGTTCATGGACCACCATCGGGATGTATGGCTTTCAGCTGCCTGGCATAACCAATGGCCATTTTCGGTGGCCACCATGTCAGGCTCACCGCTGCTGCGCTTTACCATGGAAGAACGTCCCTGTGAGGAGATCTTCCTTACCACCCTGAAAAACAATGGCATTGACCTGTCCCGCGTGATGCTCCACCCGATGATGCCCAATACGGCAATGCGTCAGGTATATCAGAACAGTGACATCGGCCTGTTCCCCAACCGTTGTGAGGGGGGAAACAATATGGTCATGAGCGAATACATGGCCTGTGGGCGTACGGTCATTGCTTCAAACAAGAGCGGACATGGTGACGTCATAACCCAGGAAAATGCCTTTGCGCTCAGCGAATACAGCATCAAAATGATTGAACGCAACCAACAACCGTCGGCATTATGGTTTGAGCCATCGCTTGACGAGGTGATCGAACAACTGGAACAGGCCTATCAGCAACGGGAGACAGTCCTTGTAAAAGCGGAGCAGGCCGCCAGAGATCTGCAACAGCTCAACTGGCAGCATGCCGCCCAACAGTTTTACGGGATAGCGTCACGCATGGCCCCCCACAGCAGGAACATTTGCGCCGATGACTACCGTTCGAGAGCCGAGGGATGCCTGCAAGCCAACCAGCCGGCGCTCGCCCTGCTGCAGTTGCAGCAGGCGCTGCAGTTGATGCCGCTGGACAGCACGCTGCACCAGGAGCTGGGTCAGTTGTTATCCAGGCTCGGCCATGAAAACGAGGCGTTCTTTCACCTTCGAAAATCAGAACTGTTGCGCCAATTTGACAGGAGATTACAATAATGCAACTTTCAACCTCAAGCCTGATACGCCTGCTGCAGTTTTTTGAACAGATTGAATCGGAAACCTACCCGGAAACGCCGATGAGTATTCATACGGAAATAACGGAACTGGCCATCAAGCGGCTGCATGAGCTGTACCCGCTCGGCCAGGGTGTCAAGGTGCTCGATGTGGGATGCGGGCAAGGTCCTGCCTTGCGGCATTTCCGTGACATGGGCGCAGAGGCGGTTGGTATCACCTTGAATCAGACCGATGTTGACGTGTGTAATCAGAGCGGCTTTGAGGTCTACCGGATGGATCAGTCATTTCTTGATTTTGAATCCGGGTCATTTGATATCATCTGGGCACGCCATGTCATCGAGCATAGCGTTATTCCGCTGTTTACCCTGCGGGAGTTCAAACGGGTGCTCAAGCAGGGAGGAATGCTCTATCTGGAAGTACCGGCTGCCGATACGGATCCCGGCCATGCCTGGAACCCGAACCACTACAGCGTTTTTTCCAGAAGCAGCTGGCTTGCCTTGTTAGCCAAAAGTGGTTTCGAGTGCATTGACGGCAAGGAATATTCCATGAAACTGATTGAGCATGCCGGCAATGATACCTATTTGGGCTTTTTTTGCCGCCGGTTGGCCTGACAAAATCTTGTTACCAAACTCCGGCTCGAGCGAAAGATCGACTATGATACGTGCTATTATTCTTTTCCCCGCAGGAGAGATACATTCTCCTGTATTTATATCACTTGCAGAATGCTTGATCATTCGTGGATACCATCTTGAAATATTTTGCCATTCCTTTTCATCCGGAATACCGATACCTCAAAACCAAAACGTTACGTTTCACTCTTCAGACATCACTGATCCCCACAACACAGCAATTCTGTTTAAACCGGATGTGCAGCTTGATGAAACAACTATTTCAGAGACTGAAAAACGCTTTGGTGGTTCCCGGTTGGTAATCGGAATTGATTTTGGCATTATCGAAGCCTGCATACTTGCCAGAATCCTTAAAATACCCTTTGGGCTTCTGGCGCTTACCCCTAGCTTTTTACTGCCAGACAGCCAGGATCTTAAAGAAACTCTTACGCTTGCCTGCCATGGCCTTGATTTTGCACTATGCCAGAACCGGGAACAGGCCAGCTCCATTGCTTCAGCGTATCATGTTCCATACGAAAAGTTGTTAGATCCTGAGTTTCAGCTGCTCTATGACAAAACTGTGCCCCCCTCTCCAGATCAGACTTTATCTGACATGGTGGAAGAACAAATACCGCTTGAAGAACTCGAATATCTGGTTACCCTTATCAATCAGGGAAAACTTGAAGAAGCGGAGTCAATAGCACAGTCTCAAACCATGCGATTTCCGTCAGATGGTGTCAGTTGGAAGTTACATGGAGCAGTGCTTAAAATGCAGGGGCGCCTGGAAGAATCATTATTCTCCATGCAAAAAGCTTCAGCACTGTTACCAACAGATGCAAGCGCACACAATAACCTGGGGGTATGCTTCAATGACCAGGGATATCCGGAGGAGTCTGAAGCGAGTTTGCGCCGTGCATTAGCGATAGAGCCATCCTATATACATGCGCACAACAATCTGGGAATAACCCTGAAGGGGTTGGGCCGGCTGCAAGAGGCCAAATCCTGTTACCTTTATGCGTTACAACTCGATCCTGATTGTGCCGAAGCGTATTGCAATCTGGGAGCTGTTCTTAATGAACTTGGACAACCGAAAGAGGCTGAAGCAAGTTATCAACATGCAATAGCAATTCGCCCTGATTATTGTGACGCACTTAACAATTATTCGTTATTCCTTAATCAGCAAGGCCGTGCGGCAGAAGCCCTACATACAGTTTTGCGATCACTGCACGCAAAAGAAACAGGTGCTGCAAAAAACATTTTTGCAGGATGTTTAAAAAATCCACCAATCATTCATCCTTCCGACAATGAACTTTATTCATGTATCATTCGAGCATTGGCTGAGCCGTGGGGAACACCGGGTGAGCTCATGCAGCCGTGTACTGCAATACTGAAGCAAAACCGAGCTTTCTACGAAATTGTCATGCGCGCTGTCGCTGCTTGGCCATTACAAGATCAGACAACGGGGTTGTTCACAAACAGCGACTTTGCTGCAATATCAGAGAACAAGCTATTATGTACCTTGCTTAACACAGCACCAATCTGTGATCTTGAACTGGAACGCTTCCTGACATTGGCACGAAAAACTTTCTTGAAGCATGCCGCACATGAGGCGACTCAGAACATTGAAAATTGCTCCATATTTAAATTTCATGCCGCTTTAGCGAATCAATGCTTTATCAACGAGTATGTATTCGCTTGCTCGGAAACTGAGCTGAACACCGCTAACGAGCTTAAGTCATCAATTATTGCAGCTTTGAATAACAATACAGAAATTCCGCTTTGTACGCTATTGGCAGTTGCAACGTATTTTCCTCTTTACTCGCTTCCCGAACCTGCCCGATTGAATTCAATGCAATGGCCTGTTGACATTAACGACGTCATACGGTTTCAGGTAGTTGAACCTTTGATTGAGCTGCGGGAGCGGGGCACACTCCCGTGCTTGACACCAATTGACAATGAAATATCGCTGCTTGTTCAGGACCAGTATGAGAACAATCCTTATCCTCGCTGGATAAAAGCTGCTCCGCCTGGCACTATCACGACTGTGGCAGGATATCTGCACCAAATATTTCCCAATGCTGATTTCCGTAATCCACTGATCAAAAACGTAACAGAAATTCTGATCGCTGGTTGCGGCACCGGCCAACATCCCATTGGCACAGCTCAACGCTTCAGAAATGCAAGCATACTGGCTATTGATTTAAGCTTGTGCAGCCTTTCTTATGCCAAGCGTAAATCCCGGGAGCTTGGAATCACCTCTGTCGAATATGCACAGGCCGATATTTTAAAACTTAGCTCTCTTGGGCGCATGTTTGATTCAATAGAGTCTTCAGGTGTATTGCATCATACGGCCAATCCTTGGAATGCCTGGAGTATTCTGCTATCCCTGCTACGTCCGGGTGGGTTTATGAAATTGGGTTTTTATAGTGCAATCGCCAGAAGAAAAATCTCGCAACTGCGAACATTAATTGCTGAACGAAAATGTGCTGCGACAGTTGATGACATCCGACAATATCGTCAGGAGTTGCTTGGCAACGCAAGATATCACTATTTTACTCCTGTATTACAATCGTGCGACTTCTTTAGTGTAAGTAGTTGTCGTGATCTGCTCTTTCATGTTCAGGAGCATTGTCTGTCATTACCTGATATTGACACGTTTATTAATCTCAACAACCTGGTGTTTTTGGGATTTGAGATAGATGAAAAGACACTTGCTGCGTATAAAAAACGGTTTCCAGCTGATACTTCAGCAACCGATCTTGCTCAATGGGATATTTTCGAGCATGAAAATCCCGATATATTTTTCGGCATGTATCAATTCTGGATACAGAAGCCTGTATAACTGACAATCAATTTGGGAGTTATATGATGCACAACAATTATTTCAAATGTTTTGACAATGAGGCTTCGCTGCATACCGCCAGAAAAATTCTCGATGGGCAGATTTACAAGGCGTTCGAGGACATTGGTCCCATCAGGACCATTGTCGATATCGGAGCAAATATCGGCGCAACCACGGTATATTTCAAAAGTATGCATCCCGAAGCCAGGATCTATTGCTTTGAACCGAATCCAGCTTCATTTGAGCTGCTTACCTTTAACACCTCAAATCTGGACAACATCTTCACCACCAATTGCGGATTACATGAAATAGAATCAACAACAAAGCTCTACAAAGGAAGGATGGATGGCATTTCAGACTCTATTATTCCCTGCAGCACCGTAACTGAAGATTTTGTCATAATCCCGCTTAAAAATGCCGCTGAAGAGCTGCGACGCCTGCAAATCACTGCAGTCGATATTCTCAAGATCGACACAGAAGGATGCGAGGTAGCCATTTTAAGGACCTTGGTCAAATGGCTTGCTGATATCAAAGTTATTTATCTGGAATATCATTCCGAACTTGATCGTTTGCTGATTGATGTAATACTGTGCCGGACGCATGTCCTCTATTCTTCCAGCGCAAACAATCCACATCGCGGAGAATTGACCTACATCCAGAATAATCTGGAAATTCGCTGCCGACATGATCTGATTGAGCCATAAAAGGATTGTATAAAACTTGCTGAAGATAAGCGTTTGAACAAACCTAACCAGACCGCATCAGGGAGCCTTGATTAATGCCCAACTCTCACAACAGATCAGCCAAAATATTGATCACCATTCCCCACTACTGTAACCGTGATGCCGATCACATCAATAAGAAAAAAGAGATGCGCTCCATGTCTTTTGTGCGCTCGGTCTCGTCACTGGTGCAACAATTCAGCCATTCCCAGATGTATTTCGATTTCAAAGAGCACACCGCATCGCCGGCCAATCAGGCCCAGGATCGCCAATGTGACATTTATATCTGCACATCAGGAGCAGATCACCTGCTCAATGAACTGGATATTATCAAGGGGCTCTATCATCACGTCGAAAGCGATGCCCATCCCCGTTTATTGGGCTTTGCCTGTCGCGAGATATTGAAAGCATTTGCCGGAAAATATGACTATTTTTGCTACATGGAAGATGATCTTTTTATCAATGACCCCCTCTTTTTCCACAAACTAGCCTGGTTCACTGAAAACGCAGGTGACCACTGTTTATTGCAACCAAATCGCTGCGAGGTATCGTTCCATCAGCAGGCCAAAAAATGCTACATTGACGGTGAAATTGCCGATGAAGGCAATCCCTATTTCAATCCGCTGCTCAAACCGTTACACTTCAATGCACTGGGGGTCGAGATGAGATTCAGGCCGGCAACCAACCCCCATTCCGGTTGTTTTTTTCTCAATGCCCGACAGTTTGACTATTGGGCACAACAACCCCATTTCGCATCATGGGATATGAGTTGGGTCGGCCCCTTGGAAAGTGCTGCTTCGCTCGGGATCATGAAGACATTCAGAATTTACAAACCCGATTGGAACAATGCCAATTTCCTGGAAATAAGCCACTTTGGTGATGCCTACCTGCAAACCATCGGTGATGATTTTACCATCAATACCGATCTTCAGCACAAAGCGATACGACCGGAACAGCATACTATGGTTTCTTCCATATCTACCGCCTCATGTCCATCTCTGGTAATCGATCCAAACTAGTCCTTACATAACGAGGTATGGAGTATGAAATCCTTTTCCGATAAAAAAGTGTGGCTTAATTACGTTTCCTACCCCGTAACCACGGCGGTTTATTTTGAACGTGCGCTGCGCAAAATTTGCCACGTCACCACCATCGGCCCAACCCTGCCGGAAGAATATATCGAGCGCTGGTCTTTGCAGGCAATGAAACAACCGATTCGGCCACTCGATATCGACACCCCGCTGGTTGCAGACATGGCAAAAATATTACGGGAAACTCCGGCGCAGGATCACCCCGACCTGTTCCTGTGGATTGAATCAGCCGGCGGCTACACCCCTGAAAACCTGCACGATCTCCCGTGCCCAACGGCCTGCTATCTGATCGACAGCCATCTCCACCTGGAAAACAACCTGCAGGTGGCGGCGTTATTTGAGTATGTTTTCATTGCCCAACGCGAATATCTGCCGGAGATTCGCAAGGTAAATCCCAAAACCTATTGGCTCCCCCTGGCTTGTGATCCGGACATACATTGCCAAAGTACGGCGGCCAAACGACACGAAATTGGATTTGTGGGGGGGGTAACACCCGGCCAGCGTCGGGAGAAACTGCTGAAACAGCTCCAGTCACACATTCCGATCTATTTCGAGAGATGCTTCTGGGATGATATGGCACGCGTCTTTTCCGAGTCCCGCATTGTTTTCAATGAAGCAGTAAATCACGATCTGAATATGCGTTTTTTCGAAGTGCTGGCCAGCGGTTCACTCTTGCTGACCGACATGGCTGAACAGAGTGGACAACGCGAACTTTTTATGGCAGGAGAAGACTACGCTCTCTATAACGACTGTAATCTGGTGGAGATTGCCCGCTTCTATCTTGATAATGAACGTATTCGCGAAAAGATTGCGGCGCGGGGGCAACAGCTGGCGCTCAATGCCCACACCTACCTCCATCGGGTAGCGGATCTGCTTGATGTTGTGTTAGGCGGCAAACAGGAGACCTGTTCTGCCAGGGAACTGCGGCAACGTTCCATGGCCGGGGTGCAAGCAATTGATCACGACTGGAGAAACAGAGCGACCCCCGCTTCCATCCCATCGCGCAGCTTTGTGATTCCGGTACTCGACTACTCTCCTGCCAGCGAATACAACATACTGACCTTACTCAAAGATCTTGAGAACACTCCCGGACAGGTAATTGTTGTTTTTAATGACCCCATTATTGCCGAAGAACTTCGCAGCCATCCACGCATCGACCACTACATCATCATGCAACGCAATGTGGGCGTGTCCCGCGCCTGGAACGTGGGTATCGATGTTGCCGAGTCACCGACCGTTTTTATTCTCAATGCCGATCTGCACGTCCACAGCGAAACCATCGACGCACTTGAACAAGCGTTGTGGAGTCTTGAGCGCGCAGCCTGTGTCGGCCCCCAGGGGTCATTTGTCAACTTCCGGCTCTGCAGTGATCATCTCTACTTCGACAAGGGAAGCTTCTCCGAAGCAATTGAGGTCGATGCGGTATCTGGATTTCTGTTTTGCGTGAAGAGAGAATTGTTTGACAATGCCACCCTCAAATTTGAGGCGGCCTTCACCCCCTGTTATTTTGAAGAATGGGATCTCGGCTTGCAGATCAAGCGGGGAGGACTGAAAAGTTACGTAGTACCAACCACCGGCTACGAGCATCACTGGAGCGGAACTATACGCGCTTTGCGAACGATCCCGTACTTGGGACGCGACGAGACTGCCGGCGAAATCTTGCTGCGCAACCGCGAGCTGTTTCTGACCAAATGGTCGGGGATTGTCCGGCAACCAGGCTGTGAGCACCTGTTGCAAAGTCTCTGGCGTGATCATACCTTTAAGACGCTGCAACAACAGATTGCCAACGGTGATAGCATTGCGGCAGCAGAACTTTGCAACCAACTGATCTGCTGGTATCCGGATGATGACGAGCTCAAGGTAATATCCAAATTTCTGGAAGTACAGCTGATAAAACATCATACGGGAAATGGTGAATGACATTATGCTCGATCAAAATTTGCTGCGACAACAACTTCAAGCCAAAATTTCACAGGTGTATGAACTGGGACAACAGGAAAACCTGGTGGATGGATACCGGATTACAGTGCTGGTCAGCGAGTCGATCGATTTTTATCGCCGCTATTGGGGGATCGATTTCTCCGATCTGTATCCCTCGCTGATTGCTGCCCAACCTGCCTATCAGCTGATGATATCAACCGTTTCCCGGCAACTGGCCAATGCACGGATGCCGGAAGCTGCAGCGCTGATTGCTGGAACGGCAGCCGCTTTCAATGTACCGGGCAATGTTTTGAATCTGCTCCATGCGGCCGCATTACGGAATGCCGGCGATTTATCAGCTGCCCGCGCCATCGCCAACCACCTTCTTGCCGACCGACCTGATGATGGTGACGCCATCACTGAACTGGCGGAGTGCGATGTGGAAGAACGCTTCTCACAACAAAGTTATTATGACGTACTGAACAGCATCCACATCCGGCTTAAACCTGCAACCTATCTTGAAATCGGTGTTGCCCAGGGACGCTCCCTGGCGCTGGTTCGGCAGGGAACGACCAGCATCGGTGTAGATCCTGACACCGGCGAGCACAACCGTCTATTCTTTCACTCGCTTGAAAATGCTCCCCAACTCTTTCGCATGACCAGTGATGATTTTTTTGCATCGCATAATCTTTCGAGCCTGCTGGGAGCTCCAAGTATTGATGTCGCTTTTCTGGATGGGCTGCACCTGTTTGAGCAGACTCTCAAGGATTTTATCAACGTGGAACGATGTGCAAACAAAGACTCGGTAATCCTTATTCATGACTGCCTGCCGGTCAACGCTCTGGTTGCTGAAAAAAAACGCCAGTCAGCATTTTGGTTGGGTGATGTCTGGAAAATTATCCCCTGCCTGAAAGCCATCCGACCGGATCTCGATATTGTAACCCTGCCGGTCAAGCCTTCCGGGTTGGCGGTCATCAGAAACCTTGATCCCTCTTCCCGCATTCTGGAACGTCAATTCAACAGCATTACGGAACATTTTAACACCCTTACCCTCCCTGAATCGTGGGACGATACATGTAACCTCTGTTGTGTAACCGATCAATCGCCGGAACAGCTGCTCGGTATCGCTGGTGTGGGAGCATGATTTTTTCAGCTCCACTCCCAGGTGGCCCGCTTTATCATTATTATCGCAGTTTGGTGGAAGCGCTGGCCGCCTACCCGCCATTGGAAGGGGTTGCCCTGCTTCCGATTGATGCAGACAGTTTTACCCCCCATGCTCCCGACGACCGCTCGGAATGTAACATTGGCGTATATATTCCTGACAATGGCTTGATATCTCCTGCCTGTATGAATCCTGATTTTACATGGGATCTGATTGTTGTTCCGTCACACTGGCTGGAATTTCAGCTAAGAATACGGGGCATTTGCAATGTCGTCACCATCCTCCCGGGGCATGACACCGTACCATCAGATCTGGTTGCGGAACGCCTCCCCGATGGCAGATTTATTGTGGCCAGCAGTGGCTTGATGAGCTTGCACCAGGGGCACGACCTGGTGTTATGCGCCATGCGCCAATTCATGCAACAACATCACGATTGTTGTTGCGTCACGGACTGGATTCTAAAACACGACAACATCCAGGAGCTGCGTTCATCTCCCTACTGCAGCATGGAGCGGTCTGAGCCCTGGGATCTGTCAGAATTACTGCTACAAAATGGGATCGATCCCGCACGATGTATTCCAACCAATAGCTCCCTTACCAATGAATCACCATGGGAACTTGTCGCTTCAGCAGATCTTTATCTTGCCCCGTCACGGGTATTGCTGGGCGATAACGCCACCTTGTCAGCATTTCAAGCAGCTGGAAAACCATCAATTACCTTTGAACCAAAGGACTGCCTCCCGCAACTCGCCCCTGACGGGACAACGGTTTGGTTTGAACCGGCCATAGAGAACATACTTGTTAAACTTGAATCGGCCTACACAAACTGGAAGACCGGAACAGCTGTCAAGTGTCCCGTCAATACGCATCCCTGGGCAACGATTGCCGGTGAATTTTATTCCATTTTAACGAAACAGTTTCCGATACAAAGCCGCCCAATCACCACTTTCACCTGGAACAAGCGGGGGGTAGCACTGGCCGGACTCACGCTGTATGATTTGGCAGCAGAGAGCTTCCATAAGGCATTGGTCATCGATCTTCGCAACGCGGAAACTTACAACTGCCTGGGAAATTTGATGGCGCAACAGGAACGCCATCAGGAAGCACTACTCTACTTTGAGAAAGCGATCGCGATTGACACGAATTTTGGAGCGGCCTATTTCAATAAGGCTGGCACGCTCAAGGATTTGAAACTCTACGAAGATTCCATTGCAACGTATCAGAAGACCATTCAGCTGGATCCGTTGTTTGTCCGAGGATGGCTCAATCTGGCGGTTGTGTATGCCTTAAACGAGCAGGAGGATAAATCGGATTATTGTTTTACCAAAACACTGGAAATTGCCCCTGACAATACCGATGCGCTTTTTCTCTGGGGGAACAGGCTACTCGGGCAGCAACAATGGGAAAATGCAATTGAATGTTATGATCGAATTCTTTCCCTCGATCCGGAACACTACCTCGCCTGCAATTCCATGGGGATTGCATGGCTATCCTTGATGGAGGCAGACAAAGCATATTCCGTACTGCATAAGGCGCTCTCCATCAAACCGGATCTTGACAGCGCCATGACCAATATCGGAACCGCATGTCGAGATCTGGACCGGCTTGCGGAAGCTCTTATGTGGTATGAAAAAGCCTTGGCAATCGATCCCGATGCAGCTGATACTCACTGGAATTATGCTCTGGCCCTCCTGCATACCGGTAACTACCAGAGAGGGTGGCAGGAATATGAGTGGCGCTTCAAAAAATCCGATAAAATCAATATTCGCAATTCTAAGCTACCGCCGTGGGATGGAAAAACAGACCTTGCAGGTAAATCGATTCTGCTGCAGGCTGAACAAGGATATGGAGATACCATCCAGTTTTTGAGATATGCACCTCTGCTCACAGCGCGAGGTGCACATGTGGTTATTGAATGTCAGGATGCAAACATACAATCCGTCATTCCTCAACTCGCCGCTACGATTGATTCAATAAACTGGAGCGATACTCAACCGGTTACAGACTTCAGATACCCGCTCATGTCACTTCCACTGGCACTGAATTCGACCCTTGAATCATTACCAGCTGCGGAAGGATATATTTTTCCACCAGACGATGTTGTGGCACAATGGGAGTCCGTCGTAGGCTGTCATATACCAAAACATTCATTACGCATTGGTCTCGTGTGGGACGGGCGTAAAACGTTTCGCAATGACAAGCGCTCAATTCCGCTCGAAAAACTGATTCCCCTTTTCGAAATAGCCCCATACTCATTTATCAGTATCCAGAAAGGGGAACCGGCGACTCACCTGAAATCACTGCCAAACCAACTCACGGTTCATGATTTTTCTGAGCAGTTGACAACATTTGCAGATACCGCTGCTCTCATTTCCACACTTGATTTAATGATCTGTGTCGACACATCGGTTGCCCATCTTGCCGGTGCTGTCGGTTGCCCAACCTGGATTATGCTAAAAACAGGTCCGGATTGGCGCTGGCTTGAAAACAGAAACGACTCTCCCTGGTATTCTTCCGTAAAGCTTTACCGCCAACAGAACGATGGTGACTGGGACAGCGTCATTCAAAACATTCAGCATGATTTGCTCAATTTTATTGCATTGAAAAATAAATCTAAAGTTTCGAACCCCTTCTCCGATAATAGTAAGTAACGGCAGCACAATCGGTCAGTAGACCGAATACACAACCTAGAAAGGGGAATCACCATGTCAATGTCAGATGTATCACTCACCGCAGGAATGAGAAGCAACCTTCTCCAGCTTCAAGGAACAGCAAAACTGATCGACCGTACTCAAGAACGTCTCTCAACAGGGAAGCAGGTAAATACTGCTCTTGACAATCCGACCAACTTTTTTGCTGCACAGGCACATTTGAATCGTGCTGCAGACTTCACCAACCGTAAAGACGCAATGGCTGAATCAGTTCAACAGGTTAAAGCAGCTGATGCCGGCATAACCGCCATCACATCAATGCTTAGTGCTGCCAAAGGCTTGGCAGAATCAGCATCCGCAACATCGATTACTGCCGACCGTAAAGCTTTGATGACCCAGTTCAACACCTTGATGAGCCAGATCGACCAGCTCTCTTCCGATTCAGGTTATCGTGGTACTAACCTGCTCAACCAGGGTACGGTTACTGTTAACTTCAACGAAGACGCATCTTCCAAGCTGACCGTCAGCGGCTTCAACTCAACTTCAATCGGCTTGAGCGTATCACAGGCTGGTACAGCTAACACCGACTGGACTAACAATGCTGCCATCACAACCCAGAGCGCAATGCTTGATACTGCAATCAACAATTTGCGTACTCAGTCAAAAGGTCTCTCTGCAAACTTGAATATCATCACCACTCGTCAGAATTTCACTGACAACATGATTTCAACGCTCCAGACCGGTTCCGACAATCTGACACTGGCAGATATGAACAATGAAGGCGCTAACATGCTGATGCTGCAGACTCGTCAGAGCCTCGGCACAACAGCTCTCTCCATGTCTTCACAGGCAGCTCAATCCGTACTGCGTCTGTTCTAATTCGATCAACAGTTTTTTTCTTGGGGGAGAGGGCAACCTCTCCCCTTTTTTCTATCTAATGCACCTTCAGGGGGTGTCGTATGAACATTGATGCTACCGATTCCCGAATCACAGCGATTCCTACAACCCAGTCACCTCAACAGGACCTCGCTGCGAAACCGCCAATGTCAAAATCAATCGAGCAGGTTTACAAACAAGACACGGACAACAAAACAAAGACTACCGATAAAGTAACAATCCAGCTTGAAATCCCTAAAAACACGCTCGAAACGATACAGAAAGTTAGCAACGTCAGCGAACTGCTCGTATCAACAGCAAAAAACATCCGTAAAACAGATGAGGCATTGTCAGCAGGCGCTTCAATTGTTGCCCAAATGAAAGAAAAGTTGAGTACTATCATCAAACAGTT
>Ga0209798_10000749_pt1 | contig 19815 bp, 13 predicted proteins | sample DOMMetBare3Fresh_FD_187475 | JGI IMG/M metagenome (GOLD analysis project Ga0209798, IMG submission 187475) | Wetland sediment microbial communities from St. Louis River estuary, USA, under dissolved organic matter induced mercury methylation -... | ecosystem: Environmental > Aquatic >...
GAAAAAGTAATTGTTGCTGATATATAATTTCTGTTCTCACATAACTTACCCATATAAATTTTGCCAGCCAGAAGGAAAGAAAAATTATAATAGCATCTAAAACAGGCAGCCCTATTTTTTGAATAAAGCGTTTTACAATACTCAAAAAAGCCCGCAGCCATATCGCAATATTTATCAGTACAGCAAACAAACCAGCACTGGAAGAGGAATAATGTTTTTTAACAAACCGGCTCATGGCTACATAAAACATCCTCACATAATTCAATGAACCTTTTTTTGTACTCTCACCTTTGAAATGAAGAATGGAACGTTCGCTGAAATAATAATTTTTATAACCTGCTTTTTGAATACGGTAACTGAGATCTACATCTTCACCATACATAAAAAAGTTTTCATCAAACCCACCGTTTTTATTCAGCACTTCTTTTTTAATCATCATAAAAGCACCTGCCAGTACATCAATTTCATGATTCTGATGTTCATCTAAATAACCTAAATGATAACGGCTAAATGTTTTTGATTTTGGAAAAAGAAAAGACAATCCGCTTAGTTTATAAAAAGAAGTGAGAGGTGATGGAAAAGAGCGCTTGCTTTCCGGTAAAAAATTTCCTCTGCCATCGAGCATGCGTATACCTAAAGCACCTGCATCTTCTGTTTTTTCTAAAAACGAAATACAAGCAGCAAAACAATCTTCTGCAACAATAGTATCCGGGTTGAGGAATAAAACAATTTCACCTTTAGCAATTTTCAACGCCTGGTTACAAGCTTTGCCGAAACCAACATTTTCATTGTTCCAGATAAAATGAATGTTTGAAAATTTTGGTTCAAGGTATTGCCTGCTTCCATCTGTTGATGCATTATCTACCACAAACACTTCTGCATTGATTCCTGCAACAGCTTTTTGCACAGAAAGCAGGCACTGCTCCAGGAAGTACTTAACGTTGTAGTTTACTATGATTACTGAAAGTTTCAAGTTGCTGTTAAATGTTCAAATCTAAAATCAAAAATCTGCAATCTCAAATCTGTCTTTCTATCTTTGCGCATGCTTAAACAAACGCTGATAGCTGCAACACAGGCAGGAGCGGAACAATTAAAACATTTCTTTGATAAAAAATATACTATTTCAACAAAGGAAGGGATTAACGATCTGGTTACTGAAGCTGATCATGCATCGGAAAAAGCCATCTTTGAAGTCATCAGAAAAGAATTTCCTGATCATTATATTTTAAGTGAAGAAGCAGGAGATTTGAAACAGGACTCCAACTATAAATGGATTATTGATCCTATTGATGGTACAGTAAACTTTGCAAACGGTATTCCCATTTGTTGCGTAAGTATTGGTATTGAAAAAGATGGGAAAATGATTTTGGGTGCGGTTTATAACCCTTTTATGAATGAATTTTTTTTAGCAGAAAGGGGTAAGGGTTCAACATTAAACGATAAAGCAATTCATGTAAGCAAACAAAGCGAAGTGATGAAAGCCTGTTTGGTAACTGGTTTCCCATATACTTACCTGGATATGGTAAACGGACCATTAGAAGTGTTTGAACGGTTTATACGCAAAGGTGTTCCGGTAAGAAGACTGGGAAGTGCGGCTATTGATTTGTGTTGGGTAGCTGCAGGACGCTTTGATGGTTTTTATGAACACAGTTTAAAAGCATGGGATAGTGCAGCAGGGTTTTTAATTGTAGAAGAAGCCGGCGGAACCATTACCGATTTTGAAGGAAATGATTATTCGCCCTATCAGCCGCATTTAGTTGCAACCAACGGGAAAATACATCAGGAGTTGCTGGATGTGGTGAATGACAGGAAGAAACTTTAAATCAATAATGATGATGTGATATGGCAAAATTGTAGATTTTAGATTTACGATTGCAGAATAAGTACGAGATACGAAGTACGAAGTACTTTGAGGAGGACGGGATGATGATGTGATATGGCAAAATTGTAGATTTTAGATTTACGATTGCAGAACAATTACGAGATACGAAGTACGAAGTACTCAAGTTCGAACAGGCGGATTATTTTATTATATAAAAATAATTTATGCAGGATTTTAAACAACGCACTTTTATATTTTCGGTTGCTGTTGGGAAACTGATCCTTGATCTTCCTTATAATGTAGTTAATAAAGCATATGCCGGACAATTGATCAGAAGTTCTTCTTCTGTTGGTGCAAATTACAGAGCGGCAAAGAGAGCAAAGTCGGATGCTGATTTTATCAATAAATTGAAGATATGTGAAGAAGAAGCTGATGAATCAGTTTATTTTTTAGAACTGCTTAAAGAATTTAATGAACCGTATTCTGAAAGAGTTTCAGGATTAATTAAAGAAGCCAATGAAATTTTAAAAATTATTGTTGCCTCAATTATCACAACAAGAGAAAGGATAAATAAAAACGGAAATTAATAACAACGAAAAACAGGATCTTCGTACTCAAGTACTTCGTACCTCGTATTTCGTACTTAAAAAAATTAAAATGGGCGAAGAAAGAACAGAAATCTCATCCCTCGGGGAATTTGGTTTAATAGATCATTTAACAAAAAACATTGAGCATCAAAATGCATCAACCATACTGGGTGTGGGCGATGATGCTGCAGTAATAGATCACTTTGGAAAGCAAACGGTGATTACAACCGATTTGTTAATGGAAGGCGTACATTTTGATTTGATGTATACCCCATTAAAGCATCTTGGTTATAAAAGCATTATTGTAAACCTCAGCGATATTTATGCAATGAATGCTACACCTACACAGGTGATCATGAGCCTCGGCATCAGCAACCGGTTTAGTGTTGAAGCACTGGAAGAATTTTATGAAGGCGTTTATATTGCCTGTGAAAAATACGGAGTTGATTTAGTTGGTGGCGATACTACCTCATCTCAAAAAGGATTTGTAATCAGCGTTACGGCATTGGGAGAAGTGGCACCCGATGCCTTTGTAAAACGCAGTACGGCAAAAGTGAACGATTTAATTTGTGTGAGTGGCTATTTAGGAGGCGCCTATCTTGGATTGCTGTTGCTTGAACGGGAAAAGAAAATTTTCCTTGAAACAAAAGGTGTACAACCCGACCTGGAAGAAAGAGATTACATTGTTGGCCGCTTATTAAAACCGGAAGCAAGAAAAGATATCATTGATTTTTTTGAAAAAGAAAAAATCACTCCTACAGCTATGATGGACATCAGCGATGGATTAAGCAGTGAGGTGTTGCATATTTGTAAACAAAGTCATGTAGGTGCATTAATTTATGAAGACAAGCTGCCCGTTCATCCCGATGCAAAAGAATTTGCTTATAAACTTGAAATAGATCCTACTGCCTGTGCGTTAAGCGGAGGTGAGGATTATGAATTGCTCTTTACACTATCACAAGCAGATTACGACAAAGTGAAAGATGCTCTTGGTATCCACATTATTGGTCATGTTACAGAAGAAAAAGAGGGTGCATCAATTCTTACAAAAGGTGGAAATAAATTTCCGCTTACTGCACAGGGCTGGAATGCTTTTGGCAAATAGAAAAAACAATGAAGCTTTCTTATCTGATTTATATTTTATTGTTGAATGTATTTTTTACAGCCTGCGCTGTATCAAATCATGCTGTATATACACCACAGAAAAAAATAGCAGCACAACAACTGAAAGAAGATTTACAGGTGATGGAAGAAACGTTGAGGCGCAATCATCCTTCTCTTACATGGTATACTTCTGAAGATACCATCAATGCTTCTTTTCAACGGGCATATGGTTTACTGAAAGATTCAATGAATGAAATAGAATTTCGTAACCTCCTGGCCGAAACCGTTTTCCCTATTCGCTGTGGACATACCAGTTTGCGTTTTTCAACCAAATATTATCAATATATAAGTAAACACAGGGAGGCAACTTTTCCATTAGGATTAAAAATTATCAATGACAGCTGCTTGGTTGTTACAACGAATTTGTTTCGGAAAGATTCGCTTATCAGAACAGGAACAGTGATTCAATCAATTAATGGAATGGGTTCAAAAAAAATAATTGACTCAATGCTTCCGCTAATATCTATTGATGGGTATTCTAAAAATTTCAGCTATCAGAATTTAAGCAATAGTTTTTCTACTTATTATAACAACAGGTTTGGCGTACAAAAAAATTATGTGATTGATTTTTTAAATCATCATGGGGAAGTTGAGCAAAAAGTACTGAATAAGTTTGACCCAAGTAAAGATACAGCAGACAGAAGGCCCTTTGTTGTTGATCCTTTACGAACACCACAACAACAAATTTCAAGACATCAACGGCAATTGCAACGGATACGCAGTTTTCAGATTGATTCAACAAACAGCTATGCAACGTTAAGGTTAAACAGTTTTGGCCCGGGGTTAAGAAGACATTATCTGAGAAAAACGTTCAGGGAAATAAAAAAGAAAAAGATAGATCAACTGATTATTGATGTTAGAAATAACGGAGGCGGAATAATCAAAACATCTCTGTTTCTAACAAGGCTTATTAAACAAAAGCCTTTTGTATTTGCAGATTCAATATACTCAACTCATAGAAAAATCAGAAGCAATGCAAAAGTGTATAAAAAAGTAATTTATAATCTTGGCCTTTTCTTCTTAACTAAAAAAATAACTGACAGCCAATTTCATTTCAGGTATTTCAATACTAAAACGGTAAAGCCTGCAAAAAACAATTTTAACGGGCAGGTTTATGTATTAACTGGAGGTTATTCTTTTTCAGCCACCACTTTATTTGCTGCTGCTGTTAAGGGGCAGGAAAATGTGAGCATTGTTGGGGAAGAAACCGGCGGAGGTTATTATGGAAACAATGGCGTGTTTATTACTGAAATGGTTTTGCCTCATTCAAAAATCCGTGTACGGGTTCCTTTATTCCGCATTGTAAATAATATTCATTATCCAAAAAACGGAAGAGGAGTGTTGCCTGATATTGAAGTAAAACCCAATGCAGAAACCATTCGGTTAAATAAAGACCCGAAAATGGAAAAAGTAATTGAGATGATAAAGCAAAAGAAAAACAAGTAGAAAAAATAGTTGATCATCTGAATCTAGTTCACAAACATTCCATTTCTCATCACCTTCTTCACCATTCTTTCTTTAGAAAGAATAATAAGATCTGCACAAAACCCTTTTTCAATTTTTCCAAACTGTGATTCAATGTTTGCAACTTTTGCCGGATAGGTTGATGCCATGCGTAAAGATTCTTCCAGTGTAATTCCCACTTCATCAACACAATTGTTTACAGCTTTCATCATGGTTAATGAAGAACCAGACAAAGTTCCATCAGGCAATGTATACCGATCCTGTTTAAACAGATGCTGGTATTCACCTTCGGTTGTTTCTGCTACAGCATCGGTTATTAAAAACAATCGTTCTTTCAATATTTTTTTACTGATGCGTACCGATGCATAATCTGTATGCACACCATCACATACAATGCTGCATGTGATGTTTGCATGATCATAAACCGCACCAACCATGCCGGGTTCACGGCCTTGTAATGGAGACATGGCATTGAATAGATGCGTAACAGTGGATATACCTTTATTGAAAGCGTTTGTTGCCTGCAGGTATGTTGCATTACTATGACCAGCTGAAACCAGAACATCATGATCCAGCAAAAGCTGAATGACTTCATCGCTGCAACATTCAGGAGCAAGTGTCATCATTTTAATTACTCCTTCACTTTTATCAAGCAGGTACTTGATTGTTTCTGTTGTTGGTTGTTTAATACATTTTTCAAGATGAGCACCTCTTTTTATTGGATTAATAAAAGGTCCTTCTAAATGCAAACCCAGCAACCCATTTTTATTTTCTTTTTGATAAGCAACCACTACTTCAACTCCCTTCTTCAGTTTTTCAAATGTATTGGTTGCCATGGTTATAAAGAAACGGGTACAGCCGCCACTGATGCAATAAGCATCTGTTGCATCAATAGAATCAAAACTCAGTTCATGTGAAAATAATTTTCCATTTCCTCCGTACAATTGCAGATCTATAAACGAAGGAACAAGATAGTTTCCATCTAAATCAAACTGCTCAGCACCTGATGGAATTTCAGTTGAAGAAAGTACATCAGCAATCAAATTGTCTTTAATTAAAACAGCTACATTGTTTCTGAACTCCCTGCCATCAAAAACAATTCCATTGTAAAATGCAATCATGAGAAGAAGAAATTTAAATCATGATGCTGAAATCATCAGCATCTTTTAAGAAAGGAAGTTTGTTTCTGATATCCTGTAATTTTTCTTTTGACAGGGTAATGGTATGAATATCTTCTGCATGTTCTTTTTCATACAACACTTCACCCATAGCATCAACAACCATACTGTTTCCGCTGTAATGAATATTATTGCCATCATCACCTGTTCTGTTTACACCTATTACATAACATTGATTTTCGATGGCTCTGGCAGTGAGCAAAGTTTTCCATGCATGTATTCTTCTTTCGGGCCAATTGGCAACATAAATCAACACATCATATTCGGCCTCTTCTTCCCCTCTCTTTTGGAGAGGGGTTAGGGGTGAGGTTGTAGCTTGCCTTGCCCAAACAGGAAAGCGTAAATCATAACAAATCTGCAGATTAATTTTCCATCCATTCACTGATGCAATTAATCTTTTTGTACCGGCAGTAAAATGTTCATCTTCTCCGGCAAATGCAAAGCAATGACGTTTATCATATATACCGGATTGTCCATTTGGTAACATCCAGATGAGACGGTTGTAATACAGGGTCGGGACGGTTTCGCCGACCTGAACCGATTCGTTTTCTTTAATCATCACACTTCCTGTTACAATAACTTTTTTTTCTGCAGCCATTTTTTTCATCCACTCAACAGTTGGCCCGTTCATGTCTTCAGCCAGTGTTTCGGGGTTCATGCTAAAACCGGTATTAAACATTTCGGGCAGTACAATAATTTGTGTAGAATGCTGAATAGAATTTATTTTCTCTTCCAGCATTTGCAGATTGGCTGTTTTATCTTCCCAATGCAAATGGGTTTGAATAAGTGTAAATGTGAGATGACTCATAAAGTAAAGTTCGGATAATCTTTAACGAAAACGAACAGTTAAACCAATGCTTCCCCAATGTTCTCCCAGCTTCATGGTTCCTCCTTCTCTTGTACGAAACGTATAATAGATTCTTAAGCCGGCTGCATTGCCCGGAATAATTGCACCAATTTTTGCCTGGGCTATAACCGGTTTAATGGTTGATGTGTACGGACCTTTATCTTTTCTGAACAATCCTCCCTGTAAGGTTGCATTATATCCCTGTAACATGACTGTTGGTTCTAAGAAAAAAACAATTTCTTTTTTTACCGGAGCTTTTGTGTTGCTGGTAAGGTTTGCACTCCAGTAACCGGTTTCTTCTTCTGTATTTAATTTTCCTGTCTTTATAAGAAAACCTGCAGAAGCATTCGTAAATGTATTACCAAGATTTGCTTTTGATACCAGGTGAATGGAAACATTATTTTTCCCTGTGCTTTGTAACAATGAATGATAGAATTCCACATTACCGTTTAATCCCAATTCATCATTTAGCTGATATTCCCAGCCATATACATCATATAAACCAATAAGTTTATGCCAGCCTTTTTGAATTTGACGGCCCCTTGCAGATGGGCCCATGATTCCGAGTGTTCCTCCATATAATAATACAGAACTGTTCTTATAAATTTTTGTAATTCCATACGAGCCATATAGCCATCCTGCATAAGGACGATCCATATTCTGAAGAACTAATGCTGTTGACTCGTTGTTTTTATATGGATTGAAAACTTTGTGCGCTGCTTCCAGGCGATTGATTTTTTTTAAATACTTTTTTCCGGCTGATGTTTTAGCTAACCAGTTATAGTTGATAATAAAACCATTGGAATAATAGCGGTCTGTAAGTTCAAAATCAAAATTATCATTGTCTGTAATTACAGTTAATTCCTTTGAATAGGTTTTTAAAGGAGTTTGTGCAGCAGATGCATATGCAAGCAGCAAAAAACAAAGAAAGGGAAAAGATGATTTTATGTGCATAGAAATACAAGAATACAAATTTTTATTCTTGTTCATTCTTGTTCGTTGATAATAAATTTCGGATCACCTCAGATTCATACCCCTTTTGTAACAGGTAATCCTGAATTTTTTTCTTTTTGATGAAATGATTTTTTTCATGCTTCAGTTCTTTGCTTTTTAAATCAAACAGCTTTTGTATTGTTTGCATATAATCAGCATCGTCAATTACTTTCAATCCTTTCTTTATACAATACTCACTTACCTGTTTTTGTTTCAGTTCATATTTTATTTTTACCCGGCCCCATTTTTTTAACCGGAAACGGCCACCGGCAAACAATGCTGCAAACCGTTCTTCATTGAGGTAATCTTCTTCTATTAGTTTTGAAAGCAGCTCTTCCACTTCAATCTTTCGCAAGCCAAAGCCATATAATTTTTCTTTTACTTCACTGTGGCACCGTTCCTGGTAAGCACAATAATGTTTTGCTTTTTGAAAAGCCTGTTCTTTACTTATATGTTGCTGAAACATGAAAACGAAAATAAGAAAGCATTCAGGAGCGAATGAATATTTCCATTCAATTCTTCTTTGTTTTTCTTTTTAATTGTGCCGGATGATCGCCTCCCGGCTTTACAAAGAAAATGGAGGGCTCGGCTCTTCCATCGCCATTAATATTTCCATCAGATAATGGATTGCCGGCTGCATCTGTTGCCTGGATGGTCCAGATAAATGTTAAGCCTTTATCTTTTTCTAAAGAAATGCTATCAGTTTGTGCTGCATAAGGCAACATCGATAATTGTGGTTGCCAGATGTATTGTGTTGTAGAGGTAACTGCTCTGTCTAACAAAGGCAGGTTGCTTCTGAAAGCCTGCATGGGCGTTTGATTGTCTAACACCTGGAACACCTGTACACGATATACAACAGGTGAAGAAGGTGTTGGTACTACCGGCGTCCATCTGAAGATGATGGCTGTTTGTGCTTTCTCCTGCGATAAAGTCATTTCACTTGCAGGCATTACTGGTATTGGAAGTTGCAATGCAGCAAGAAAAAAACTGCGGCAACGTTCTTCACTTACAGGTGCATAATCTGAAGCGTTGACCAACGTAATGCAAAGCTGATAATTATCTGAAGGGAGTTTACCTGTTGATTGAAACCTGGTTTTATATTTTCCGTTAAATATTATTGACTCTAATGGCAGCACTTCTGCAGCAGAAAAAATATTATTACCATCTTTTAGCTGTATAGCTCTGGCAGTTGCCAGATTGGTAGTAGCCGCAACTGTTCCATCAGTGAGTTTAATTTCAGTTTTTATTTTTACCGGTTGAACAGCGCCGCTTGCCCTGTAATTAACAAGATAAGTGAGCGTTTCTTTTCTGTTACTCCATTCAGATAAAGTGCCGGGCGGAGTTGTATTTACAAACAACGATACAGTTATTTGTGAAAAACCACATAATGTAACAAGAGTTAAAAAAGAAATCAGCATTAATTTTTTCATCTTATAAATTTATTTTCCAAACCGGTATTGCAAACCGGTTCTGATATTACTTTCAAGATAGTTGGCACTATTAGGAGTAATTTCATTTCCATATTTAAAATAATTGGAGCTGATGAAATTGTTCCATGTTAATTTTTTACTCAGCTTCCAGTCGATAGTGCAAGAAGCAACAAAGTTGTTATTATTGGTAAACGCATTTGTTTTTGAATAATTATACTGAAGCTGTCCTCTGAAGTTTGCTTTCTTTTTTGCAAATGGCATACTTAAACCACTGCTGATGGTGATGAGCGTAAGTTTAAATAAAGGCAACTTGTTGTTAAAATACATCAAACTGAAATCGGGTGTAAATTCTTTTGTAAGAAAAGTTGGAATGTAGGTTAACAGTGCGGTGTGTGTGTTGTTTGATGTTACCAAACCGGTAAACACATCCCGTTCATCGTATTTGCTGTAGTTATAATTTAAGCTTAAAAGGTGAATTACTTTTTCATTACTCCATGTATAGGAAGGATTAACACCAAAATCATTACTGATGTTTTTTATACCGTAAGGATTCATACCACTGGCCGATTGAAAACCAAAATTGTTGAAACTCACATTCAGGTTCCAGTGTTCATTAAATTGTGTAAACCAGTTGATGTTACCAATAAATTGTTTTGCACGGAGTGTTGTGCTCTTTACATTGTTAACCCGCTGACCGATGCTTGCAACAATATTTGTTTTATTTTTCCATGCATTAATTCTGGTGTTGAGCAAATAATCCAACCTGTCTGGTAACATAAACGGATAGCCCGGTGTTTGAAAACCTGCACCAACGTACTTTATTTTTGCACCTATATCAAAGTTTTTACTTTTTCTTCCAAACGCAGCATCGCCTGCATAATCACTTACAGTTGATGTATGTGCACTTATAAAAGGTTTAAATGATTTGTTTGCCGAGTCTAAAGGAGTTAATATATTTTTTGTATAAAGTGAACGGGCGCCTTCCACATTAAAATACCATTTTTTATAAAAATTTACTTTGGTTACAAAACTGTAAGTAAAACCTTCCTGTGGTTTTACCGATGGGGGCGGAATCATTAATGAACTGATCACATCTTTTGCTTTTACAAAATTCATGGTTACTTCATATTTTCCTTCTTCTGCTTTTCCAAATTGGAACATCCAGTTTCTCCTTTTGTAGGCACCAGTTGTTGCAGGCGGCCCGGTAAAAAAGTTGACGCTTTGTTGTGATAAGCCGGTAAAAAATTTAATTAAAAAATTATTGGGTCTTAAATCAAACCCGGCACCAAACACACCAATATCACCGGTGCTTAAGTTGCTGTAATTTAAATACTGTGTTCCTAATTGCAACTCGGCCCACTTGTATTTTGGATTGGCTCCAATAGTGTTCATTGGGTTACTGATATACTGAGCAAAAGTTTGTTTTCCTATTCCGCTGTATGGCCCTGCAAAATTGGTTGCTTTTGTTGCCAGGTTAATGTTTAAAGGCAAACTGAAGTTCTTCCCGAATTTTATTTCAGGAGCAAATGTAAAACGAACCTGGTTCCATGGTTTGCGTGGATAAAAACCGGTCCAGCTTGAAGGGTTTCTGTTTAAGCCATAATGCTCATAAGAAACACCAATAGTTCCGCTGATGCTGAATGGTTTTTTTTCCTGTGCAAATGAAAAAGTAACACAGAATAATAAAAGCAGAGTGGCTGTTTGTTTCATGCGTGTCTTTGTTATTTTATACTATTACCGCACGTTATTCGCCATAAAAAACAGTTATAACCGATCAGTATCAGAATAAATATTTTTTATAGTTCATTTCATTAATGGTACAAATATTATTTTTTCTTTATTACAAACTCAAAGCATTTTATCACTTCACATTCCTTACAATCTTTATCACGGAAAATAAACTTCACACATATTTTTCCTTTCAGTTCACAGCAATCAATTCCCGATGGTGGCGGTAGTATAAAGCTCATGCCAATATTTGTATTGTTAGGAATGGAAACAGTTGTGCCATTATTCCAAACAACTTCTCTTGGATTTTGATAGGCACCTGCACCGCTTCCGTTGAATGTTGAAACAGTTGAACCAAACATGGTAATCTTTGGTGGTATGGTTAGAAGATTTGTAGCCGATGATACACTTGCCCATGTAAACGGAAGGTTCACACATTGCATACATGCTTTACCAAAATTATCGGTGATGGTATAGCTTACCACATTCGCCCGAACTTCTGTGATACTTGCAGTGCTTAATCCACTAATGCTAAAAGTTTCTGTAACAACTGTTGCATTGGGTATCAAAACATAATCATATTTCACCGGTGTGGTATCTGCTTTTATTTCATACGGGCAGCAATTGGTTTCTACCGGACACTCTGTTTTAAACTTTATTACACAACTGTCGCAAATTTTATTACCACACCATCCATACATAGTTACTGTATAAGTTCCTGTTTGATTGGGTGTAAACGTAAACGGTACTGTTCCGTTTGTTGGTGAACCTGTTGGTGGTTGTAAAGTGTAGGTAACTTTTGGCGGACAGTTATTCGGATCGGGACAAATATAATTTGCATTAATGGTAATTGGCTTTTTACATTTTACATCAATGGCTTTATCATTCGGCTTCATACAGTTGAATGATTTTGTCACTTCATCAATCTTGTATGTTTTTTCACCCCACTTACTTCCTTTACAATCACATTCCTTGTTTCCACAATCAACTTTAAATGTAATCTTACAACTGTCGCATATTTTATCGCCGCACCATCCATACATCATTAGTGTATAAGTTCCTGTTTGATTGGGTGTAAAACTAAATGGTGCATTGCCAGTAATTGGCGAACCTGTTGGTGGTTGTAATGAATAGGTCACTTTCGGCGGACAAGCGGTATCCTTACAAATATAATTTGCATTGATGTTATAGGTTTGATTGCACTTTAATGTATAAGTTCCTTTGCATTCTAATTTTATACCATTGCCAATAGGAACATTTTTAGGGTTTCCTGTTTTTGCTGCCGGTGGCGGTGCTTGTTCTCCTTCTTTCAAAACAATATCCCCCCACTTGCTTTCTTTACAATCGCAGGTATCGCATGGTAATACAATGATTGAATATGTTTTGCTTGTGTCTTTACATCCTGTTAATGGATCAGTCACTACAATATGATACGTTCCGTTTACTGCAGGTGTATATAATGGATTGTTTCCGTTAGTACCAAAGGGGTATCCATTAAAATACCATTGTATTTGATAGTTCGATGCAAAAGCACCAACCAATGGCTTGGGTGCATAAATAGTAAAGTTGCCTGCACTGTCTCTGCAGGTACATGGAATTTTATCACAGTAATGAGGAAACAGATCTGTTGGTGGCCTTCTGTTAATTTTAATACTCTTGCTGCTACTGCAACCAGTTACAGGATTGGTATAGGTTGCTGTATATACTCCGGCAGCAACTACTGTAATGCTTGTTGTAGATGCTCCTGTGTTCCAGGTAATGTTTCCAGTATAGTTGGTAACGGCTAATGTAATAGGAACACCTTCACATAAAGTTGGACTAGATGTAATGATTGGTGTTGGCGGAATAGGATTCACAACTACCTGTAATGAACAAGTGTCTTTACATCCATATTCATTGGTAAGTATTAAATTAAATACCGTGGTAACAGCAACATTAGTAAAATACATTTGTCCGCTTGATAGCAAAGTGCCATAGTTTCCATTGGCATACCAATCGGAAGTATATCCGGTTAAGTGATTAGGACTTGATAAAAACACATTTGTTGGTCCGCATAGTTTAGATGATGGCGATACTGCAATGATTGCTTTTGGCTTAGTTACTGTTTTTACTTCTACTTTATTGCTGATGCATTTACAACCATTACTACCGGTTACAATTACACGATAAAATCCGGGAACAGTAGTGGAATAATTCATTGCATTGTTTGTACCAGAAGCAGGAACAAAATTACCCGGCGTTGTTTCCACCTGCCACAAGTAAGTAGCACCTGCAATAGAAGGAGCTGTTAATGTAGCCGAACCACCCGGACAAATATAACCGGGCTGAATGGTACAGCTTGTAATACCAGGCAGTACATTGATAGATGTATTGGCATTGCAGGTATTTCCTAATTGATCAATCACTGTTAGTGTTACAGGAATACCTGTGCCTGCTGTATTATAAATGTGTGATGTAGGAATGGTATACGCTGTAAACCCATCACCAAAATTCCATGCTGATGAAATAATGGAGAAAGAAGGAGATCCAACCAAACTAAAAGTTGTTTCAACTCCTGTACATACTGGTGAGGGAATTACCTGAATGGCCAATGGCGCATAGGTTACTGTTTTAATATCGGTACTTGAACAGGTTAACCCCATTGAAGGATCAGAATAATTAATAGTGAGTGTAATATTAAAAGTAGTGGGCGATGTATTGGTATAACAATGTGTTGGAGGTGTGGGTGATGTTGTTGAAACTACCGGACTACCATCTCCAAAATTCCAATTATATGTTGCCACTGCGGCACCACTGGTTGGCAACACTTGCGATAAGTTTTCAATCAGAACACATCCATTACAACCCAATTTTACATTGAACAATGCCAGCAAAGGAACTCTTACTGTTGTTGCAACACAATTACCTGTACAGTTTGTTGGATTGGGTGATGGTGGTCCTACGCAAAATGTAACACAATAATCTCCCGGCAAAGTACTCGGAGGATATACATAAGTAATGGGCACACCGGAAGTTCCCGGCATGGTTACGCCATTTCCAAAATTCCATGTAATACTTGCGCCAGTTGGATTAGGCGTTGTTCCTGTAAATGTAAACGAGTTGCAACTGTTGCGTACTACGCTTGTAATTTGCGGATTATTTATATTAGGACAGCAAACTTTCTTTACTGTAAAATTTAAATACCTAGTACAACTGCCATAGGTAACCACTACATAATAATTGCCATGTGATGGAGCCGTGTAGTTGGGTAATGTTGCTCCTGAAATTGCAGATCCACCAGGATAGGTTCCGTTATACCATTGATAAGTAAAGGTGCCGCTTGTAGGCCTTATCACCTGCACACCCAACACTTCGTTTGTTGCAGTTCCATTGCAGGTTCCCACACCGCAGGTGAGTCCACGTATGATAAACGGATCTTCAACTATATATGTTTTTGTAAATGAACAACCACCTTTTGTTGCAGTTACGCTATAAGTTGCAGGGTAAGATGTTGGTTCGGTTGTAATGTTGATAGATGCTGTTGTTTGTCCGCCGGGGCTCCATAAATAAGTAGAACCGCTTGGTGCACCTGTTGCTGTTAGTGTAATACCACCGGGCAAGCATACATCCGTTCCTGTTTTTGTAATGTTCAAAATAAACTTGGGATACACCATGATACCTGTTAATGGGATTGCATTTCCGCATGATGTTGTTGCGTTTAATGTAATAGGCCCCCATGGTCCTGCGCCGGTGTTACCATGCCACAGGATTGTGATATTACTTGTTCCCTGCCCGAGTGTAATTGTACCCTGGCTTGTAAATGGTGCAGCAATACTCCATGTAACTACTTCTCCGGGAGGTAATGTACCACCTGTTAATGTATAAGTTCCATTTCCATCAACACAGGTATTCATAGTACCGGAAATAGAACCAACTGTTGCCTGTGTTACATTTAAAGTTACTGCGGGTGATGGGCATGGTGGTGCTCCATTTGCAGCAAGCACAACTGAAATGGTTCCGGTTAATGCAGTCCATTGAATACTGGCACTGTTACCATTTACTGTTGCAAGATTGCCCGGTTGAAAGGTTCCTGTGCCGCCTGTTATACTCCACTCATAATGAAAACCTGCGGGAGCAGGAGTGCTCATGGTATAATTATTATTTGAATTAATACATGCCGTGTTTGATCCAAGGATGGTTCCCGGTGCTGGTGTACTAATCACTTTAATTTTTACCTGTTGCGGATTAGTTGGGCCACTGTTGCAATACGTATTAGCTGTTTCAATTACCTGTACTGTATAGGTTCCTGCATTTGCAAATGTTGGATTGAACGTACTACCGGTGCCGGTTAAAGGAGTTACACCTGTATTGGGTGGCAGCACTGTCCAGTTAAATGTTCCGGTTGTAGGATATACAGAAAGATTTGCAGCAGTTCCAATACAAATTGTTTGATCAGTATATACCTGCCATTTATCTGATGGCTTGATGATGAGTGAACCGCTGCTGCTGCAACAGATATGTTTATTATCTAAGTTGATAGTGAGCTGATAAGTTCCAGGAGGAGCTGCACCCCAGTTAATCCAAACAGTATTGTTATCAGGATAAGTATTGAGTAAATTATTATGATTGGTGTTGGTTGTTGTATTGGTTAATGTCCATGTATAAAAAGTTCCCGGTAATACGGGTAATGTATAAGAGGTGGTTGATGTGTTGCATGGACTGGTATTACCAACAATCACCGGATTAGTAGGAATGATGGGAACAGGAACTGATGCAATACATCCGCCGGGGCATTGTGCCTGTACTTGTCCTTGTGGTGTTCCATTGCCCCAAACAATAGTAACCGTAGTTGCTGTTTGATTAAGAATGGTACCTCCCACAGGTGGCAACCATGTTACACTCGGGCAACCAACCACATTATACGTTGCAGTATCGCCTGCACATACAGTGCTCACACATTCAATTTTTAAAGTACCCTCTTTAATGATTACACGCTTTGTAATTGTGTCTGCACAACAGATTTTGATTGTAGGCTGATCTCCATTTGGCCCGGGTACCGAGGCAGTGGTAAAGCTGTAAGCAATTAGCATTACATTGTACGTTCCTGGTAATAAAAAAGTATGTGTAGGATTAGCTGATGTACTGTAATTATTACTTCCAGATGTAGGGTCGTCAAAGTTCCAGGAATAAGCAACACCTCCGCTAAACGTTGTGGTATTAGTAAATGAAATGGTACTTCCGGCGCAAACATTATTAGGTGTAAATGTAAAATTAGCAACAGGTTTATCTTTTACATTCACTGTTAAACAACTTGTAAACACATTACCTGAGGGATCTGTAGCAGTAAGCGTTAATGTATACGCACCTAATTGCGGCCACACAATTGTTACCGACGAGGAAGTGGTACTTGGAATAATGCTTACTGTTGAAGGACCGGTGGCTGTCCATAAATAACTCCACCCCGGTAATACGATGGATGAAGTGTAGGTATATGGTTGATCTTTACAAACAGCAATAGGTTTGCAATCTCTGCTCTGTCCTCCTGCAGGATCTGCAGAGCCTTTTTCATTCAAACAATCGGGTGAAGTATGTAAAATTTCAACCTGGTTACAGCTTTGTGCAATAAGCTTGTTGTTTGTTATAGAAACAAACACAGCAAGAAAAAGCATCAAAGCAAATTTGGTATAGTTATGTAGTTTTTTCATTGCTGTTTAATTTGAGTCTTTAGGGTTATTGTCTGCAGGTAATTTTTCGCAACCTTCTTTTTTCTTTTCATAGCACACTAATTTGCTGCAGCTTGTGCAATCGGTAAACTCAATCTTATACCTTATACACCATCGGAACAAGGCACTGCAGCATGGAACAAGTTGTGGAGTAGTGATATTGATGTTGAGGGATGTTTGTGGTCCGTTCCATTGCAAACTGTTAGTGCCATTGGTAAAGTGTCCGTACGTTGCCGCATCTTTATTACAGGGAATGCAGAGATTATTTTCAGGAACCATTTCAAAATACACCAGCTCAGCTGTAATACTCTTGATGGTTTTAGCAGGTGTGGTAGTTACAGTTATATTCTGATTGTATGCAAGCGTATTATTTGTGTAATTAATGGGTGATGGTTTGGGAGCAGTGAAAACAAAATTCTTTTCATCACAAGCATCACATCGGCAAACAGCTACGTTTACACAAGTATCTTTTGATGCTTTCCAGAAAGTATTGCTCACATCTCTTATTTCGGCACCAATGCAAATGTTGGATAAGTTAGGCGCTGCATTAATAGTTCCGGTAATGGTTAATTGATTACCCGAATTAATTACAGTATTGATTGGCGGACTGAATGTTCCAATGCTTGCACCAGCTGGTACACTTGAAGTAACAGTAAATAAATTTAACGTTGCGGGTCCCGGATTGGGGTTGGTAATAGTATAAGAAAATGAATACACACCAGGTGTGTTAGTACAAAGTACTTTAATGGAATCAAGCTGAATGATATATTGTGTAACCGCAAAACTTGTTGGTTCGCTGGTTCCATTATTATTACCAATTGGATTGCCTGCTTTATTCAATGCCTGTACAGTCCATATAAAATCACAGAGATAGGGAGGTTTGCATGGGCCTGTATAAATTCCGCTAACAACAGTCTGTGTAATATTATCAACATCTTTTGTTACAATAGGTTGATTGGTACGCATGGCGGTTGTTCCATTTTGACCTTGCATGAGCTGCCATACTTTTAAACGATAGGTAACAGGCTCCTGTGGCTTAGGGACCAGAGGCGTCCAGCGGAATGTTATCGGTCCGCTTATTTCTTTTTCTGAAAATGATTTTTGATTAGAGGGTGCTATATTTTGTGGCGGAGAATAATCTTTTTTAACTGTTGCTACAGTAAATTCTTTGCAAACTTCCCTGCTTAGCTCTTTGCGTTCAGCACTGAAAAACTGAACACATAATGTGTATGTACCTTCTTTTAATTCTTTACAACCGGTTAAATAAGAAGTAAGCTCAGAGGAAGTAAATGTTCTTACATCAAAAGGGTCAATTTGTTTTGCGGTTGATGCATTATTGCCGCAAATGATACCAGCTCCACTTCTTATCTGCAATACCATAAAAGGTTTCAGGTCTCTTACCTGCGGGCCTTTTTGCACAGTAAGCAACATAGCGCCAGGAGTAGTGATCCAGCTTTCAACATTTGCTGGAAGTGAATTTTTTACTGTAAAGTTTACGATGTTAATTTGGTTTGTCTGGCTTTTTGCCAAAGAGAAGCAAATCAAAAAAAGGAAGAGACTGATTTTTCTCATAAATTTTGGTTGCAGTTAGTAATGAACTTTTTCATTTTTTGAAAACTGAAATTGAACTGTCTTTAGTTTGGTTAAATCAATGTGCTGATCCGTATAAATTTCTCTGTGGGTGTAAGTTCATGAGCAACTCAGGTATATTAAAACTCTATAAACTTAAAATAGATAAGTACGAATATGCTGAAATTGTTTATAAACAAGTTGTTCTTTATTTATAAAAGATTACGAAATGTACAAATAAGTTTTTTATTAAACAATAAAAAAAACCCTCCTTTAACAGAAGGGGTTCCTTTATTAAACTAAAAACGTTACACAATGGGCATGTAAACTTTAAATAATATCATTGGAGATTTATCAGTTTGCAGACGGTAAGTTTTGCTATTGTTTTCAACAATACTTTTAATGCATTCACTTGTTTTTTAATTTCTATACTTGATTTACTAAGATTGTTTGCTTTATTCTTATTGGGCAGTTTTCCAAAAATTGAATTTGCGCTAACCATTTTATCTGAAATGTCTATATAAACATTTTAGTTGTTTTTTGTTGAGATTGAAGTTTGTAACAGCCACTATTAAAACCGTTAGATGAAGACTTTTCCAATATACTGCAAGAGCTGAAAGAAAGAATAATTGCAACCTGAATAATCATGTTATTAATTTAGTTTTTCATAAACTGAATTACTAATTTATAATTGAAATCAAGATGAATAAGGTTTATCTCATCTTACCTTTTTCCCCTGTGTAGTGAAAGATAATCCCTGTCCGCCTGAAGTAGAAATCATAACCGCTTCAAATAAAGGTTCAGGGGCTGGGGTTTTTATTTTCCAGTCAAATAAGAAATTAGCGCCACTGCCTCCTGCATTATCATTTTGTTTAATTACAATCTCTGCCGTTTCCATTGGTGCGATATAGATGGGCTTAATAATATAGTTGCGAACAGATTTGCCGCTTGTATTAAAATACTCAGCTTTAAAAATATATAATGTATCGGCAGTGCTGGTATTCCTCATGCTTATGGTTGCAGTTAAGTCGGTAATTTTTTCCTCTGATAAGCTGTAGATGTGAGAATATACTGAGAGATATGTACTGCTCATTGGTAAAGTATCCGATTTGTTCACATCCGCAATTCGGTTGCTCCAATCATTAATGTAAGAGGGGGTGTTTTTTTTCTCTTGATTACAGGCAAAGAGAATTGTTGTGATAATAAATGAGATGAACACTTTCATATTGATGTGAATTAATTCCGAATATAGCAATATCCTGCACAAAAGAAAAGTAGAATTATAGCCTTATGCAGGGCTTCAGGTATAAACACAAACAGGTAATACTTTA
>Ga0209798_10000750_pt1 | contig 19785 bp, 14 predicted proteins | sample DOMMetBare3Fresh_FD_187475 | JGI IMG/M metagenome (GOLD analysis project Ga0209798, IMG submission 187475) | Wetland sediment microbial communities from St. Louis River estuary, USA, under dissolved organic matter induced mercury methylation -... | ecosystem: Environmental > Aquatic >...
GATGTACTGAATCTGGTTTCAACACCTAATCCACAAGGCCACAATTGGGCATCTAATATTGCAATACGTGAGTTATGATTTTCATTGATTTTTTTAGCTTCAAAATTAGCATACGAATTGTTCTTTTTTTTTGTATCTACGACAACCGTTCCATCGGGTAATGTCACTACCAGGCGGCCATTTGGTCGAAGTCCGGCAGCAATACTATTGGCAAGATTAAGCAGCGTTTGATAGTTAGATTGACCAGAAACAATTTTCAGAGCGTTTGTAAGAGCCGTGACATCGGCTGTTGTAAGATTAGCGTTTAAAGTCTTGTAAGATGGCGTCGCCAAAAGACTCGTGACATTTGTTGCACATTGTTGTTCAACCGCGGAAACATTAAAACTTGCAATTAACAAAGTAGCCAATACCAGAAGGAATGGTGTTTTTTTTGTTTTCATGTGTAATCTCCAATATATTTTGTAGGTGTCATGACGGTACATTACGACTCCGCGAAATGGTAAAGTCGAAGTGTCTCGCCCTTTTCGACATTAAACCGCAGCAAAGGTAATGAGCGGCTAATGCGCTAATAATGATATCAACCGATGATTACATGATGGTTACAGGGTGTTTACAGTTTGATGATGATTTCCTGGTGTATTTTAGTTGTATTGGCTCTCTCTTCGATATTGTGATGCGATAAAGTCCCAAAGTATGACGACCCGGATAAATGAAAAAAAGATCTAGCCACCAATTACAGGAATGAATTGTGACAATGAAAAGCTCGTTGTGCATAAGGCTTAATAGCCAAAAAATGTAAGCGGTACGTAGCCTACCAGGCTCAGAAACAGTAAATCCGAAAACGATATAAACAGGGGCATGGCATGCAAAAAGAGTTCTGGCAAGAACGCTGGCAACAGAACCAGATCGGCTTTCATAGCGAAGAAATCAATCATCACCTGCTAAAGGTTTGGCCGGCATTGAACATTGCGCCAGGTAGCCGGGTATTCGTGCCGTTTTGCGGCAAAAGTAAGGATATGTTGTGGCTTCAAGCACAAGGCTTTGAAGTCATCGGTGTGGAATTAAGTCAGCTGGCGGTACAGGCGTTTTTTGCCGAGAATGAGTTGCCTGCGGCGACCGGTCGGCAAGGCAGGTTTAGAGTGACCGAGGCCGAGAATCTTCGTATTTATTGCGGTGATTTCTTCGACCTTACCGTTGACGATCTCACCGGGGTAGCTGCCGTTTACGACCGCGCTTCGCTCGTAGCACTTCCGGCGGAAATGCGCGCTGCCTATGCTGAGCACATGCAGCAATTGCTTGGGCCGGGAACGAAAACGCTGCTGGTGACTTTCGACTATTCACAGCACGAAATGCTGGGCCCGCCGTTTAGTGTTCAGACGGCCGAAGTTCTTGCGCTTTATAGCAGTTGGTGCGATGTCGATTTGTTGTACACAAGGGACATACTTGATCGGGAACCACACTTCCGCGACAAGGGGGTGAGCTGGATGCAGGAACAAGTCTATGTACTAACTGGCTTGTAGGGTTCGCATCGGATTCCTAGCTTTTGGCGAATTGATTTACTGAAATGTTTTGAAAATAGTACGCATCCCGTCCTCGACTTGCCTCATGCTTCGACAAGCAAAGCACGGTAAGATTAGCGCTTTATTCGATTAAACAGCAAAATCCCGGCCCATAGCAACGACAGCAACATGATTGCTGATCCCATCGCAAAGGCAAATTTAGCCAGAATATGGTCATATTGCAACAGACCGGTCTCGGTCAAAAGATATTGCCAGTCGTGAAAACCATAGGGCGCCGAATGACCGAAATTGCCACCTAATAGTGGCAACTGTCCTGCTCGTGCATCGTTCATGTACGGTGCAATGTCCAGAAAATTTTCACCGACCCACCAAAACGCTACCGATGCGCCAAAAGGATCGCGTGTTTTGATCAATAAGACGCCCATGCAACAAAACGGCATTAGAAGCTGCCCCAGCGTGCCGCCTAATGAAGTAATAAATGCGCCGAATGGCCTGAAAATGACATGCCCTGCCTCATGAAAAGGGAGATTGACCAGGTGTAAAAAAGAATTTCCGGCCGCATTGCTTCCGATAGATGCGCCTATAAACTGCCAGCTCCAAATAAGGAGGCCCGCAAAAATAATCAACCGGCCTAAAAGAGACGCCAAAGTGCTTTGCTGGGTCTCGTAAAACAATAATAGTATTAGTGGTTTGGTTTCATCTTCATCTTCATCGTATGAAGTCACAATGGGCGACGGAACTGCTTGTTGATCCTTCTGCTCTGGATGATACTTGAAATATTTCGCAAATACGATGCCGCAATGGGGACAAATTTCACTTTGTACGGGCAGTTCATACTGACACTTGGGGCAGTTCATTGCTGCTTTGACAGGCAAGGGTCAAGCTGAACCATTAAAGCAACCGTATTGATGGATGACTGCATGATCTGTCTTAACTGCAGCGATAGCAAGTGCAGTTTGACTATCAAGCGGGGCTATTAATTTTCTGAGCACAACGAACATTCTGAAACGGTCAAGTTTGTCAAAATCGTAAAGGTCAGCATAACGCGACAAGTCTTTGAGCTATTAGATTATGCCATCACTAACTTAAAAGCAGCCTTTTCTTGACGCCTAAAAAAACCAAGGAAGATCAAAGTATTACCTTGCAACTTTAACTTTATGTTCCAATTCAGAGTGGCTTAAATGGCGTACATCTTCGCCTTTAATCATATAAACCAGATGTTCGCAGATATAACAGGCATGATCGCCAATTCTTTCAAGAGCGCGAACTGTCCAGAGCACATCTAAAGTTCGGGTAATATTTCTCGGGTCTTCCATCATCCGGGTAATCAATTGCCTTAGAATATTTTCATATTCACGATCAACACTATCATCCAGTGCGGTAATAGCAGGCACATCCTCTATGGACATTCGCGCAAAGGAGTCCAGCGCATCATGCAGCATTCCTTTAACCAGTTCAGCCATGTGCTCCAACTCATGATGAGGAAATTTGCTTTCGACTCCCGCAAGTTGTATCGCCATTTCAGCGACCCGCTCAGCCTTGTCGCCGACTCTTTCAATCTCATGAATGACTTTAAGCACCGTAATCAACAGCCTTAAATCAAATGCCGTGGGCTGCCTCAGCGCCATAATCTGGGTACATTCCAGATCGATAGCCATTTCCAGTGCATCGACCTGATTATCCTGCTTGATAACCAACTCAGCCAGTTCAATATTACCTGTCGTATAAGCCTCTACCGCCAGTTCTATTTGCCGCTCGACCAAACCGCCCATGGTTAAAACTTTATTGCGTATATCTTCCAGTTCCTTATTAAACTGCTCGGATATATGATGCCCTATTTTACTGTTATCCATTATCTGCTCCTGATTATCCGTACCGGCCGGTAATATAATCTTCTGTTTGTTTCTTTACGGGATTGGTAAATAATTCGCTGGTTGTACCTATTTCAATCAATTCGCCCATATACATAAAGGCCGTGTAATCGGAAACGCGCGCGGCCTGCTGCATATTGTGCGTGACTATAACTATAGTGTATTTTTCCTTAAGCTCATTGATCAGCTCTTCAATTTTTAACGTTGAAATAGGATCCAAAGCGGATGCCGGTTCATCCAGCAGCAACACTTCAGGTTCTATGGCAATTGCTCTGGCGATAACCAGTCTTTGCTGTTGACCGCCAGAAATGCCTAGGGCATTGTCATTCAAGCGGTCCTTCATTTCATCCCAGAGCGCAGCTCCTCGCAGGGAGTTTTCAACGGTTTCCTCCAATATCCTTTTATCATTAACACCCTGAATTCGAAGGCCATAAGCGACATTTTCGAAAATAGACTTGGGGAAAGGGTTTGGCTTTTGAAATACCATGCCTACGCGTCTGCGCAAGGCCGCTACATTAACGGCTTTATCATAGATATTTTCACCATCCAGTAAAATTTTACCGTCAATTCTTGCGCAATCGACGAGATCATTCATCCGGTTAATACAACGCAACAAGGTTGATTTACCACAGCCACTGGGGCCAATATAGGCAGTCACTTTTTTCTTGGGCATTTCCATGTTGATGTCATGTAATGCCTGCTTTTCGCCGTAAAACAGGTTTAAATTTTCTACCTTGATACAGGTTTCATTTGGGTGTTGCGAGGCTTCCTTACCTCGTAAAACAGAACTCATATCTATTGAGTGTGTACGTACTTGTTGTGCTGTCATTTACTTAACCTTCCAGTTCCCGAAATTTTTCTCTGAGATTATTTCTGATGACAATTGCAGCCATATTAAGCCCTACAACTACCAAAACCAGTAATAATGCAGTCGCATAAACCAATGGTCTCGCTGCCTCAACATTGGGACTTTGAAAACCGACATCATAAATATGAAACCCCAAATGCATAAACTTTCTGTCCAAATGCAAAAACGGGAAGTTACCATCCAGGGGTAATGTTGGCGCCAATTTAACTACACCCACCAGCATTAACGGTGCGACTTCACCCGCTGCCCGTGCAACCGCCAGAATCAAGCCGGTCATCATCGCGGGGCTTGCCATCGGTAATACGGTAAGCCATAACGTCTCTAATTTGGTAGCCCCTAACGCCAAACTGCCTTCGCGCATGGAACTGGGGATGCGTGCCAAACCCTCTTCCGTTGACACGATGACAACGGGCAGAGTTAACAAGGCCAGGGTAATTGAAGCCCACAGCAATCCCGGCGTACCGTAAACTGGCGCTGGCGCTGATTCAGGAAAAAACAATTGGTCGATGTTACCGCCTAAAATGTACACAAAAAAGCCTAATCCGAATACCCCGTAAACCACAGAGGGGACGCCCGCAAGATTGTTGACTGCAATTCTGATTAATCGGGTAGTAAAACCTTGTTTGGCGTACTCACGCAAATAAACGGCCGCAATCACGCCAAATGGCGTAACAATAACCGACATCATCATAACCATCATTACGGTACCGAATATAGCCGGAAAAATGCCGCCTTCGGTGTTGGCTTCTCGCGGATCATCGGCCAAGAATTCAACCACTTTAGTTCCATAGTGAATGATTTTATCAACCAGGCTCATGGCATTCGGCTGAAAGGCTCTAACCACTTTGGCCAAGGGGATTTCCAGCGTTTTGCCGCTTTCGGTAGTGGCAACCAGGCTATCGCGCCGCAGTTTCTGATAGTGCTCGGCTAACTGAGCTTGATATTGCTTGTATTCAGCTTCATAACCGGCTTTTTCAGCAGCAAGCTGTTGTTTCGCAGCCTCATCCAGGCGATTTTCCAATTCCAGTTTTCTTTGTTTAAGCCTTAAGCGTTCCAACGCATAGTTTATTGCGCCAATTTCCTTTTTTTCCAAATGCGCAATTTCCTTAAAAACCGTTAAAGCCTCGTCAATTTTTGTCTGAAGAACGGGCCAAGCCTGATCCCCGGTGGCGATTGTCTTGCCGCTTTCTTTAACCTCAACCAGCTGGCCATAAAAATTTCCCCACTCCCGGCGCTCCACGACCATTATATCGGCCGGATCGCTCTGCTCCTTAATAATGCGTTTCTGTATCCAGCGAAAGTCAGTGCCCGTCACATCACGGTTGCCGGTTTTAATTAAGTACTGCTCCAGGGTTTCTTCATTGTCGGCCATTTTAAAGCCGGTCGATTTGGCCATTGCGGCAGGCGTTACACTGGAATCAACTTTCTCACCAATAATGATCTGGGGTTCTTTGCCTTCCTCCTGATAACTGAACCGGGTCACTTGATGTGGCCAGAAATGACCGACCCCACGCACAGTGACGAGACCCAAGATTCCAATAATCATAATCAGGCTGGTACTTACTGCCGCCGCATTGAGCCATATCCAGGGGGCTCCACTTTTAAACCATGCTTTAATCATAATAGGCCTCATCATAATGAGCTATATTTTTCGCGTAAACGCTGACGGATAATTTCAGCCAGCGTGTTAAAAACAAAAGTAAATATAAACAACACCAAGGCCGCCAGAAACAAGACCCTGTAGTGCGTACTATCCACTTCAGATTCAGGCATTTCCACAGCAATATTGGCAGCAAGCGTACGCAGGCCCTGAAAAACGCTTAAATCCATTACCGGGGTATTCCCAGTCGCCATTAACACAATCATGGTTTCACCCACTGCGCGGCCCAGACCAATCATTACGGCAGAAAATATCCCCGGACTGGCGGTTAATAACACGACCTCAATCATGGTTTGCCAGGGAGTTGCGCCTAATGCCAGAGAACCCACCGTTAAATGCTTGGGTACGCTGAAAATAGCATCTTCAGCAATTGAAAAAATCGTCGGAATAACTGCAAAGCCCATCGCTATTCCCACTACCAGCGCATTTCGTTGATCATAGCCAATGCCCAGTTCGGTTTTAAACCAATCCCGTAATGTGCCATGAAATAAAAAGGCTTCCAACGGCACACTCACGGAAAAAGCAAACCATGCGCTTAACAAAATAACCGGGATCAATACAGCGGCTTCCCAGCCTTCGGGTATGTTCTGCAGAATGGATTTTGGTAAATATTGCCAGGCGTATGCAAACAACATGACACCTAACGGGACAATCATAAGCAAGGCAAATAGCCCTGCCAAATACTCTTCAATAATTGGCGCCAGCCATAATCCGGCAAGAAACCCCAAAATAACCGTAGGCAGCGCCCCCATTAATTCAATGGAAGGCTTAACATATTGACGCATTCTTGGCGTCATAAAATATGCAGTATATATCGCGCCCATCAGAGCCAAAGGCATAGCCACCAACATGGCATAAAAGGCCGCCTTCAGGGTGCCAAAAACCAATGGAGTTAAGCTGTATTTAGGCTCAAAGTCACTATTTGCCGAAGACGACTGCCAGATATAATCCGGTTTGGGATAGCTTTCGTACCACACTTCCTGCCAAAGCGATCTTAAAGATACCTCTGGATGCTCATTATCGACTTTCCAGTAGTTTATTTTACCGTCCTCAGTTTGTACCAACAGCGCATTGGCTCTGGGTGATATTGCCGCTGCGACAGGCCGTGAATCAGCGATACTCTCTTTAATCATTTCTCTTTCAGAAGTCGAATGGTAAATACCCAGAGTGCCATCGGCATCGACCGTCAGGAAGCCCTTGCGCCGCTGTTCCGGATTTATCGAGACGACCGCTTTGTCCGAAACTTTAAAGGCCCTGATTTTCTGCATGGAAAAACGGTTCAACTTGTCTCTGACCTTGCTCCACTGGGATACCAAACCGCTTGAATCGCCAATCATCAAGGACAAGTCGCCATTTAAAAATGCGACACTGGTAATCTTTTGTCCTGCCTCAACTATATTTTGCTCCTGGGTAAGGACAGGTGCGCTTTTATCTCTGATATCAATTAAGCCCAAACGCCCGCCATTACCCAGTAAATAAAGATTTTGTTCTTCCTTATCAATTAAAATATCGGTTACATCCACAGCCGCATAGTCTAAAATCGAATCCGTTCGGGTTACTGTGGCATCATCAGCGAACAAGGAAGTTTCTTTTTCAAAATGGCTTATGCGGATTTTACCAGCTGATTTTGCAACCACAGTGCTCGCTTTGTCACCGATTTTAACGGCAATTTTTTCCAAAGCCGCACCTGACTCATCGATAACCAGCGGCGCTTCGCCCATGGGATAGGTTAATGAAGGCGTGATCAGGCGAACATTAGCAGGATAGGTTATCTTATATTGATGCTTCACGATAACGGCTTTGCCATCAGACAAGCCGTAAATTACCGCGCCTTCGTTATTAGGACTACCCTGATGAAAACTTACAATCTGAGCGCCGTCGGGTATTTTGACGGCTTCGGTTAAAACAGGCTTGCCGGTCGCAACTTGAAAAAACACCACATGCCCGGTGTCTGTAAAGCGGACAGCCACTTCATTTTGCTCTTCTATCTCCATCAACACGGTTTTACCTAAAGCTGATTCCGGCACATCATATTGGCTAACCGATTCAGCTGTTGCCGAGAGAAATAAAGGGAAAACCACGTACAGCAAATAAAAGAATATCATGACGACAGCTACGATCACACCGAGACCACCAGCTATCACACCATAACGCGCCACCGCATCTTTAATCAGCCGCCAGCGCTCGTGAGCACTACGGGCTGTTTGCTTTAATGCTGCGGGATAGTGTTTTGGTATTTTTATTTCAGACATGGGGAGAATAAAGAAATGAAATGTGACAAAGGTTCAGCAAAAAAATCAAAAAAAACGGCTGAAATTCGATAATCAAATCTCAGCCGTAGTCTTGTCCGCATTAACCCATGCAATTACGAGAGGGAAATAACCGGTTAATCCAGACCAACGTCCTTGTCTATGCAGCCCTGCACAACAGTTAAAGCCATTTTTTACATCTATTCCTAATAAAAATTTTATTTTAACTATTCAGCGCGAACCACAACAAACCCTCTCCAGCGGGAGAGGGTAGGGTGAGGGGCGATTTAAATAAGGCAAAATGCATTATTTTGATCCCCTCATCCTATCCTTCTCCGGGAGGGAGAAGGGATTGGGCTTATGCTGAATTAACACATTTTATTTAAGGGTAGTCAGTACTTTCTCTACAACTTTTGCTGGCAATGGAATATAGCCATCTTTTATTACCACTTGCTGACCGGTTTTAGATAACACCATTTTCATGAATTCGTTTTCTAAAGGCGCTAACGGCTGATTTGGCTTTTTATTCACATAAACATACAAATACCGTGTCAAGGGGTAAGCGCCTTTAATGGCATTTTCAGGTGTTGCTTCAATAAAAGGTTCACCCGCTTTCTTTGCCAGAGGCACCATTCTAATGCCTGAGGTACTATAACCCATGCCTGAATAACCAATGCCATTAGTCGATGACGTTACCGATTGCACCACAGAGGCTGAACCGGGCTGCTCGTTTACGTTACTTTTGAAATCACCTTTGCATAAAGCGTGTTCTTTGAAGTACCCGTAAGTACCGGAAACCGAGTTACGTCCGTATAACTGAATGCTTTTAGCTCCCCATGCGGCAACACCTGCTTCACCCCATGTTTGAATGTCCGTTTCGTGACCGCATTTTCGGGTTGAAGAAAAAATGGCATCCACCTGCGGAACCGTCAGGCCTTTAATAGGATTGTCTTTGTTGACCATCACAGCTAGCGCGTCGATAGCAACAGGAACCGCCGTAGGTTTGTAACCGTATTTATCTTCGAAAGCTTCCAGTTCATCATCCTTCATCTCCCGGCTCATAGGCCCAAGATTGGATGTGCCTTCTGTTAACGCAGGCGGTGCAGTAGAAGAGCCCGCTGCCTGAATCTGGATATTGACATTGGGATATTCGCGGTTAAATTCTTCAGCCCAGAGCGTCATTAGATTTGCCAGTGTGTCAGAACCCACACTGGACAAATTGCCGGCAATACCGCTGGCTTTTTGATAATCAGGAATACCTGCATCTACCGTTTGTACAGCACCTGCAGAACCGCTGACCAATGCAGCGGAAGCAAAACCCATCGCAGCGATCAGTGTTTTTGTCTTAAAAGATAATTTCATTATCAAATCTCAAAGTTAATTAATTGTGGAGCCATTATGCGTATACAACATAACAAGCATATTAATTTTATATGACAGGATTATGACAATGGCGTAATACTGTCCATGTCCCTGCGCTTTTCAAAGAGACCCTACCCTCACTCAACCCATTCTTCGGGCAAGGATTTAGGGTTGGTAATGGACAGAAGTTTCGCACACCCTGCCTCCAGATGAGTCCAGTCATCGGGCATTATCAATCTGGCCAAAGACGCCGTGCGTAACAACTTATCAGAATCAGGCAAGTTGTAAGCGCCTGCCAGATGAATAAGCAAGTCCTCCATATCGGGATTATGTCCTACAAGCAAAATCCGCTTGGCTTCTGAAGGGCATTCAGCCAACACCAATTTCAGCCGCTCAAATCCCTCCTGATACAAACGTTTATCCTGCATAATGCCCAAGCCTTCCACGGCAAGGGCTTTCTGCACTATTTTTGCAGTCGAAATAGCCCTTTTTGCAGGCGAACTCGCTATCCAGTCCGGTATCAGGCGCTGTTGATGTAGCCACTCCCCCATGCTCTCGGCAGCGCGTTTGCCCCGTTTTTTTAAGGGCCTGTCAAAATCTTCCATAGCAATATTGCGATCAGCTTTTCCATGCCTAAGTAACAATAATTCTCTACTCATTCTGTTTATACCCGTGTATGTTTATAGGATCATGCCATAAAATGTTTTACCATAGCGATTAATTGTTACATTGTCATTAAATGTTAATACTCGATTGTTACTATTAAAAGTTTAACCGATCACCTCAAAAAATAACACGTCCTGTTCAATATGTCCTTACAATTTGATTTGCCCGCCGGTTTAACCGCTGAAAAATTTATAGCCAAACTAGACGATAAGGCAGGCGCAAAACTGGTTTCAAGACAGTATTCCCTGAAGACTTATTATGACAGCTTTGATTGGCGGCTTTATGCAAACGGTATTACTTGCGAATTTACCCGATCAAAAACCTCATCATCTTTACTCTTAAGAAATCTCGAAAATAACCAGATCATCGCCAGCACGGACATAGATGAAGTACCAGCCTTCAGTCACCAGTTTCAAGCAGAGGAAATTCGTAGCGCACTCGAGCCTTTATTGGAGATGCGGGCATTATTACCCGTGTGCAATCTCGACTATGAAGTTTATCATCTAAACATCCTTAATAATGATGAAAAAACCGTACTTCGCATAAGTTTAGAAGAGCATGATCTGTTCAATAGCCGCATTACCTTGCAAACCATCAAAGGCTACGACAAGGCCGCTGAACACATCATTGAGACACTCACTACAAAGCTGGGCTTAACGCCCACCCATAAACCCCTGCTGCTGACCGCCTTAAAACTCCAGGGCCGCAAACCCAACGACTATTCTTCAAAGCTGAATATCAACCTGGATCCTGATACGCGTGCCGATATTGCCGCCAAGTATATCTACAGCCACCTGCTAAAGGCCATTAAAGATAATGAGCAAGGCACGATTGCCGATACCGACAGCGAATTTTTGCATGACTTCAGAGTCGCTGTCCGAAGAACCCGCGCCGGACTTAATCAACTTAAAGGCTTATTACCGGATAAAATTAGCGCAAACTATGCTGATTTTTTTTCGTGGCTGGGGCAAATAACCGGTATAACCCGAGATTTGGATGTTTATCTGTTGAATTTTGCCCACTACAAAAGCAGCCTGCCGGCTTCAATTCGCGATGACCTTAACCCGCTCTATGAGTTTCTTCTGGTCAAACAGCACAAAGCGCAGAGAGAACTTGCAAAAAAACTGCGCTCCGCCAAATACTTAACCACAATATCCGAGTGGGAGCAGTACCTTAAAGCACAAGCGCCGCTAAAACCAACCGAGCTCAATGCCAAACTGACCATTAAACAACTGGCAGATCGAAGGCTATGGAAAAACTACAAGCGTGTATTGCGGGAAGGCGACGCAATTAGCGAACAGTCGCCCTCTGAGGCATTACACGAATTAAGAAAATCCTGTAAAAAATTGCGCTACCTGATGGAGTTTTTCCAAAGCCTTTATCCCGAAAATAAAATAAAACACTTTATTAAGAACCTGAAAGGACTGCAGGAAGTTTTAGGGTGTTTTCAGGACTACGCCGTCCAGGAAAATACTCTAAAACAGTTCAGCGAAGAAATGCTAAACAACCACATACATGCCAACACATTTTTAGCCATGGGCGTCTTAATCCAAAACCTGGATATGCTCAGGTGCAATGCCCGCAAAGACTTCTCATCAAAATTTGCAACCTTCAAGCATGAAGCAAATCAATCTGCATTTAAATCGCTATTAACGGCCAAAGACTAATTCAGCAATTTTCAAATAACCTGGATTTTTCGTTTTTCAAAAAACATGGTCAGGCATGCAGGCGATTGGCGTCATCCGGAACATCATTTCGTTTCTCAAACCGAGCATGTAGCACTAAAAAAGTAATACTAAGGAAAATTAAATGATCACTACAACAGTTTTACAAGAGCTTGCGGAAACCCACGGAACACCCTTATTCGTCATAGATCACGATGAACTGCGGAGCAATTATGCGACTTTCAAAAAATATCTCCCCCGTGTCCAGGCCTATTACGCTGTCAAGGCTAATCCGGATCCGGCCATCGTAAAGACTCTGTTCGATGCGGGAGCAAGTTTTGATATATCGTCCATTGCAGAATTCAGAGTGGTCTACGAAAACATAAAGGCTCTGCCGGAGAAGGAGCGGCATGAATGGATATGGGAAAATATCATCTATGCGAATCCGATCAAGGCGCACGAGACGTTAATGAAGCTTGACAAGTACCATCCGCTGGTCACCTTTGACAACCGTGATGAAATCCTCAAAATCAAAGAGTTCGCCCCTAACTCCGGGCTTGTGCTCCGCCTCAGGGTTTCCAATGCCGGAGCTATGGTAGAGCTCTCCTCAAAATTCGGCGCAGAACCTAAAGAGGCGGTCGACATGATTTTGGAGGCCGAAAAAGAGGGGCTTACTGTCGAGGGGCTTAGCTTCCATGTCGGTAGCCAGACCGCCAATTTCGAGAACTACGTGCAGGCCATCAATCTTGCGGCGCTTATATTCAGGGAGGCCAAGGAGCGCGGTTACGACAAGATGAATTTACTGGACATCGGCGGGGGCTTTCCGGCCCCTTACGATGCCTCAGTAAAGCCTTTCAGCGAATTGGCAAAGCGGATAAATGCCGAGTTAGACAGGCTATTTCCGCCAGAAGTAAAAATTATTGCCGAGCCGGGGAGATTCATTATTGCGACGGCATGCACAGCGGTGTCGAAGATCATCGGTAAGGCGGTACGGCACGGTAAGCTCTGCTATTACATCGATGATGGGGTCTATCACACTTTTTCCGGTATTATTTTCGACCACTGTCAATACCACATGGACTCTTTTAAAGAAGGTCCGACCCAGATCTGTACCGTGTTCGGTCCTACCTGTGACGGGCTGGATGTTATTTCGATGACGGAAGAGCTCCCCAACAACCTGGAGCGTAACGATTTACTCTACAGCAAAAACATCGGTGCCTACAGTGGAGCGACATCTACCTGGTTCAACGGTTTTCCGCCTGCCAAGGTTGTCCACGTCAATCTGATCTGATTGTTGCTGCTTAAAGTCTTTTATTCACCACGAACAATAATTTTCACAATGACTTTTAGGCGTTTATGTCACTCGTCTTTACAGAATTTATGCCAGAATAACGGTGAGTTTTGTCATAATGAGAATTGCTTGGGAATTAAAGGAATTTGTCTGGCTGTGTGAATTTTCGTGTTTTGTTTAACTGGTATTCGGAATTTAGTGTTGAAAAATTAAAATTTAGCTAAACCAAAAAATGTATTGATTATTTAAATCAACGAAAAAACGAATGCTTCTCCTAACCTATCAGATGTTGAAAATTCAGGTATCTGACGTTCGTTTTTGCAAAGTTTCGAGAGGATCACAGGCAGCTCCGACCCTTATGTAAAGAACCTAACTAGGTATAGTTGCAAATTGCTATAGGCTGCAAAGCTTTATTTCATTGGTATGTTATCAAGCCGAACATCTATTAGCTTGACATAATTTTGCCGTTGTTCTGAAGTGTAAATCCACCCACTTCAGGAGACCGTAATGAATTCTTCTCACCATCACTTGACGTCTGGCTTTTTAAGGGCTAATTGGCACCCTATGTTGATGCTTTCACGCATCACTTGATTGAGTGCCTACGCTTTAACTATGTATAGGGCACTATCAGCAATGTCTTGTAGTGCATAGGACAGAGCGCAATCGGAATATGGAACACAACTATACATGGTTCGGTTCTATACATAGCGGCCCATAAAGATCAGTCGATTCAAATTTCCGAGTGGCAACATACCAACAGAAAGCAGTCAGTCGAATCTTGGCGAACCTACTGGCACTGCCGACCACAACCGGACAATCAGTTCAGTGAATGAGTCGATTTCACCCCATTTGGGAGATAATTAACTAAATTTGGAACTAACCCCCGATGGGGCAACCGATTTTAAAACTGCCAGGCATTAGACTTTAAGTCGGTAGCCTATACCCGATTCCGTCAATAAATACTGCGGTTGAGCCGGATCGATTTCCAGCTTTTGTCTGAGCTGGCTCATGTAAATCCGCAGATAATGCGAATTATCTCTATAGGATGGCCCCCAGACTTCCTTGAGCAGGTATTGATGCGTCAACACCTTGCCGGCATTTTTAATCAGCACTGACAATAGCCGGTACTGAATCGGCGTAAGATGAACTTCCCTATCGCCAACAACGACCTGGCGCTTCAGTAAATCGACTTTCAGCTCACCGCAGATAAAAACACCACTTTGATCCTGCTCCGGACTGCTCACCGAATGGCGCATGGCTACCCGGATCCGGGCGAGCAATTCACCCAAACCAAACGGCTTGGTCAGGTAATCGTCGGCACCCGCATCCAACGCATCGATTTTATGCTGTTCATTGCTGCGTGCTGACAAAATAATAATAGGCATGACCGACCATTCCCGTATTATTTTGATAACATCAACCCCATCCATGTCTGGCAGTCCCAGATCAAGGATGATGAGGTCAGGTTTGCGTACGCCTGCTTCAATAATGCCTTGCTTGCCTCTGTCTGCTTCGAACACTTTGAAGCCATGAGCTCCAAGGCCGGTTCGCAAAAACAGGCGTATCGCAGGATCATCCTCGATAACAACAATAACAGGGCTTGCTTGAGTCATGGCTATTCATCAATACAGCAGCTCATTCTTCTTCTCCTATCACCGGCGGCAGGTGATCCAGGGGAATCATGAACGAAAATACAGCACCCCCCGTTAGCCGGTTTTGTGCCTGAATGCTCCCTCCATGCGCCTCAATAATAGCCCGGCAAATTGTCAACCCCAGCCCTACTCCACTTTGCGCCGCCTCGTGGCGAACCCGGTAAAATTTTTCAAACAATTTGTTTTCGCTGCCCTCAGGAATACCCGGCCCCCGATCAGCTACCGATATTTCCACTGCAAGAGAAGAGGCTTCTGCCGTGATTTCCACAGGACTTCCCTCCGGTGTATAACGCAGGACATTTTCGAGCAGATTAATCAAAACCTGTTCGATCATCACCGCATCGACATAAATCATGGGGATACCGGGTGGTAATTTAACGGTTACCACACGACCTGCGAGACGTTTTTGCAAGAGTGTCAACACGGCTCCAATAATTTCCTCAAGCGGAACCCACTGTTTGTTCAGCTCGACGGCACCCGCATCAAGCCGCGCCATATCCAGGATATTATTGACCAAACTCGACATCCGTTGCGCTTCATCGTAAATGGCGCGGCTCAGTTCAAGCTTGTTTTCTGCCTTGAGCGTGTTGTCTTCCTCCACTAAAGCACTGGCTGAACCTACGATGGTCGCGAGCGGCGTACGCAAATCATGGGAAATGGAGCTAAGCAGCGAGTTGCGCAAGCGTTCGGCTTCCATTTCCACTTGCGCTTTTCTGGCTTGCTCGACCAACCTCACACGGGTAATCGCCTGGGCAATCTGCCCAAGAAAGGTTTCCAGCAATTTTTGTTGTTCAGGCAGGAACACCCTGCGCAAGTTAACGGGGAGTAAAACCAAAACTCCCAGCGTGGTTTCCTTATTACTCAAGGGGAAATAAATAGCCTCTGCTCCAGGCAAGGTATCGGTTCCCTGACCCGCGATCTCGTTGTGATCCATAACCCATTGCGCAACACTCAGATCGGCAGCGTGCAAGGATTCAGGTAAAGCCCGGCCTGTAGGATAAATAATACTGCCGTTAACATTAGGAAAGAGAATGACGTTTCGGCTACCGAACTCCGAATAGAGATGATGTACCGCTGCGCGCACAATTTCATCCTCACTCTGGCTGGCTGTCAGATCACGGCTCATTGCATAAAGAACCGTCGCACGCCGTTCCCGGTGTCCTGCCACCTTGGCCTGGGAACGCACATTAGCCATCAGATTGCTGATTAACACCGCCACAGTCAACATCGCCAGGAGCGTCACCAAATATTGGCTGTCGGCTACCGAAAAACTGAAATAAGGCGTTACGAAAAATAGATCAAATATGGCAACGCCGAGAAAAGAGGCAAGAATGGAAGGACCGCGTCCGAAACGCGTAGCAATAAAAACCACGCCCAGCAAAAAAACCATGATCAGATTAGCCAGCTCAAACCTGCCGAACATCAGATAGGCAAGCACGGTACTGGCAACTGTCACAGCCACGGCCCAGACATAGCCTGGTGTACCTTTTTTTCGCGATGACAGTCTCCCGCTAAGCCCCGGCAACGGATTTTTCCGATACAAGGAAGTCTCTGATTTATCGCCGTTTCTGTCACCTCCTTCAGCTCTGGGGCTACCCAGCAGGTAAAGATTAATGTTGTGCGCATCGCTAATCAGCACATCCACCACCGAACCCAGCAGAAAACGCTTCCATCCCCGGCGGGTCGGTTTCCCGACGACGATTTTGGTAACATTTCTTTCATTGGAAAATTTAACGATCGCGGCGCTCATGTCGGTCGCGTTCAAGGTCACGGTCTCGGCGCCCAACTTTTCCGCTAGACGCAGAATGCGCAGCACGCGATCACGTTTTTCCGCCGGCAAGCGTTGTAGCTCGGGCGTTTCGACATACAATACAATCCAATTGGCACGCAGGCTGGTAGCAAAGCGCTTGCCGGCGCGAACCAGACGCTCGGCCAGGGCATTCGGACCTATACAAACCAGAATACGCTCACTGACCTGCCAGACTTCACGGATAAAATGATCCTCGCGGTAATCCAGCATCTGCGCATCGACACGCGTGGCGGTTTGCCGCAATGCCAGTTCCCGTAACGCAATCAGATTACCTTTGCGAAAAAAATGCTTAATCGCTTCCTGAGCCTGTTGCGGTACATAAACTTTGCCGTCTTTGAGTCTACTGAGCAGCTCGTCAGGCGGCAGATCCACCAGTTCGATTTCATGAGCCTCTTCAAACACTGTATCCGGCACGGTTTCCCAAACCCGTATACCGGAAATCTGGCCTATATCGTCATTGAGACTTTCCAGATGCTGCACATTGAGCGACGTATATACATCGATGCCGGCATCGAGTAACTCTTCGATGTCCTGCCAACGTTTGGGATGCCTGCAGCCCTGTGCATTAGAGTGCGCCAGTTCATCAACCAGAATAATTGAGGGTTTACGCTTGAGGGCGGCGTCCAGATCGAACTCATGCAAGGTCGTACCTCGATATTCAATCTGTTTGAGCGGCAAAACTTCCAGTCCTTCCAGCAAGGATGCCGTATCCTGACGCCCATGCGTTTCCACCAGACCGATAACAATATCAATATTTTCAGAGCGTTTCTCCCTGGCGGCCAGCAACATGGCATAAGTCTTACCAACGCCTGCCGCTGCACCAAAAAATATCTTCAGACGCCCCCGGCCCGCACGGATTTGAGCGCGCTCGACGCGAGCCAGCAATTGATCCGGATCAGGGCGTTCGCTGTTCATGATGAGGGGCTCCTGCATTTTGTAAGCATGTCAACTACAGCCAGCCGGATCTTTTTAAGCGCCAATACAAGAGCAGGCTGCCCAATGCTACGCCACCGATTACCACGGGATAGCTGTATTGCCAATCCAGTTCGGGCATGTGCCTGAAATTCATTCCATACCAGCTAAATACCATCGTGGGTATTGCCAGAATCGCGCCCCAGCCGGCCAAACGTTTGACGACTTCATTCTGCCGCACCGTTTCAAAGGTCAGGTGTACCCCCATCGCCGCGATCAACATCTCGCGCATGCCGTGAATCGTCCGGTCGATACGTTTGGTGTGATCGGCGATATCACGAAAATACACCAACACTTCCTTGGGAATAAGCCCTTTATGAAAGCGCATCAGTTCGTGACAGATATCAGTTATCGGATTTATGGCCCCTTCCAGCAGCATCAAATCGCGCTTCAGCTCGTAAAGGCCTTCCATGGTCTGCCGACTCGGCCGGTATTGAAAAATGGCCGACTCTAGCACATCGAAACGTGCCTGCAAGCCATCGATGACCGGGACATAGTTATCGACGATAAAATCCATAATCGTATATAAAGCAAATCCAGGCCCTTTGGCCAATTTCTGCGGCATCGCCTCACATCGCTCCCTGATTTTGCTGTGACTATGCGAATAGCCGTGCCTGACCGTTACCAGGAAACGCGGCCCCAGGAAAATATGGGTTTCCCCAAATTTGACCTGATCTCCCGCAAGCTGGGCGGTATGCAACACCATGAACAGCGAATCGCCGAATTCCTCGATTTTCGGACGCTGATGCGCCGCGCAGGCATCCTCGATTGCCAAGTCATGCAGCCCGAATTCCTCCTGGATTTTGGCCAACAGTTCGCTATTCGCTTCGAGCAAACCCAGCCAGACAAAGGTATGTTCAAGTTTCAGCACTTCACTGATATCTTCGATGGTTACATCGCCGATACTGACGCCATTTTGATAGGCGACGCACTTCATAACCATGTTGTTAGGGATTGTTTCTGTCATAAATATCTCCGTGTGGATCGTCAGGACGGCCCATTAATCAACTTCTGTTCACGCATAACTTTCCCGGTTTTCAAGTCGCACAGTACAAGCCACTCCACACCGTTGTCCGACTGTATTTGATATTCCGCCCAAAAATTTTCGTGCTGGTGCAGTATTCGTTCTTTCTCAATCTCTCCTGGATGCAGAAGCAACGCCTCTTTTTGGCAGAGTTTAATGTATTCTTTGCTGGTAGGCAGCGTATATCCGGCATCATTTGTATCCGGCCTGGCGACCGGAATGGCGGCCAAGGCCAGATTTAAGGTTAGGACGTTAACCCTCGGCTCTCCCAGAAAACCCAACTGCCGGGATTCAGTGTTGGCATCAACCAATGTGCGGAGATTTTCCGGTTTCATGTTACGTGCCTTGGCCACGCGATTGATTTGATAATCCGCCGCCGCAGGACTGATATGCGGATCCAGTCCGCTACCCGATGCGGTAATCAGATCAACTGGGATCAAAGTTTTATTGTCTGGATCAGCGGCTTTTAACGCCTCAATACGGGCTTTAACGGCATCTGCCAGAACCGGATTAGTCGGCCCAAGGTTTGAGCCGCTGGAAGCACCGGCATTATAAGGGAAGGGGCCTGTAGCCGAAGGCCGTCCCCAAAAATGACCGGGACTGCTGAAAGGTTGTCCGATCAGACTGGAACCTCTGGTCTTGCCGCCGTTGTCTGTAACCAGGCTACCATTAGCCTGATTAGGAAACAGAAGCTGTGCCAATCCCGTCACTACGACTGGATAAATCACGCCGGTTAACACACTCAATAGTACGAACAAAATAATCGCCGGTTTTAAATGCTTAATCATTGCCAACTCCTTTAAACCAGGCCCAGCGTGACCAGAAACAAGTCAATCGCCTTGATGCCGATAAATGGTACGATCAATCCGCCCAAGCCGTAAACCAGCAAATTGTTTTGCAGCAGCGTGGCGGCACCGACCGGCTTGTACTTGATCCCCTTTAAGGCCAGAGGAATCAACGCTACGATGATCAACGCATTGAAGATCACGGCCGACAAAATTGCGCTTGCCGGGGTTGCCAAGCCCATCACATTCAAGACATTAAGCACCGGATAGGTCGTTGCAAAAGCGGCCGGGATAATTGCGAAATATTTTGCAACGTCATTGGCGATGCTGAATGTTGTCAAGGCACCGCGCGTCATCAGCATCTGTTTGCCGGTCTCGACAATCTCGATTA
>Ga0209798_10000751_pt1 | contig 19780 bp, 16 predicted proteins | sample DOMMetBare3Fresh_FD_187475 | JGI IMG/M metagenome (GOLD analysis project Ga0209798, IMG submission 187475) | Wetland sediment microbial communities from St. Louis River estuary, USA, under dissolved organic matter induced mercury methylation -... | ecosystem: Environmental > Aquatic >...
GGAGTCGAGGTGCGGCCGGCAGTCGACGTCTATAAATATTTCGAGAACACCGCCGACACACAGATTCGAATCAAAGTCTCAGCAGGTGCCGACGGCCAGAATGCGCGTGAGGTTACCGTGGTTCCGGTAGGCAGCGAATTCGCGCTGCGCAATCGAGCCTGGGAAGAGGACAACCGGCGCAAGGTGGACCAGATGAGTGGGGGCAGGATCGCTTATGTGCACGTGCCCGACACGAATATTGGTGGTTATCAAAACTTTAACCGCTTCTACTTTGGCCAGGTTGGCAAGCAAGCCGCGATTATCGACGAACGGTACAATCATGGCGGGCAGGTGGCCGATTACATCATTGATGAGCTGGCTCGGCCGTTGCGCAACTGTGCCGTCACTCGCGAGGGTGAGAAGTTTTGTTCTCCGCTCGCCCAAATCTACGGACCGAAGACTATGATCATCAATGAGATGTCAGGATCGGGCGGGGATGCACTGCCCTGGATGTTCAGACAGGACAAAATCGGCCCACTGGTGGGCACGAGAACCTGGGGCGGTTTGGTGGGGATCTGGGGCTATCCGGCCCTGATGGATGGCGGATTCGTCACCGCGCCGCGCGGCGCGATCTACGGTCTGAAAGGCGAATGGGAAGTTGAGAATCGCGGCATTGCGCCGGATATTGAGGTCGAGAACGATCCCGCTTCGGTAGCGGCCGGACATGATCCGCAACTTGAGCGAGCCGTGCAGATCACGCTCGAGGCGCTGCGGAAGAACCCGGTGGTTATTCCCGATCATCCTCCGTACCCAAACTATCACAAGCCGTAACTCCCTGGGACCGCACGCTTCCAGCGTGCTGACGTTGGCGCATAGTAGATCTATCGGCGGTCCATTCCATCACGCGCAGAGGCCAGCTGGTCACAAAATTCGCGGCCGGCAGGCCTGATATGTTATCAGCATAGGTTTGAAAACTCCGGTACCAGGGATCCGGCCACGCCTTAACTGAGGAGTATGAAAATGCAAATCGCTCGTTGCTGCTATCGCAGGCTGACAAAGGTCGCGGTGTCTTTCCTTTTTGTTGCCTTTTGCTCGGCGACGTTCGCACAAAGCGGAGTGGTCACAAAGGTGACGATCAAGTCGAGCGTGCTGGGTGAAGACAGACTCGTCCTGGTGCGTACGCCAGCCGGCTACGACGCCAACAAGGTCAGATATCCTGTCCTTTACATGACTGACGGGAATGCCCACATGGGACATACGGACAGCACGATAGAGTTTTTGGTGGGCAATGGACGCATGTCAGATTTGATAGTCGTCGGTATTACGAATACGGATCGCACCAGGGACCTGACCCCGGTTAAAGCCGTGGGACCAAATGCAGCCCAGTTTCCGACGGCCGGTGGCGCTGATAAGTTTCTCAAGTTCATCGAGACTGAATTAATTCCGGAAATCGAAAAGAATTACCGCGTGCAGCCGTATCGCATCCTCGCTGGCCACTCCTTTGGCGGACTGTTTGCCGTGCACGCGATGATTACTCGGCCAGAATTATTCAATGCCTACGTCGCCGTTAGTCCCTCGCTGCAATGGAGCGACGAGGCAACGTTGAAGCGGGCGGAAGAATTTCTTAAAGACCGCAAGGAATTCCAGGCAACGTTGTTCACGTCGCTGGGTGACGAACCCGGCGATATCGGAGACGCTTTTGTGCTCTTCAAACAGGCGCTCGCGAAGTCTCAGATCAAGGGTTTCGAATGGGAAGCCCAGCAGTTTCCCGATGAGGATCACGGCTCCGTCGTGCTGCGCAGTCATTACCTGGGTCTGCGTAAGATCTATGCCGGCTGGCAGATGCCGCGGAATTCGCAGACTGGGGCGGTGGCCGGCGGCCTGAAAGCTGCCGAAGAGCATTACCAGAAGTTGAGCCAGAAGTTTGGTTACCCGATTCCCGTGCCCGAGGCGCTAATCAACCAAATCGGCTACCAGTATCTTGCGGGTGGGCAGGCCGGCGAAGCAATCGCGGCGTTTAAGAGCAACGTAGACCGTTATCCCAATTCCGCGAATGTTTATGACAGCCTGGCGGAAGCGTATGAGCGAGGTGGGCGACTCGATCTGGCCGCCCCGCTCTATGAGAAGGCGCAAACCCTCGGCAAGCAATACAACGATCCGAATGCTGCCATCTATGCGCAGAACTTCGCGCGCGCAAAGGAGAAGCTTACGCAGGCTGACGCAGGTAAAAAGAACAAATAAGTCTCTCGGGGGCCTATGATTTGCCCGCCCCTGGAGGTAGACCTGAATAGGCAGCTAGCCCCTCCCGTTTCCTTTTCTCTGTTTTCGCCTATCCCTGTCTCTCCAACGCGGCGCGATCCCAGCCGGCCAGATTTGCTCCCGCCTCATAGGTAGTTTGCAAAAAGTCCCTCAGCGTCTGCTCTGGTGATGAAGACTTTTGAACATCTTCATAGAGCAGGAAAAACTCTTTCATCTCAGCGCTATAGAAAGTTTCGGGAGGCTGCACCTGTGCCTGGGCCAGCCCGGCCGGTTCAGGAGTAGTGTAGGAGTAAAAGGCTGCCTCCATGTCTTTGCTGCCGGGCCAAAAGCCGTGACTGATGACTTCATGGGAGTATGCTTCGCGCGTAATTAGGTCGGCCCCCGGGCGTTCCGGCGCCGGCCTGCCGGAGAATCGCGTCACCGCCAGATCAAAACTACCCCAAAAGAAATGCACTGGGCTGCACTTGCCGATAAAGCGGCCGCGAAACTCTTTCAAGACGTCGTCAATCTTAACCAGCGCACGCCAAAAGCGATTCGCGTATTCAGCATCGTAAGCAGCGTGCTTATCGTCGTCTTCAAAACGAATCGGATCCGGCACTTCGACGGGCGTGGTCCAGATCTGGATTTCGATTTCCAAACCGCGGAGAGCAGCCATCACCTCCCGATAGAACGCAGCCACCGATTGCGGACGCAACGCCAGTGCAGTAGTTGCTCCATCGCTGCTACTAATAAGCAAGTGGTGATCGATGAAATCAAATTCGAGTTCGAAGATTCGTTCACCGTAGGGGATGGCCGTTGTGGTCAGACCCCTGGCCGAGACATATAGCGGCACGTTCCACCAGTGATTAACCAAAGGTGTCTGAGCAAGGCGAATCTTGCCGACGACCTGAGTCCACATGTGGAGAGTGGCCAGGGTGTCCTGCCACTCTGAGAATTTTAAGACTGGCCATGCATTGTGAATCATATAGTCTTGCGTCACCTGCCCCGCACTAGAGACTTACGACAGGTCAACTATGCGGATTGGCAATTTTCTGATTCGTTTCCCGGTGGCCGCAAAAATCGCATTGGCGACAGCCGGGGCCACGGGCGGGACACTCGGCTCACCTACCCCGGTGGGCTTTTCAGTGCTGGGTACGATGTGCACATCAATCTGGGGCGCCTCATTCATTCGCAGCATTTGGTAATCATTAAAGTTTCGCTGCTGCACCCGTCCCTGCTCCAGTGTAATCTCGCTCTTTAGCGCGGCAGTAAGGCCAAAATTTATGCCGCCTTCCATTTGCGCTTTCACCGAGTCCGGATTGACCACCTGGCCGCAATCGACAGCGCACACCACACGATGAACGCGCACCTTGCCTTGCTTGTCGACCGAGACTTCGGCCACCTGCGCAACGTAACTGTCGAAAGAAAAGTGAGTGGCAATACCGCGAGCCCGCCCTTTGGGTAACGGCTTGCCCCAATCCGCTTTTTGGGCAACGAGTTCGAGCACGGCACGCATGCGTGGCTGTCCGGCAAGCAGCGTCCGGCGCAGCTCATAAGGGTCCTTGCCACCGGCATAAGCCAATTCGTCAAAGAAGGCCTCGACGGCAAATCCATTATGAGAGTGCCCTACGGAACGCCACCACTGTACCGGCACGCTAATCTTAGGCGTGTGCAATTCGACCTGCAGGTTCGGTATGCCGTAGAGCAAATCGGCGGCGCCCTCGACCGAACTGTCGTCAATGCCATCCTTGATGAAAGCGGCGAAAAGAGTTCCTTCCATGATCGACTGTCCCACAATGGTGTGGTTCCAAACGACGGGGTTGCCCTGGGCGTCAAGGCCGCCTGTTAAGCGGTCGTACCACATTGGCCGGTACCAGCCGCCGCGGGTGTCGTCCTCACGTGTCCAAACGACTTTCACTGGCACCTTCGCTGCCTTCGCGACCTGCACGGCCTCGACAATGAAGTCTGACGCTGGATTCGCTCGCCGCCCAAACCCACCGCCCAAAAAAGTAGTGTGAATTTCGACCTGCTCGGGCTTGAGCCCGGCAGTTGACGCTGCCGCGAGCCGATCGATGGTTTGAAACTGGGTGCCGGTCCAAATCTCACAGTGGTCAGCTCGCAAATCGACCAGGCAATTCAGCGGTTCCATACTGGCATGCGCGAGATAGGGTACTTCGAATTCAGCCGTAATTGTTTTGGCAGCGCCGGCGAGAGCTTTGACGGGATCGCCGACTTTGCGCGCGACTTTGCCTGGAGTCTTAGCGAGGGCCGCGAACTGCTCTCGCATACCTTTGGTCGAAAGCGTAGCCCCGGCTCCGTCATCCCACTTGATGTCCAGCTTGTCGCGTCCCAGTTTGGCTGGCCAGAAACCAGTGGCCACGACGGCAACCCCGGAGGGTACCTGGAAGACATCCTTTACTCCGGGCACTGCTTTTGCCATTTCGGCATTCACGCTGATGACCTTGCCGCCAAATACCGGCGCCCGGGCGATCAGCGCAGTCATCATGCCAGGAACAGCTACGTCCAGTCCGAATTGGGCTGAGCCGTTAACTTTGGCGGGCGTATCGAGACGGCGGGTAGGTTTGCCAATCAGCTTAAAGTTCTTGGGATCTTTCAAGGTCACCAGCGCGTCATCCTTTGGAGGTGTAAGGCCGGAAGCAAGTTCGGCCAGTGATCCAAAGGATGCTCGTTGGCCTGCGCCGTCGATAACAAAACCATTTTCGGCTCGCAAGCGGCCCGCCTCAACTTTCCATTTCTGGGCGGCGGCAGCAATCAACATCAGGCGCGCTGTAGCGCCCGCCTTGCGAAATCTTTCCCATTCTGAAGCTGTGCTCGTGCTGCCGCCGGTCATCTGAATACCGTAAACCGAATGATTGTAAACAGCGGCGACGGGTGCAGACTCATAACGAACTTTGCTCCAGTCCGCTTCGAGCTCTTCGGCCACCAGCATTGGGAGAGAGGTGTAGACGCCCTGGCCCATCTCAGACTTATTTACAATCACAGTTACGATGTCATCAGTGCCGATGCGGATAAAAGCGTTGGGGCTAAAGCCAGAAGCTGGTACAGCGCTGGCCTCCGCAGGCGCAGCCCATTCTGGAACATATAAGCTGAGCAGCAGCCCACCGCCAACTGCTGCGCCAACCCTCAGGAAATCGCGGCGTTTCATGTTGCTGGAACTCATGTTGTGCTCCTTTTCATGTCCGCGGCGCGATGAATGGCCTCGCGGATGCGCGAGTAGGTGCCGCAGCGGCAGATAATCCCTGTCATCGCGGTGTCGATGTCAGTATCGGAGGGCTTGGAATTCTGAGCGAGCAAAACTGCGGCGGTCATGATTTGTCCTGACTGGCAGTAGCCGCATTGTGGTACATCAACTTCGATCCAGGCCTTTTGCAACGGATGACTAAGATCGGGGGACAGCCCCTCGATAGTCGTAATTTCCTTTCCCACGGCATCCGCCACACGCTTCATGCAGGAACGAACCGCTTCGCCGTTCAGGTGCACTGTGCACGCACCGCATTGCGCCATGCCGCAACCGTACTTGGTTCCGGTCAATGCCAATGTATCCCGCAATACCCATAACAACGGGGTGGCTGGATCGACATCCACAGTAAGTTGTTTTCCGTTTACCTTCAGATTCATACAACTCGACTCCTTCGTCTCGGGGCAACGTCTGTAATTTGATCGATTGCGGTTATCGTAGAGCGGAATGCGAAAAGTGTAAACCGGAGATTTGCGGATTGGTACTCGTCTCCGGGGCAGTGAAAGCCGTTGTCGTTTTCAAGACAAAGAAGAGGTCATTCTAACTGAACCGCGCGATCACTTTGGAGCAAGCCCGTTGACCGCTCGAGCCGACCGTTTTACGGCAGCAACAGCAGTTTTCCGGTAGTCTTTCTTCCTTCGAGATCGCGGTGGGCCTGCTCCGCCTGGGCGAGGGGATAGGTGGTGTGGATGTGAATTTTTAATTCGCCACGATCAACCATGCCCAGCACAGTACCGGCCCGTTGCTCCAACTCCGTGCGCGTGGCGATGTAATGACCGAGGCTGGGTCGCGTGACGAACAGCGAGCCTTTCTGTGTAAGGCGCAAGAGGTCGAACGGCGCAACAGCCCCACTGGCACCTCCAAAGAGCACCATATAGCCACGTGGTCGCAACACATTCAGGCTCTTATCAAAGGTGGCTTTGCCGACGCCGTCATAAACCACGTCAACACCTCTCCCCTCCGTCAGGCGTCGTGTCTCAGTTTCAAAGTCTGCCTCAGTGTAGACAATGCACTCATCGGCGCCGGCAGCGAGAGCCAGTTGCGCTTTATGCTGTGACCCCGCGGTGGCGATAACTCGCGCGCCCAACTTTCTGGCCATCTGCACCAGCAGTTGGCCAACGCCTCCAGCCGCGGCATGGATCAACGCAGTCTCACCCCTTTGCAGCGGATAGGTGCTGTGCAGCAGATAATGCGCGGTCATGCCCTGCAACATGGCAGCAGCGGCTTGATTGAAATCGAGGTCGTCAGGGATTTTTACCAACTTGTCGGCGGGAACCGCGGCGTATTCTGCATAACTTCCCAGCACACCGGTGTAGGCGACACGATCTCCAGTCTGCACACCGGTAACCTCGGAACCGACGGCGATGACCACGCCGGCAGCTTCCTGTCCGTTGACGAAAGGCAGCGACGCTGGATAGCGACCCTCACGGAAATAGATGTCGATGAAATTTACCCCAGCGGCTTTGATCTCGACGACCGCTTCAGATGATTGGGGTGTTGGCGCCGGCAGTTCTACCAGCGTCAGGGACTCAGGACCGCCCACCTCGGAAACTTGTATGGCTTTCATGAACGTATCGTAAATCGTAAACTGTGAATCGCAAAATAACGCACTGGTAGTCGGTTGCGCCAATGGATCAATTCATTTTGCCTCCTGGTGAAAAGTGGAGACGGTTTGAACTGCACGCGCTGGGCCTGCGTGATTTCGCTGAGGTCCGCCCTGATGCGCCCCTCAATCCCTTTGCTTTGGCGCGGTTTGCCAGGTTGCTGGTGGTCGACTTCAAACAGATTAAAGGACTAAGTGCAGCAGCTCGCGCACACCTCCTGGGACCTGCCGCGGCACAATGGTCGGGCGGAGCCTGCTCACGTCCCCTCCCCGATGGCCGAAAAATAATCATTCTCAACCCCGCTCACGGACGCCAGCGTCAACATTCAACCTTGATGGAAGAAATCTGCCATGTGTTTCTCGGGCACACGCCCAACCGCCTGGCCATCGTCGCTGCAGACAAGGGGGGAAAGGCCGCCGCCAGAGATTATCAAAAGGCGGATGAGGAGGCCGCTTATGCAACTGGGGCAGCTGCCCTGGTACCTTTCCAATCCTTGCGCAGCTTCGTTCTGCTGAGCAAAACAACCGCAGAGATCGCGAGACATTTTCGCGTTAGCCGGGAACTCGTTATCTACCGGCTGAAAGTAACGCGACTTTGGGATCTTTACAGGTCAATCCATCCAGGTGAGATCAGCGCTGTCACCCGACCGAGGAAATTGGCGAGGAAAACCGGCCCTTAGCCGGGCCGTTTCTGTATCGTTTTTTGGCAGTTTGCGCCCCCGCTCCGCAGACGTGCAGTAATTCCCGGATTGTCCAGGTTTCATCTTTGATGGACGCACCCTATAATGTTTCATAGGTTGAATGGATTATGACTGAACAAATCAGCACTGCAGCAGCCTCGTCTCTCGGGCTGACCACTATCGACAAGCTGCGCATGTTGCTGGACATCACCAACAAGATCAGTCGCTCGCTGGATCTTCAGGAAATTCTCAACCAGGTCATGGACACGCTTGATTCCCTGGTTCCCTACGACGCGGCGGGAATTTTTGTGGTTGATTGTGGCGACCAGGCCCACGCGGAGGAATCGAGCGAACCGTGTGTTTTTCAGGCTGAAGCTGTGCGTGGCTATGACATCAGCGAGTTGACCGAACTGCATTTGAAACTGGGTGAGGGAATCATCGGACACGTAGCCCTGACGCGGGAGCCGGTAATCTCTCCGGATGTGCGGGACGAGCCGCGCTATATCAATGCGCGAGAACGCACGCGCTCGGAAATGGTGGCGCCCATCATTTCAAATGACGAAGTTATCGGGGTCTTTGATCTGGAAAGCGATGAGCTGAATGCTTATTCGGAAGATGACCTGGAAGTCTTGATGTTGCTGGCTTCTCAAGTGGCGATCATCATTGAGAAGGTCATGCTGCACGAACAGTTGATCGAAAAGAAACGCCTCGAAGGACAACTGGAGACCGCGCGCCAGGTCCAACTGGAACTGCTGCCTGCCCACGATCCTGAACTAGCTGGTTACGACATCAGTGCCTATAACTTCCCCACTGAGGAGGTTTCCGGAGACTATTACGACTGGGTGCGGATTCATGATGACCAGATTGCGATTGTCGTTGCAGACGTTGCAGGTAAGGGCGTACCCGCTGCGCTGTTGATGGCCTTTCTGCGCGCCAGCCTGCGGGCCGCCACGCACATCGGATATGCGCCGCAAATCTCGCTGGCCAAGGTGAATTATTTGCTCTGGGAATCCATCGAGCGCAACCAGTTTGTGACTGCCTTTTATGGCATCCTGGATTGCACCAATCGCACGCTGGCCTACGCTAATGCTGGACACAATCCACCTTTGTTACTTAACGCGGATGGCAGCGCACGTTTTCTTGAACAGGGGTCTGTGCCGCTGGGGATGTTCCGTGACACGCGTTATTACGAGTACTACCTGACGCTTGAGCCTGGCCAGTTACTGGTGCTTTACACCGATGGTGTGACCGAAGCAATGAATCCGCTCGAAGAAGAGTTTGGTCGGGACCGGCTGGTGCATTCCGTCAGAAGCGCCTCCAAGCTGAGCGCGCGTCAGATGATTGACGCCATCCAACACGATATCTGGGAATGGACCGAGGGTCTCGGGGCCCATGATGACGTCACATTCTTTGTGATCAAAGCATTGCCGATCGAGACAGATGCCTTGTAAGGGGAATGCGCGGGCAACGGCCGATAATCTGGGCGACTGCGTTTAGTGTGCAGTTAAGGAATTATGGGCGTGATCTCCGCCCGGAGCGAGTGGGGCGCGGTAGTCCCCAAAGTGAAACACGGCTTCTGCCTCAGAAAAAGCGTAAACATCAAAACCGTAGGCGTCGAGGTAAGCGGCCATGTCGTTTGGCGACATTAGATAGATAGAGGGCTCGTATCCGGCTTCGACGCGAATTTCCAGCAGGCGCTCAATCACTTCCAGTGGAGCAAAGCAGCGAATGGGATCTCTGTAGGTTGCCATGGGTTTCAGCGCCTCCTTTCGTTATTCGGGGAAAGCGCCAACAGCACCTTCCAACGGACAGCAGCTTTGATGTACACGTGATATGTTGCGTTTGTTAGCGCGAAACATTTATTTTTGGTTTCGGCACTCTCCATACCAGCATTTGACGTGCGAAAACAGGGAGAAGTTCCAGGAACAATTATGAACATTACAGAGCAGCCGATAGTAACGGCGGCCGAAACTACGGCAGCCACCCCCCCACCGCTGAATTTTATGATGGTTTTGCGTCAGATGCTGCGGGCCTCTGACAACGTCAGCGATCTGCTGTTTTCGCCGGGAAGGCCCCCGCAGGTTGAGCTGTCGGGCCAATTATGCCCCGTGAGCATTCCTGGTCTGGAAAAACTATTGCCCGCACACACGGCAGCGATTGCCAAATTAATTATTGGCAATCAGCAGATTGCCATGGAAAGCCTGGAGAAGTCGGGATCGTCAGATGTTTCTTTCAGCTTTCCCGGGGAGGCCCGATTTCGGGTAAACATCTTCAAACAGCGCGGGACCTTTGCGATTGTCATGCGAGTGATTCCGCAACGCATACCGCAGTTCGCTGATTTGGATCTTCCGGAACAGCTGAAGTCCATAGCGGAGTTGAAGAATGGAATCGTGCTCGTAACCGGACCCACCGGCAGCGGCAAGAGTACAACGCTGGCAGCAGTTATCGACCTGATTAATGAGACCAAGGCTTATCACATAGTGACCATCGAAGATCCGATCGAATTTCTGCATCTGCATAAGAAAGCAACTATCCATCAGCGAGAATTGCACTCAGACACACCTAATTTCGCCGTGGCGTTGCGGGCCGCGCTGCGCCAGGCCCCCAAGGTCATCCTGGTAGGAGAGATGAGAGATCGGGAAACCATCGAAGTCGCTCTGGAAGCCGCCGAAACCGGGCATCTGGTGCTTTCCACCCTGCACACTATTGATGCTGCGAAAACCGTGGATCGAATCATCGGAGTCTTTCCCAAGAACGAAGAGCGCGTGATCCGCATGCGACTGGCCCAATCGTTTCGCTACATTGTCTCGCAACGGCTCCTCCCGCGCGCTGAAGGCAAAGGGAGGATAGCGGTGATTGAGATTCTAAAGTCCACCTTGCGCACGAAAGACTACCTCGAAAAGGGTGAAAGCGAGGGTAAGTCCTTGATGGATGCAATGGAACAAGGCGACATGGAGGGCATGCAAACGTTTGATGGAGTAATTGAGAAGTTTATTCGCAATGGCGTGGTAACCCTGGAGGGAGCGTTGCCCTATGCAACAAATCAAAATAACCTGCTCCTGCGACTCGGCGATTTGGGCGGTAAGGGACCAGTTCCAACCCAGCCTAAACCACCAGTGAAGGCGGCAGAGTCCATGCTGGATATGATTGAGCGGTGAAAGCTTACGGCCGGTTGTGATGAGATTTTTCGGCCCCTCAGAGTCAATTCTCCCGACGCCCGCACAAACAGGAACAGTGTGCCTGGCGCTGCTCGCCCGCCTGGTCCGGCACGTGAGCTTGCCCATTTTGCTAATCGCGCTGCTGCTTCTCGGCGCTCCCCTCGGGCGTTCTGCGATGGTCGCGGAAATCCGGGTCGAACTTCCCGCAAATGGCCAACTTCGGGTCGAAAACCAGTTTGGCAATGTCAATCTGCGGGTGGGACGGGACAAGCATATTCTGGTTTCTGTCTACCGGGAAGGGGAGGGTCTACCCCCACCTCCTAAAAGCTCCCCGGTAGTCATCGAGACAAAACGCGACCTGCTCTTAATCTCGGTTGTTCAGCCCGCGGGCACTGGGCCCATGAGGGTTAATTTGACTCTCACTTTGCCTGGCAATGCGCGAGCGGAAATTGTCACCGGCGAGGGCTCAGTATTCAGTCAGGGGTTGCCCGACTCGCTCTCGCTGAATACTACTGCTGGAGCTATTCAAGTCGAACTGGAGACATCCGACGACGTCGACATCACGGCCAGCTCTGTCCTCGGAATGGTCCACTCGCAAATCGTCGCAGACGTTGCCCAGCAGTCTCATGAGTACCATTCGCGCCTGGGCACCGGCCGGAAAATTCTGCGGGCCAACAGCCGCAGCGGCGACATAGCGCTAAGCTCCATTACAGCTGCGCCGGCAGGGCAGAAAGAACCGGAACTGCGTCCGGCAGTCCCGGCGGGGCCCGGCGCGGGCACTCCCGCCAGCCAGTCAACAACTGAAGAAGTGGAAGAAGGCGATGTCATTCGCGTGGATTCACAGCTCGTTACTTTGAATCTGAGCGTGGTGGATCGCTCGACCAGTCGCGGGTTGGTCGGCCTCACTGAATCGGACTTCAAGCTTTTTGAGAATGGCGTTGAGCAACGACTGGTCCACTTTGATTCCTCCGCGGCGCCCTTTGACCTGGTTCTGGTAATCGATATGTCAGGCTCGACTCGCGAGGTGGTGAAGCTTATTCGCGCGGCCGCGCGACGGTTTGTGGACGCCGCGCGCCCGTCCGATCGCATCGCAATCATTACCTTTGCCGGGAAGCCCACCCTCGTGTCGCCGCTGACCCTGGATCGCGAGTCGCTCCGTCAAAGGGTTGATGCCATTGAAACCGCTGGAGGGGACACCAAATTATATGATGCCGGCGAATTTGCGATGGCTGAGCTTGTTCGCGAGACGAAGAAATCGCGACGTGCGGCGATTGTGTTAATGAGCGATGGACTTGATGGCAGCATCGACGGAGTTCAGGGAGAAGGCTCCAAACTGCCCTACGCAGATTTTTTGCATAGCATCCGGGAGTTTGACGGCGTGCTGTACACCCTGTGGTTGAATACTTATTACGAGGCGCTGAATCCGCAGGATACCCAGCCGGAAGCCTTCGACCTGGGGGAAGATCGCATGAAGGAAATGGCCGAGGCAGGTGGCGGTCTGTGTTACGAAGTAGAGGGATTAGAAGACCTGGCAGGGGCGTATGAACGCGTGGTCGCCGATCTCGGAACCGTCTATAGTCTGGCCTACCGTCCCCTGAGCAAGAATCGGGACGGCAAGTGGCGTGCGATTCGCGTGAACGTGAGTCGCAACAACGCTGTGGCCCGCGGTAAGCATGGCTATTATGCGAACTAGAGCCAGAATCATACGGTTGATTCGCAACGGCCTGATCAGCCTCTTACTGCTGCCGGCGTTGGCGGGCCTCGCAAATTCTCAGACCCAGACTGCCGACGCAGTCGATACGATTCACATCGACTCTAATCTGGTGAACTTGCAGGTCAGCGTACTTAGCCAGGACCCCCTGAAATCCCCAATGTCCTTACAGCGGCGAGACTTCCTGGTTTTGGATGAAGGCTCGCCGCAGGAGATTGTTTTCTTTGAATCTGCGGATGCGCCTTTCGATCTGGTCTTGCTCCTGGATCTCTCGGGGTCCACCGCTGAGAAATTGAAACTTATCCGCAAGTCGTCCAAGCGCTTTGTGCAGGCCGCACGGCCGCTGGATCGCATAGCAATCGTGACTTTCACCGATGAGGTGCAAATAATTTCGCCCCTGACCTCAGATCACAAGGAACTTTTCAGGGCCATTGATGATATTGAGAAGCCTGGCGGCGGTACCAGCTTCTGGGACGCTTTGCGTTATGTTTATGAGGCGGTTGTCAAACCGGGTCAGGCCTCGCGCCGCACGGCAATTGTGGTCATGACCGATGGGGTTGATAACGCACTTCCCGAGGTCGGAGGCGAGGGGTCGCGCACGACGTTTGCTGAACTGGCCAACATCGCTGGCCATTCTGACTCTGTGATCTTTCCCGTGTTCCTGGATACCGAAGAAGACGAAGTAAAGCGGCATCGCACACCCGCCAGTGCCTATGTGCTGGCCCGTGCGCAGCTGGCCCAGTTGGCGGAAGCCAGTGGCACTGTGGTGCGGCGCGCCAACCGCGTATCTGATCTGGAAAATGTCTATGAGCAGATAATGGGCGCCTTGGGCACGGTCTACAGTATTGGCTATCAACCACTGAATAACCGGCGCGATGGCCAGTGGCACGAGGTCAGCATAACTCTCGTCGATCACCCGGAACTGATTGCCCGCACACGCAGAGGCTATTACTCGAAATCCCTGGCCGCCACGACAGCCAAATAGCTGATGCCGGGCCCTCCGATACCTTCAAGCCGGCGTCAACATCCGCTTTGCGTCCAGGGGCCACTCCAATCGGCACAAGCCCGGCGCCGCGCCTCGCTGCATAAAGCTTGTAAATACCAACTAGAGGTCTATAATGGCCTCACACCCGCGACCGAGACCGGAAAGTTCAGGGAGAGATTTCCATGAAGCATTCATTAACTTCAGCTACTCTCACCATTGCGACCGTCGCCCTGTTTCTGGCAACTTGTCTGCTTGCGAACGCCCAAAATCGGGAAAAATTCATTATTTCTGCCAAGGCTGGTGGCATAAATGCCGTGTCTGGCCGGGCGGAGATCAAATCTTTCTCTGCGGGAGACTGGGCACTGCTGAACATCACGGACGATCTGAAAGCGGGGGACGTCGTTAAGACGGGGCAGGACGGGCGCGTGGAAATGTTGCTGAATCCGGGTTCGTTCCTGCGCATCGGAGAGAATTCGGAGTTCGAGCTAACCGACAACTCGCTGGAGAATCTGGAAGTGCGACTGGTCCGCGGCATGGCAATCATCGAAGCTACCGGAGCCGACGAGACGGAGCTGGCCATCAATATCACCACGCCGCATGCGAAGATGATTATCGTCAGGCGCGGCCTCTATCGCGTGAACGTCATACCGGGCGACACCACCGAATTGTTCGTGAGAAAAGGCCGGGTCATGCTCGCCAATACTCACACCAAGGTCAAGGAAGGTAATAAAGTAGTTTTCAGCAGCACGTCCGTTTCAGTAGCCTCAATACAGAAAGTCGATAAGCAGAAAGATCCGCTTGACGGCTGGAGCAGGGAGCGAGCCAAAACGGTAGCGCAGGCGAACAGCCGGATTGGTGCGCGCGATCTAAACGCTTTTGCTGCTCGATTGAGTGACTTTCGCTCTGCCGCCTTTTCGGCGCATTGGTCGGGCGTGTGGGCGTTTAATGTTAATTACAATTGCTATACCTTCATACCGTTTGCATTCGGCTGGGGCTCACCCTATGGAGGAAGTTACACGCGAACCTTCGATTGCGATTGTTTCTGGGATCGCCGCTCTCGCTATGACGTCAACCGTCAGCTAGTTGGAGGTTCGGGTATGGGTACTGTTCCCGGATCGAACGGGAATCCTGGGGCAGGATCACGGCCCGGCAGTGGTTCTGGCGGACCGGGACCCGGTACCACCCCAACTCCGGCAGCCGGCAACTCGCGTATGACCGAGGTGAGCCCGGACGGCATCCACCAACGCCAATACCAACGAATACCCTAAACCCCTGGGACCGCACGCTTCCAGCGGCTTGCTCTCCCAACCCCCTGGGACCGCACGCTTCCAGCGTGCCCGCTCTTCCCATAAGCTCTTCCAACGGAAGGAAGACCGAACCAGTCTCTCATGCGCGCCTCAACCCCCTGAACCTTTTGTTAGTTGATTTAGCTCCCCGTCCACCAGAGCTTTAATTTCAGATCGTTTCAAACCCGCGAGCACCAGGTGTGTCAATGCAGTGGCCAGTTGAGCGCGCAGGTGCTCATTCGATTTCTCTCCCAACTCGCGAGAAGTCACGATGGCGCCTGATCCATGCTTGATCGTTATTAGTCCTTCCTGCTGCAGCTTGCGATAAGCAAAAGCGATCGTATTTAGATTTACACCCAGATCCGTCGCTACCTGTCGGACTGGCGGTAAAGAGGAGCCTTCCTGCAGTTCTCCGCGAGCAATGAGCGATTTAATCTCATCTACCACCTGCCGGTAGAAGGGCCGGCCGTCGGTCTCATCGATGGTTATATACATTGATCCATCCCCCGCCGTTAAGAATTGTACGCTGAGCGCATACACTATACGCTTTACAGGTATTGGCGGTAAAGCTCGTTTATTGCCGGGTTATTTTATTAGCGACAATCAGGGCTGAGGCGCTGACCGGGGCCAGACCAGCGCCCGGAAAGACGGTGTCTCCCACCAGGAACAGTTTGGGAACGGTGCCGGCGTGACCAAAAGAGCTGGGACCAAACACCGGGAGGGATTGGCCCAGGCCACCTACCATGCCCAGCCTGCGCCGAGTTGTGTCATACCAGGTGCGCGGAGTCACGGTTTCAATCACTTCCAACGAATCGCCCAATTCAGGTATCACAGCCTGAAGCCTTGCCCAGACGGTTTCGAGCATCGCCTGGTCTTGTCGCTCGTGTTGACTCTCGTCTTCGTGATAACTGAACCACTCTTCGACTTCCGTGAACACCTGCACAGTGGCGGAGTTCATGCCGTCCGGCGCACGTGGATGCTTCCGGGAAGATATGGAAAGAGTCAGTTGTGACCCGGCCGGATCGTAAGAGCGACCGTCCTGCAAATCCGTGAGGGCGATGATATGGTTTGCCGAAAATCTCTGCGCAATCGTCTGCGGCAAGCCAAGAAACACCAAATAGGAACTCCAGCCACTGAGACTCTTCAATCGCTTTCTAATCTCCGGAGGGGTGCGGTCCGTGCCTGCTAACTTGCCGTAGGTATCCCAGACGGTCAGGTTACTGACTACCGCGCGCGAGGCGCCAACGGTTTCGCCACTTAAGAGATGCACGCCAACCGCTTCTCCTTTTGCATCGTAAGCAAGCCGCAGCGCGGCCGCATTGAGCCGGATGGTTCCGCCGCTCTTCTTAATCGAAGTGGCCAGCGAATGTGCGAGCGCTGCGCCACCGCCAGGCATTTCGAACCAACCCCGACGCCTGAGGGCGAGCACCACGCAGGCGTAGAGGTAGGCACAGTCGTCGGTTGAGCTTTGCGCAAACGTTTGCAGCTGGACATCGAGAAAGCGCTTGAACCGCAGGGAAACGTCGCCTAGTTTCTGTGCCGCCGTGGCCTTTGACAGACCTTTCAATCGAGCAGCGGACCGCAGTTGCGGAAAAAAAGCGCGCAGCATTTCGAGCGGGCCCGCGCTGCGCAAATCCGGGCAACGCGCCATAGCCTGCAACAACGCGCTTCCGACGGTTTCTGCCTCTTCGTAAAAGGCAACAGCGCGCCCGGCGCACTCGGGGAAATTTGTCCTGAGACTAGCGGTAAAGTTCTCCGAGTGGGAAGTAACTGGAACCTCAGACTGGTCAGGGAGGCGAACTGTATACGCCGGATCGAGCAACGTTACCTCCGGAGCCGGGACCGGAAGTTCGGCGAAAATGCGGTTGTGAAGGTCACCAGGCTGCCATAAAGGATAGAGCCCGGCCCCGCGTTCAAAGCTGTAGCCAAACTTCTCGAATGGAGCCACACAGCCACCGAGGACACATTGTCTCTCCAGCAGGCAAACATTCACCCCGCGGGCTGACAGCAGGGCAGCGGTGGTCAGTCCACCGATTCCGCCTCCCACGACGACTACTTCATACGACATGTTTGGCTATTCTTAGAGCAATGAATGGAGGGAACCGAGCAGCGGCAGAAACATCAACGCGGCGTGTTCCGGGGCCACCACGGGCACCTGCACCTGCCAGATGATAATTACGGATTGGATTCCGTTAAAAACCAGATGCACGATGTAGCAGGGTAGTAGTTTGCCGGAGACCGCGCGAACAAGTGTCAGGCTGAGACTGAGCAGGGAAATTGCCGCGATCACCCCGTAGTTGGTCTGATATTGCGGCACATGCAGCCCGGCAAACAAGATTGTTACCAACAGCACCGCTCCGATCTTTCCAAGGAGGCCGATCCTCATCGTCACAATTTCTCGTCCGCGGCCAACTATCAGGAAGCCAATTTTGGCGATCAGGCGCTGCAGTGCGGAATACAGAACGCCACGAAACACGACCTCTTCAACCAGGGGGGCCGTCAGCGTAGCCAGTGCAGCGATTGCGTAACGAGTAGCGCGCGAGCTGTTGATGACCTGTTCCAGAGGCGTAAGTTTGTCGCCGCCGAGAAAATGGGCCACCGCACTGCTGGCGATAAACAGCACTACGCCGAACCCGAGGCTGGTCCATCGACCAAAGTATTTCCCCCAGTCCCAGCCGAGAGTCTTCCAAAATGGGCGGCGACCGAGCCCGGTGACGACGGCCCAGACAACCAGAAATGTGAACAAATGCGCTGGCAGTGTTGAGCAAACCTGCAGGAAGACAGCGGTCGGATCTTTAAGAGCAAACTCCGAGAGGGCATGCCCATAGTCAGGTGTGGCTGGAGTGATTCCCCGGCGGACTGAATAAGGGATCAGGAACAGAGCAGAGAAGACTGCCAGAAAAAAGAAGCTTGCGAAAAATACCAGCAGACCCATGAGCACGCCCCAGGGCGGGTCGTCGGGATCTATAACCACCGGTGCAGGAACCTGCTGATCAAGGGCCGAGCTCAATTCGGGCGCGCTGTTTTGCGCAAAGTCTTCTGGTGCTTGCACTGTAAAGCCAGTGTAGGGGAGGCAATACAAGACGGTCAACTTTGGGATCGAATGCGGGAACCGCGACAAAGTGATCTGGCGTCAAACCGCTGGGTACGAAACTTCCGAGCTTCCCAGGTGAAGGTGTTTGGCGGCAAGCATCAGTCCAATGATTGTCTTGGCGTCTTCAATTTTAGCACCGCCGATCATCTCGAGCGCCTGCGAAAAGGGAAGGCGCACTACTTCGATTAACTCGTCATCTTCCAGCCGTTGCGCTGTTTCCCTAAGTTCGCTGGCGAGATAGACCCACATCTTCTCCTCGAGAAATCCTGGAGAGACAAAGAACTCGCTGAGCTTGATCATTTTCGCCGCTACCAACCCGAGTTCTTCCTCCAGTTCCCGTGCCGCACCTTCTTCCGGCCTTTCCCGGTCGTTCAGTGTACCCGCAGGGGCCTCGAGCAGGTAACGCACGGCGGGATGCCGATATTGGCGCACGAGCGCCACGGTGCCATCGGGGAACACCGGGATAATCACGGCGCTGCCGGGATGATGGACCACGTCCCGGTCATAGGTTTTTTCACCCTCGCAAACCTTATCGACCGTGACACTGAATACTCTGCCCTGAAAAACTTCTTTGCTGGCCAGGACTCGCGGCGCTGTGTGTTTGGATTCAGACATGGTTTTCTCAGATTGAACTTTTGACTAATTTAGTTTCAGGGGTGCAAGCTCGGGCCCATCTTATTACTTATCTGAATAATGCGCCCTGGATTTCTCCAATCAGGTAAAGCGAGCCAGTCACGCACACGAGCCCCTCCGACGCAGTTTGCTCCAGGGCGATCAGCATCGCCTTCTTCGCGGACGGCTCCACCATAACCTTCTCGAGTCCAATCGTCTCGGCGGCGATTCGCCGCAGGATCTGTTCATCCGCTGCGCGCGCGCTTTGCGGCTTTGTCAGTATCAGGCGGTGTGCGCGCGAAAACAGCAGACGGGCCATTTCTTCCAGGTTCTTGTCGCGCATGGCGCCAAAGACCAAAGTGATGGGCTGAGAGACGAATTCATTTAGGTAATCGGCCAGCGCCAACGCGCCGGCGGGATTGTGAGCGCCGTCGAATAAGACCTGGGGCACGCTTTCAACAAGCTCGAGCCGCCCCGGATGGCTGGCGCGCTCAACCCCCTCGATAATGGCTGCATGGCTGATTCGAAAGCCTCGCTCGCGCAGGGATTCGGCCAGCTGGATGGCAAGCAGGGCGTTTATGAGTTGATGGCGGCCGCGAAGACCGGGCCGCACTTCTTCATAAGTGTCGCGAGAGGTTTTAAGAGTGGCGAGGATTCGTCCGTCCCGGCCGGTTGCCAGCACGCGAGCGTGACCTCCGTCTATGAACGGAACGACTCCGACACTTTCACAGCGCTGACGAATGACCGTAAGTGCGGCGGGAGCCTGGGAAGCGATAACCGCCGTCGCGCCGGGCCTGATAATCGCAGCTTTTTCGGCGGCAATCTCAGCCAGCGTGTTTCCCAGGTACTCCTGATGGTCCAGGGCGATGGGCGTGAGGGCTATCGTCTGCGCGCCGGCCACCGACGTCGAGTCCAATCGCCCGCCCAAACCAGTTTCCAAAATCGCGAGTTCGATCTTTTTTTGCCTGAAGGCCAGCAGGGCAATGGCGGTAATTTGTTCAAAGAAAGTTGGTGGCGCGGTGAGTTGGTTTGTGGCGATCAAGTTGTCGGCAGTCTCGCGAACGGTCGTGGCCAAATCCGCAAAGACAGGCTCCGAAAGATCTTGCCCGGCAATCTTTATTCTTTCGGTGGGGCTGACGAGATGCGGGGAAGTGAATAAGACGGTCTTGATCCTC
>Ga0209798_10000752_pt1 | contig 19761 bp, 20 predicted proteins | sample DOMMetBare3Fresh_FD_187475 | JGI IMG/M metagenome (GOLD analysis project Ga0209798, IMG submission 187475) | Wetland sediment microbial communities from St. Louis River estuary, USA, under dissolved organic matter induced mercury methylation -... | ecosystem: Environmental > Aquatic >...
GTCGCCGCTGGTCGAGCGCGACGTCACCCTGATGTGCGTCTCGAACGAGGTGGGCGGTGACCTGGTCGGCAACGCCCGCTGGCTCGGCCTGCCGATCGCCGGGCTGCTCGAGCAGGCCGGGCCGCACCCCGATGCCGACATGGTGCTCTCCACCAGTGCCGACGGCTGGACCTGCTCCACCCCGCTCCAGGTGCTCACCGACGGCCGGGACGCACTGCTCGCGATCGGCATGAACGGTGCGCCGCTGCCGGTCGAGCACGGCTTCCCGGTGCGGATGGTGGTACCGGGCCTGTACGGGTTCGTCTCGGCGACGAAGTGGGTGGTCGAGCTGGAGGTCACCCGGTTCGACCTCGAGCAGGGGTACTGGACCTCGCGCGGCTGGTCCGACCGCGCACCGGTCAAGACCCAGTCGCGGATCGACGTGCCGGCCGACGGCGCCGACCTGCGGGCCGGCCGGGTCGCCGTCGCCGGCGTCGCCTGGGCGCAGCACCGGGGGATCGACGCCGTCGAGGTGAGCGTCGACGGCGGCGCGTGGCAGACCGCGCGGCTCGCCGAGGTGCCGAGTGTGGACACGTGGCGGCAGTGGGTCCTCGCCTGGGACGCGACCCCGGGCCGGCACACGATCGCGGTCCGGGCGACGGACGGCGACGGCGCCGTCCAGACCGACGCCGAGGCCCCGCCCGCCCCCGACGGCGCGACCGGCCACCACACGATCCAGGTGCTCGTCTCCTGACCGGCGTGACCCGACTCACCTGAACACCGGCCCCACCACGCCCATCCGGAGGGCCGGCCGCACCGAACCTGCCGCGTGACGACGACGAGAGACCTCCCGGTGAGCCGGACGGAGCCCCGGCGGGGCGACCGCGGCGGGCGGTGGGTGGCAGCGGCGGCCGGCGTCGCGAGCGGGGCCCTGACCGTGGCCGCTGCCGACCTCGTCGCCGGGCTCGTCGCCCCCGACGCGACACCGGTCCTCGCCGTCGGCGGGGCGGCGGTCGACCTCGTCCCCGGGTCCGTCAAGGACTTCGCGGTCGCCACCTTCGGCGCCCACGACAAGCAGGTGCTGCTCGGTGGGACGGCGGCCGTCCTCCTGGTCCTGTCCGCCGTCGCCGGGTTGCTCGCCCGTCGCCGGCCGGTCGCCGGGCTCGCGCTCGTCGGCCTGCTCGGCGCACTCGCCGCGGCCGCCGCCGTCACCCGGCCGGGCGCCGGGCCGGCCGCCGCGGTGCCGCGCGTCGACCCCGACGCGTGGCGGCTGCGGGTCCACGGCCTCGTCGACCGTGAGGTGACGCTCTCCTTCGACGACGTGCTCCGCGCGCCGCTCGTCGAGCGGACCCTCACCCTCACGTGCGTGTCCAACGAGGTCGGCGGCCGGCTCGCCGGCACCGCGACCTGGCTCGGGCTGCCGCTCGCGGGCCTCCTCGAGCGAGCCGGGGTGCGGCCCGAGGCGGACATGGTGCTGTCGACGAGCGCGGACGGCTTCACGGCGTCGACGCCGGTCGCCGCGCTCACCGACGGCCGCGACGCCCTGCTGGCCGTCGGGATGAACGGTGAGGCGCTGCCGGTCGAGCACGGCTTCCCGGCGCGGCTCGTCGTCCCCGGCCTGTTCGGCTACGTCAGTGCGACGAAATGGGTCGTCGACCTCGAGCTGACCCGCTTCGACCGCGTGACGGCCTACTGGACCGATCGCGGCTGGGCCGCGCAGGCTCCGGTCCGGACCGCGTCGCGGATCGACGTCCCGGCGCCGTTGGCCCGGATCGCGCCGGGCCTGACCGCCATCGCCGGCGTCGCCTGGGCGCAGCGCCGGGGCCTGCGCTCGGTCGAGGTGCGGGGCGACTGGAGACCGGCCCGGCTCGTGCGGACTACGCCAAGCTCGTGCCGTCCGGCGCGGGCTCGGTCGAGGGTATGTCAGCCGACCCGGTCGCCACCGCGGCGTCGAACAACCCGCTCCTGACGACGCTCACCTCGGCCGTGAGCGGCAAGCTCAACCCGAAGGTCGACCTCGTGGACACGTTGAACGGCGGGGAGTTCACCGTCTTCGCACCGGTCGACGACGCCTTCAAGAAGCTGCCCGCGGCGACCGTCGACACGCTCAAGGCGGACGACGCGCTGCTGACGAAGATCCTCACCTACCACGTCGTGGCGGGCCGGCTCTCGCCGCAGGAGGTCACCGGCATGCAGAAGACCGTCGAGGGCGGCGACGTCACCGTGGCCGGCACGCCCGAGGCCCTCGAGGTCGGCGGCGCGAAGGTGATCTGCGGCGGCGTGCAGACGGCGAACGCCACGGTCTACCTCATCGACGGCGTCCTCACGCCGCCGGCGAGCTGACCCGAACACCCTGGGGTCGTGCGGGAGGCGGGACTCGAACCCGCACGCCCGGAGGCACAGGAACCTAAGTCCTGCGTGGCTGCCAGTTACACCACTCCCGCGCACCGCCCGCGCGACGTCCACGGGGGACGTCGCTCGGGGCGTAGGCCAGCGTACGCAACCGACGGGGCCGGCCGCCCACCCGATCCGGGGTGGGCGGCCGGCCCTTTCGCTAGATCCCGAGCGCCCTCCGCAGTGCGGCCACGTGGCCGGTGGCCTTGACGTTGTAGCGGGCGTACTCGACGACGCCCCTGGGGTCGACGACGACGGTCGAGCGGATGACACCGGTGACCTTCCTGCCGTAGAGCGACTTCTCGCCCCACGCCCCCCACCGCTCCATCGTCGCGTGCGACGGGTCGGACAGCAGCGGGAAGGTCAGGCCGTCACGCTCCACGAACCTCGTCAGCTTCTCGGGCGTGTCGGGGGAGACGCCGAGGACGGCGTAGCCCGCAGCGGCGAGGGCGTCGAGGCTGTCCCGGAAGTCGCACGCCTGCTTCGTGCAGCCGGGCGTCATCGCCGCGGGGTAGAAGTAGACGACGACGTGCCGGCCGCGCAGGTCCGCGAGCGAGACCGTCGAGCCGTCGGCGGCGGGCAGGGTGAGGTCGGGAGCGGTGTCGCCGACAGCAACCTGGGGCACGGGGGTCTCCTTCTCGTGACGTGGAGGCGGGCGCCGTCATCGTAGGCACCCGTCCGCCGCCGCGCGCTCCTGGACATGATCGTCGTCGCGCAGAGGAACCGACCGGAACATCGGGTCGATCCTCTGCCGGTCGACGATCATGCGAGGTCGAGGGGCGAGCAGCCGGTGGTTCGCGTCGGGAAGCGGTAGAGCCCGGTCGTCGCGGCGATGTAGAGGACGGACCGGTCGGGGCCGCCGAAGCAGAGGTTGCCGACCGGCTCCGGCACCGGGATCCGGCCGAGCCGGACGCCGTCCGGGCCGTAGACCTGGACGGAGTCCTCGCTGGAGGTCCAGACGTTGCCGTGGACGTCCACCCGGAACCCGTCGGCGAGGCCGGGGGAGATCTCGGCGAAGAGCCGCCCGTTCTTGCACAGCGACCCGTCGCGGACGTCGTAGACCCGGATGTGGTGGTTGCTCGCCCCCCACCGCCCGAGCGCGGCCGCGGTGTCGGAGACGTAGAGCAGCGCCTCGTCGGGGGAGAACGCGAGCCCGTTCGGCTCCTCGACGTCGATGACGACCGGCCGGACGTCGCCCGTCGCGGGGTCGAACCGGAAGACGTAGTGGTCCCCGTACTCGCGCTCACCAGGGTGGCCCTCGTGGGCCTGGACGATCCCGTAGGCGGGGTCGGTGAACCAGATCGTGCCGTCGGACCGCACGACGACGTCGTTCGGCGAGTTGAAGCGGACGCCGCGCCAGGAGTCGACGAGCAGGTGCGTCGTGCCGTCCGGCTCGGTGCGCTCGAGGCCGCGGCGACCGTGCGAGCAGGCGACGACCCGGCCCTGGAGGTCGAGCGTGCGTCCGTTCGTGAACTCGACGTCGGTGCGCTCGACGCTCACCGTGGCGGTCCGCTCGTCCCAGCGCAGGATCCGGTTGCCGGGGATGTCGGACCACAGCACCGCGTCCTCGGCCGGCAGGTGGACCGGACCCTCGGACCAGGTCGCGTCGCCGCCGAGGCGGCGCACCGACGTCCCGGGCTCGACGAGCCCGGCCATCCGCGGGTCCTCCACCACGACGGGGCCGGCCCGGGCGCCGGCGGTCTCGAGGTCGGTCTCCATGGCGGCATCCTCCCCGCTCGGTCGGGTTGTCGAGGGACGTCACAGTGTGCCGTGACGCCGGGTGGCATAGCGTGACTCGCAGGAGGTGGGCCGGTGGCGACCGACGAGGTGGCGCGTACCCCGACGGGTGACGTGGAACGGGCGGCGACCGAGGTCGCGCGCACGGACGCACTCGACGGCGAGGTGGTGGCCGCGCGGCGCGCCGGCGACCCCGCCGCGATCGAGGCCGAGATCGCCCGACGCCGCGAGCACCTGGCGGCGACGGTCGACGAGCTCGTCGAACGGACGCGCCCGAAGGCGATCGCGCAGCGCGGCGTCGCCGGCGTCAAGGACCGGCTGCGGGCCGCGACCCTGACGCCGCAGGGCGAGCTGCGCACCGAACGGATCGGTGCCGTCGCGGCGGCGCTCGCGGTGTTCGTCCTGCTCGGCGTCGTCCTGCGCCGGCGGCGCGGGCGGCGCGGCTGAGGCCTGCGCCGATGCATCCGCCGCATCGGCCCGCCCGCGGTGCCGGGCGCCGGCTGCCGCTCGGCGTCGTCCCGGTCGAGCCGGGGCCCGGGCAGGAGTCGGTCTGGGACTACCCGCGGCCACCGCTGGTCGAGCCGACCCGCGAGCACGTCGTCGTCGTCCTCGGCGGCGCGGTCGTCCTCGACACCCGGCGGGCGCTGCGGATGCTCGAGACGAGCCACCCGCCGACGTACTACCTGCCGCTCGCGGACGCCGCGCCGGGCGCCTTCAGGCCCACCGCGGGGACGTCGTGGTGCGAGTTCAAGGGCACGGCCGCCTACCTGGACGTCGTCGGCGGCCCGGGTGGCGAGCGCCGGGACGGCGGGACCGCCGTCGGTGCCCAGGTCGTCGCCGGGGCCGCCGCGTGGACCTACCCGTCGCCGTCGCCGGGCTACGCGGTCCTGCGCGGGCACGTGGCGCTGTACCCCGACCGGATGGACCGCTGCACCGTCGACGGCGAGGTCGTCCGCGGCCAGGACGGCGGGTTCTACGGCGGCTGGGTGACCTCCCGCGTCGTCGGCCCGTTCAAGGGCGGGCCGGGCAGCCGCGGCTGGTGACCGGGCGGTACCGTCGTCGCGTGACCACCCCGACGGCGACCGTCTTCGGCGGGACCGACGCGGCCCGCCTCCCGATCCGGATGCTCCACGACCGCGTCCTCGTCTCGACCGACGGCGAGGCCGGCGAGCGCACGTCCACCGCCGGCATCGTCATCCCGGCCACGGCCGCCGTCGGCAAGCGGCTCGCGTGGGCCGCCGTCGTCGCCGTCGGGCAGCACGTCCGGCAGGTCCAGGTCGGCGACCGGGTGCTCTACGACCCCGAGGACCGGGCCGAGGTCGAGCTGTCCGGGGCGCAGTACGTCCTGCTCCGGGAGCGGGACATCCACGCCGTCGCCGCCCCGCGCATCGAGGACGGCCAGACCGGTCTGTACCTCTAGCCGTCGCGCGGTGGTCGGGTCGGCGGGGACCGCTCGGCGCAACGCCCGGTACACCGCGCTCGACGCCGACGGCCCGCTCCCGCTCGACATGCTCCGCGCCGTGCCGGCGATCCGGCGTGACCCGCTGACCTTCCTCGAGGGGCTCGTGGCCCGGTACGGCGACCTCGTCGCGTTCCCCGTGCCGCGCGGGCAGGTGCTCCTGGTCAACGACCCGGACGGCGCGCGCCGGGTCCTGGTCGACAACGCGCGCGGGTACGGCAAGGCGACCGTCCAGTACGGCGCCCTCTCGCTCGTCACCGGCGCCGGGCTGCTCACGACCGACGGCGAGGTGTGGCGCCGGCACCGCCGGATCGCGCAGCCGGCGTTCCATGCCCGGCACCTCGGCTCGGTCGCCGCGTGCGCGTGCACGGCCGCGGACCGGATGCGCGCCCAGTGGGACGCCGCCGCGGCGACCGCGGCGCCGTCCCGGACGTCGCCGGGTGGGTCCGGGGCCGTCGTCGACGCCGACGCCGCCGCGATGAGCGCGATGCTCGAGGTCGTCGGCCGGACGCTCTTCGCCGCCGACCTCACCCCGGTCGCCGAGCGCGTCGTCGACGCGGTCGATGCTGCGCTGCACGCCGTCGTCCGGACGGCCGCGTCGCCGTTGCCGCACTGGGTGCCGACCCGACGCAGGCGCCGGCTGCGGCGGGCGGTCGTGACCCTCGACGCGATGTGCGAGGACCTCGTCGCCGGGCGTCGCGCGGCCGGTACGAGGGCCGACGACGCCGACGTCCTCGCGCTGCTGCTCGGCGCGGCCGACGCCGGGACGCCGGCCGGGATGTCCCCGCGCGAGGTGCGCGACGAGATCCTCACCCTCGTCATCGCCGGCCACGAGACGGTCGCGTCGTCGCTGACGTGGACGCTGCACCTGCTCGCCGGGGACGCCGGCGTCCAGGCCCGACTGCACGCCGAGCTCGACGACGTGCTCGGGGCGCCGCCCGGATCCCGCGCGCCCACCTGGGACGACGTGCCGCGGCTGCGCTTCACCCGGGCCGTCGTCGACGAGGCGCTGCGGCTCTACCCGCCGGCCTGGGTCATCACCCGCCGGGCGCTCGCGGCCGACGTCGTGTGCGGGATCGACGTCCCCGAGGGGACGCTCGTCATCCTCAGCCCATGGCTGCTCCACCGCCGCGCGGCGTCCTGGCCGGAGCCGTCCCGCTTCGACCCGGGCCGCTTCCTCGCCGACGACGCGGGCCGGGAACCGTCGCGCGGCCCCGTCCGCGGCGACTACCTGCCGTTCGGTGCCGGTCCGCGGCTGTGCATCGGGCGCGACATGGCCCTGGTCCAGGCGGTGCTCGTGCTCGCGGGGCTGCTGCGGGACCGGGTCGTGAGCCGGCCGCCAGGGGTCGCACCGCCGACCGTCGACGCGCTCGTCACGCTGCGCCCGCGAGGCGGCCTGCCGCTGGCCATGACCCCCCGCTGAACCCCGCCGACCCGCTGACCCCCCCCGCGACACGCCGACCTCTGCTGGTCGCGGCGGGTGCGGCCCGGCATGCGCAGCGTGCAGGCCGGGCGTGTGTCAGGCGGGCGGGTCCACCGGGACGACGACGACCGGGCACACCGCGAACCGCAGGCACGCCCGGGCCACCGAGCCCACGGCGGGCCTGCCGGGCTCGCCGTGGCTGCCGATGACGAGGAGCCTGGCTGCCCGGGAGAGCGTGAGGAGCAGGCTCGCCGGGTCACCTTCGACGACGTCGGTCTCGATCCGGCACTGTGCGGGGCCCGTCCGGCCCAGCACGCGGGCGATCTGCTCCTCCTGCTGCCGGCGCAGCTGCTCGGCCCGCTGGTACGGCCGGGGGCCGACGCCGGTGAGCAGCCGGGCGTCCCACGCCCACGCGGTGACGGCGTGGACCGGTGACGCCAGGGCGGCCGCCTCGTGCAGCGCCCACTCGAGTGCGCGTTCGCCGCCGACCGAGCCGTCGAGCCCGACGAGGACGGCGGGCGGCGCGTCGACCGGACCCCCTCGCCCCAGGACTCGCCGCGTCCCGGTCGCGGGCGCCACCGGCCGCGACGGCCGCCCGTCCGCGAACGCCGAGCCGGTCACGGCCACCTCCCACGCCACCGAGCACGCTGTCCCCTCTGCCCTCAGCGTCGGTCCCGCGGTTCCGGGGCGTCCGGGTCGAAGGTCGCGCAGACCCGCCCGGGGCCGGCCCGGTCGCCCGCCGACCCCGCGCCGGTGGGCCGAAGGTCACTGCGGGCGCCGGGAGTGGTCCGCCGTCCATGCGAGGAGGTCGTCGAGCGCCCATGCCGTGACGACCCGGTCGGCCTCGACCCCGCACTCCGCGCCGCGCGCGCAGCCGTACGGCTGCCAGTCGAGCTGCCCGGGGGCGTGTGCGTCGGTGTCGATGGAGAAGATGCAGCCGGCGTCGACCGCCTGGCGCAGCAGGCGGCGCGGTGGGTCGAGCCGCTCGGGCCGGGAGTTGATCTCGAGGGCGACCCCGTGGTCGACGCAGGCGGCGAACACCTTCGCGGCGTCGAACCGGGACTCCGCGCGTGGCCGGCCGGTCCGGGTGTTGTCCGTGACGTAGCGGCCCGTGCAGTGGCCGAGGATGTCGACGTTCGGGTTCGAGACCGCCCGCACCATCCGGCGGGTCATCGCGTCGGCGGGCATCTTGAGCTTGCTGTGGACGCTCGCGACGACCACGTCGAGCTCGGCGAGCAGGTCCTCGTCCTGGTCGAGCGAGCCGTCGTCGAGGATGTCGACCTCGATCCCCGTGAGCAGCCGGAAGGGCGCGAGGTGCTCGTTGAGCGTGCGCACGACGTGAAGCTGTCGGCGCAGCCGCTCGGCCGTGAGCCCGCGGGCGACGGTGAGCCGGGGCGAGTGGTCGGTGAGCGCGGTGTACTCGTGGCCGAGCTCGACGGCGGTGACCGCCATCTCCTCGATGGGCGAACCGCCGTCCGACCAGTCGGAGTGGCAGTGCAGGTCGCCGCGCAGCGCAGCGCGCAGGTCCTCGCCACCCTCGGCGAGCGCGCCGCCGACCTCGGACTCCAGCCGCGCGAGGTACCCCGGGACCCGCCCGGTCAACGACTCCGCGACGGCCTTCGCCGTGGAGTCGCCGACCCCCTTGATCGTCGTCAGCGTGCCGTCGGCGGCCGCGGACGCGATCGTCTCGTCGGGCAGGACGGCGAGCGCCGCCGCGGCACCGCGGAACGCCTTGACCCGGTAGCTCGACTGGAGGCTGCGCTCGAGAAGGAACGCGATCCGGCGCAGGTCGGCGACAGGGTCCCTCGGCTGGTCGCTCACCCGGCCAGCCTGTCGCAGCAGGCCGCCGCCCGCCAGCGACCCGCCTCGGGCGGTCCCGCGTCCCGCCGTGTGCGGGCCCCTCACGGGCCGGGCGCACGAGTCTCGGATGATGAGAACGTGGGAGGCGGGACGATCGGCAGGCGAGGCCACCCGCCGCGGCACTGAATACTGTCGCCATGGCCACGGACGGAACAGCGCGTCACATCGAGATCGAGCGCAAGCTCGACGCCCCCGACGGGTTCGCCCTGCCGGACCTGACGGGCCTGCCGGGCGTGGCCTCGGTCGGCGAACCGGTCGTGCACAGCCTCGACGCGACGTACTTCGACACCGACGACCTGCGCCTCATCGGGGCCAGGCTCACGCTGCGCCGGCGCACGGGCGGGGTCGATGCCGGCTGGCACCTCAAGCGCCCCGGCGTCGGTGACGCCCGCACCGAGGAGCGCCACCCGCTCGGCCGCGCGACCCGGACCGTGCCGCCGGCGCTCCGGGCCGCCGTCGAGGTGCACGCACGCGGCGCGCAGATCGGCCCTGTCGTCCGGCTCCGGACGACGCGCGCGGTGCGCCCGCTGCTCGACGCCGACGGCACCGTGCTCGTCGCCGTCGACGTCGACGCCGTCTCCGCGTCGGTACCTTCGGCGATCGGGCGCTGGACGACGCTCACGTCGTGGAACGAGCTCGAGGTCGAGCTCGTCGGCGGGAAGCCGAAGCTGCTGGAGAAGGTCGTGGCCCGGCTCGTCGAGTCCGGCGCGACCCCCAGCACGACGCGGTCCAAGCTCGCCCGGGCACTGGCCGAGGCGGGGCGGCTGCCCGAGCACGCGGGGGCCGGTCCGGCCCGCCCCGACGAGGGCACCGCGGCGGCCGTGGTCCTGGACTACCTGACCGGCCAGGTCGCGCACCTCGAGGACCAGGACCCCCTCGTCCGCGCGGACGAGCACGACGCCGTCCACCAGATGCGCGTCGCGTGCCGCCGGCTGCGCAGCGCCCTGGCCACCTACCGGCCGCTCTTCGACCGCGAGGCGTCCGAGACCGTCCGGGCCGACCTGCAGTGGCTCGGCGAGGTGCTCGGCGCCGCCCGCGACGCCGAGGTGGTCCGCGACCACCTGCGCGGGCTCGCCGAGGCAGAGCCGCCCGAGCTGCTGCTCGGTCCGGTCGTGCGGCGGATCGTCGAGACGATGAGCAGCCGGTACAGGGCCGCCCACGACGAGGTGCTCGTGGACCTCGCCCAGGAGCGCTACTTCGCCGTGCTCGACCGGCTCGACGCCTTCCTCGCCGAGCCGCCGTTCACCGACGTCGCGGCCGGGCCCGCGCCGGAGGTCCTCCTGCCGCTCGTCGACAAGACGTTCACGCGGACGCGGCGGCTCGTCGACGCCACCCACGCGGCGACCGATCCGCACGAGCACGACCTGCTGCTCCACGAGGTCCGCAAGGCGGCCAAGCGGGCCCGCTACGCAGGCGAGAGCCTCACCGCGGCCTTCGGCAAGGACGCGAAGGCCTTCGCCAAGCAGATGGCCCGGCTCCAGGAGGTGCTCGGGGAGCACCAGGACAGCGTCGTCATCCGCGGGTACCTGCGCGAGATGGCGCTCGCCGCCTACGCCGACGCCGAGAACACCTTCAGCTACGGCCGGCTCCATGCCCTCGAGCAGGTGCGCGGTCAGACGACCGAGCGGGACTTCGACGCCGCCTGGGCCGAGGCGTCCGACCCGACGTGGCGGACCTGGCTCGGCTGAACGTCGCCGGCGGATCAGGTGTGCGGCGCCGCGCCCTGCTCGACGCGCGCCTTGAGACCCGTGGCGAACTGGTCGAACGACGGCTGCAGGTCGGGCATCGACCGCGCGATGAGCGGCAGCATCGGGCCGGTGTACTCCTCGCGCATCGCGAAGTGCGTCCCGCCCGCGCGGGGCGTGAGCCGGTAGGTCCGGGTGCCGGTGAACAGCCCGAGCGGCATGCCGCCGCGCCAGGTCATGGCCGACGGTGGTGCCAGGTCGACGACCGTGAGCTTGAAGGCGCGGCCCGGGTTCGCCGCGATCCGCAGGGACAGCTTCGCACCGGGAGCGACGGTCCCGTCGACGCCGAGGACGCCGGACTCCCAGTCGCTCCACCGGGCGACGTCCGCCAGGACGGCCCACACGTCGGTCGGTTCGGCGTCGATGTCGGCCGCGGACTCGTAGATCAACATGACCGAAACCGTAACACTACGGTTACGGACTTTCCAGCGTCCGGGACGGCGCGCCTGCGGACCGACCCTCGACGGTCGCCACGAGCCGGTCGACGAGCTCGGCCTGCGCCGGGATGACGACCGCCTTGGCGTCGTCCGGCGTCATCCACGCCACCTTGTCGATCTCGGGGAAGGTCTGGATCCGTCCGGATCGCGGCGGCCACTCGGTCTCGAACGTGTTGCTCACGCAGGTGGCCGGGTCGAGGTCGCCCTCCGCGGCCCAGGCTGTCACGACCTTGCCGCTCGCCTGGGTGACGCTGCCGAGGGGAAGGAACTGCGTCGCCGGCACGGGGCGGCCGAGCTCCTCGGCGAACTCGCGGACCGCCGCGCTGAACGCGTCCTCGTCGGGCGAGTACTCACCCTTGGGCACCGACCACGAGCCGACGTGCTTCTTCGCCCACTTCGGTCCGCCCATGTGGGCGACGAGCACCTCGATGCCGCCGGACCCCCTGCGCCACAGCAGGATCCCGGCGGACCGCTTGTTCCTCGCGCCGGTCACGAGTCCTCCCTGCTTGCCTCGCCCGCGTCGACCCGTCGTCGGTCACCCTGCCACGCGGTCCGGCCGGCTCAGAGCCCGCCCCGGAGCTTGAGCCGCAGCGGCCTGCCGTCCGGGTCGTAGAGGATGCGGTACAGCGGCGTCGACCACGCCGCCTGCAGCCGCCCGACCGGGTCGGGACGGTGCCGACGGGCCCGCCCGGGCGGTCGCGGGCCCCGCCGGCCGCCGCTGTACCAGGCGTCGAGGGCGGCGGCCCGTCCACGCCACAGGTCGAACGCCGACACCGGGTCGAGGAGGCGCGTGTCGTCCGCCGGCACCTCCAGGTGCTCGGCCATGACCTGCAGGCGCAGGTCCCGGGAGAGCCGGCGGGCGCCGTCGCCGTGCGCCGAGACGTCGAGCGGCTCGCGGGCGTCGCGCTCGGGATCGAGGACGGCGACGGTGAGCTCGCTGTCGGAGGTCCACGACCGCCGGTTGACGTTGTCCGAGCCGCACGTCGTCCAGACGTCGTCGACGACGCAGATCTTGGCGTGCACGTAGATGGGCGTGCCGGCCTCGTTCTCCACGTCGTAGACCGCGACCCGGTCCGGCCCGGCCGCGTCCAGCCGGCGCATCGCGTCGATCTGGCCGAGCCGGTTCGCCGGCCCGGTGAACCGGCCGTCCGCGTCCGGGAAGCGCGGGACGACGGCGACGACCCGAAGGCCCGGCGACCGCCGCAGGGCGTCGCAGAGCGACTCGACGACGAACCCGGACCACAGGTACTGGTCCTCGACGTAGACGAGGCTGCGGGCGAGCCCGAACGCCTTGCGGTACCCGTGCGCGATGCTGCGCTCACCGTCCGGCGCGAACGGGTACGGCGGGCTCTTGCGGCCGTACGTCCGAAGCACCTGGACCACGTGGCGGCCCACGGCCGGCGGGTCGGGGAGCGCCTCGGGCAGGGGTTCGGGGTGGCGCGGCATCCGGGCGAGCCGCTGGACGAGCATCCGGTACGGCGAGCGGTGGTCGAGCGGGTGCGGGTCGTTCCACCGCTCGACGAAGCTGCGCAGGACGTCGCCGACGACCGGCCCGCGCAGCTCGAAGGTCGCGTCGTGCCAGGGTGCGCGTCCGCCGTAGCGCGGGTCCATCGGCGGCTGCTGCGGGTCGCCCCCGTGCCGGGCGTCGTCGCGCCGGCCGTGGCACAGGTCGATCCCCCCGACGAATGCGACGTCCTGCTCCGGCCGGCCGTCGTGCTGGAGGACGACGACCTTCTGGTGGTGCGAGCCGAACAGCCGCACGCGCTGGTCGAGCAGCACCTCGCCACCGGCCTCGTTGAGCCGGCGGCCGAAGCGCAGGTTCTCCTCGCCGGTGAAGTGCAGGCGCTCGGAGTGCGAGCGCCACACGAGCCCGCGCAGCTGGACGCCCGCCCGGACCACGTCGCACAGCACGTCGCCGACCTGCGCGCCGGACGGCAGGAGCTGCTCGTCGGCGTCCCCGGACCAGTCCGTGAAGAAGACGCGGTCGCCGGGCCGGAGCGCGAAGAGCTCGGTGTGGAGCCGGTCGAAGTAGGTGGCCCCGTGGACGAGCGGCCGGACGGCGTTGCCGCCGCACCAGGCGCCGGGGTTCGAGGCGGGCAGCCGGTCGATGTCGGTCGCCGGGTTCCCACGTTCGGCGGCGGACAGGAACCATCGGGCGACGGCGGGATCGGCGGCCGCAGCGGCGGCGGCGTCCGCCGGTCCCGGCCGCGCCACGTCGTCGGGCGTCGTCCGGGGTGTCACGGACCGATCATGGCCCGGCCGCGTCAGTGCCGCACCGGGACGTGACACGGACCACGCCGTCCGGCCGCCGGTCCCGGGGACGGCGGGCGGGGTCCGCCGGAACATCGGGGCGCCGTCGCCGTTCCGCGGCAGGTGCTTCCCGTGATCTCCTGACGTCCGGGGACCGCACCGGCCCGACCGGTGGCGGCGACGGCGTCGGCGACAGGAGGCGGCCATGGGCGAGGCGCAGGTGTCAGGGCAGCGAGCGACCGGGACGGCGCCGCACGAGCGGTCGCCGCAGGGGCCGCCGTCCGGCCTCCAGGCGTTCCGGATGACGATCGGCGGCAGGTCGGTGGACGCGCTCTCGGGCCGGACCTTCGAGTCCCTCGACCCCTACACCGGGCGGCCGTGGGCCCTGCTCCCGGACGCCGGTCCGCAGGACGTCGACGACGCGGTCGCGGCCGCCCGGGCCGCCTTCGAGGGGGAGTGGGGGGCAACGTCCGGCGCCGGCCGCGCGGCGGCCATGCACCGGCTCGCGGACCTCGTGGGCGAGCACGCCCAACGGCTGGCACGGATCGAGGTGGCTGACTCCGGCAAGCTCCTGCGCGAGATGCAGGGACAGCTCGACGGGCTCGGCGGCTGGTACCGGTACTACGCGGGGCTGGCCGACAAGCTCGAGGGCCGCAGCGTGCCCACGGCGAACCCGGACTACCTCGTCTACACGACGCGGGAACCGGTCGGGGTCGTCGCAGCGATCACGCCGTGGAACTCCCCGCTGCTGCTCCTGGCGTGGAAGCTCGCGCCGGCCCTCGCGGCCGGCTGCACGGTGGTCCTCAAGCCGTCGGAGCACTCCCCGGCGTCGAGCCTGGCGTTCGCCGAGCTCTTCGAGGCCGCCGGGTTCCCGGCCGGGGTCTTCAACGTCGTGACCGGGTCGAGCCCGGGCCTGGGAGCCGCGCTCGCGTCCCACCCCGGCGTGGACAAGGTCGCGTTCACCGGGTCCACGAGCACCGGGCGGGCCGTCGCCGTGGCCGCCGCGGGCAACCTCAACCGGGTCACCCTCGAGCTCGGGGGCAAGTCGCCGCAGGTGGTGTTCCCCGACGCCGACCTCGACGCCGCGGCCAACGGGCTCGTCGCCGGGATCTTCGCGGCGACCGGTCAGACGTGCATGGCCGGCTCCCGGCTCGTCGCCCACACGTCCGTGCACGACGAGCTCGTCGAGCGGGTGGCGGCCCGGGCCGACCAGATCCGGCTCGGCGACCCGACCGACCCGCAGACCCAGATGGGGCCGGTGGCGAACCGGCCGCAGTACGACAAGGTGCTGCGGCACCTGCGCTCGGCCGTCGAGGACGACGGGGCGGCGGTGGCGTGCGGCGGCGGTCCGCACCCCGACCTCGGCGGGCTCTTCGTCCGGCCGACGGTCCTGACGGGAGTCGGGCCGCAGTCCTCGGTGGTCCGCGAGGAGATCTTCGGGCCGGTCCTGTCGGCGTACGCCTTCACGGACGAGGACGAGGCGGTGGCGCTGGCCAACGACACCCCGTTCGGGCTCGCGGCGGCGGTCTGGACCAAGGACGTGCACCGGGCGCACCGGGTGGCCCGCCGGATCCGGGCCGGCACGGTGTGGGTCAACGCCTACCGGGTGGTCGCGCCGGGCGTGCCGTTCGGCGGGTTCGGCGACAGCGGGATCGGCCGGGAGAACGGCGTCGCCGCGGTCGACGAGTACCTGGAGAACAAGTCGGTCTGGGTCGAGCTCACCGGTCGGACCCGCGACCCGTTCGTGCTCGGGTGACGGTGTCCGGTCCACGGCGACCACCGGACCGGTCGCGGGGCCCGGCGGCGGCGACGCTGCGCGGCCTCAGCACGCGCGCAGGAGCCGCTCGAGCACCCGGGTGCCGAAGGTCAGCGCCTCGACCGGCACCCGCTCGTCGATGCCGTGGAAGAGCGCGGCGAAGTCCAGGTCGGGCGGCAGCCGCAGCGGCGCGACGCCGAGGTGACGGATGCCGAGCAGGGCGAACGACTTCGCGTCCGTGCTCGCCGGGAGCAGGTAGGGCAGGACGTGCGCCCCGGGGTCCTCGGCCTCGATGGCCTGCAGGACCGCGTCGACGAGGTCGCCGGTGAAGCCGGTCTCCACGGCCGGCATCCCCTCGACCTCCCACTCGACGTCGTGGAGGATCTCGGCGAGGTCCGCCTCGAAGGCCTCCCACCGTCCGGGCAGCACACGGCAGTCCGCGACGGCCTGGGCCAGCGAGGGCACGACGTTGTCGGCGTAGCCGGCCTCCAACCGGGTGACGTTGACCGTGTCGCGCAGCGTCGGCTCCACGAGCCGGGCGACCAGCCCGGGCAGGGCTGCCGCGGCGGCCGGGTCGTCGACCGGGTAGTCCAGGCCGGTGATCCTGCGGATCCCGTCGAGAAGCCCACGGGCCGCGGGCGTTAGCACGGTGGGGAAACGGTGCCGTTCGAGCCGGGTCACGGCCTCGGCCAGTCGACGGACCGGGTTGTCGGCATGGACGAGCGAGCCGTGGCCGGGCGTCCCCCGGGCCCGGAGCCTGAGCCGGACCGCCGCCTTCTCCGCGGTCTGGACGAGGTAGGCCCTCGTTCCCGGCGCGAGGGTGACGCTGAACCCGCCGACCTCGCCGAGCGCCTCGGTGACGCCGTCGAAGAGGTCGGGGCGGTGGTCGACGAGCCAGCGGGCGCCGAACCGGCCGCCGCACTCCTCGTCGGACAGGAACGCGAAGACGACGTCACGCCGGGGGCGGACACCCTCGGCGCGGAGCCGGCACGCGACGGCGAGCGCCATCGCCGCCATCTGCTTCATGTCGACCGCGCCGCGGCCCCAGAGGTAGCCCCCGGCCACCTCGCCGGAGAGCGGGTGGACCGACCACTCCGCCGCGACCGCCGGGACGACGTCCAGGTGCGCGTGGACGAGGAGCGCCCCGGCGGACGGATCCCGGCCCGGCAGCCGCACCACGACGTTGCCGCGCAGCCGGGCGCCGGCCTCCACGTAGGTGGGGTCGAACCCGGCGTCGGTCAGCCGGGCGGCGACGTACTCGGCGGCGACCCGCTCACCCGCGAGCGTGTCAGGGTCGCCCGTGTTCGTCGTGTCGATCCGGATGAGGTCGCGGGCGAGGCCGACGACCTCGTCCTCGGCGAGCGGGAGCCTCCCGCCGTCAGAGGAGGGAGAAGCCCCGGGCGCCGGCGGCGACACGTCGCGTCCCCGCGGTCCCGAAGTCGACGGTGACGAAGTGCTCGGACACCGCGACGACCCGGCCGAGGCCGCAGCTGTCGAGGGTGACCCGGTCGCCGACGTGGAAGCCGTCCGTCGAGGGGATGACGACCTCCTCACGGCGGAAAGGACTGGTGGCGAGGATGCGGCGTTGGCGAGGAGGCTGCGTCACCCTCTTAGTCTGAGGCCCAGCGGCGGTGTTGCACACCCCTTCGAGGGGATCGGCCGCGCGCGGGGGCACCCCGCACTCGCGCGCGCGGCCGGGCCGGCAGGGTGCAGACGCCCGACCGCGACGCCCCGGGCGGCGTCAGCGGGGCGGCGGCGGGCCGACCGACGCGCGCGGCGGCGCGGGCTCGAGGTGGGTCTGGACCTCGGCGCCGGGAAACGTCTGCGCGACCCGGGCCTCGACCGCGTCCGCGAGGTCGTGGCCCCGGGCCACCGTCCAGGTGCCGGGCACGAGGAGCGTGAGCGACACGAAGCGGTGCCGCCCGGACTCGCGGGTCCGGACGTCGCGGAAGGACACCTCGTCGGTCCGCAGCGTGTCGAGGGTCGCGTCGAGCCGGGCGAGGTCCTCGGGCGGCAGCGCCTGGTCCAGGAGCGCCCGGAGCGCCTCGACGACGAGGCGGTAGCCGGTGACGAGGATGTTCAGCCCCACCGCCGCCGCCACGACGGGGTCGAGCCGCTGCCAGCCGGTGAGTGCCACGAGCAGGACGCCGACGATGACCCCGACCGAGGTCCAGACGTCGGTGAGCAGGTGCTTGCCGTCGGCGGACAACGTGACCGAACGGTGCGCCCGGCCGGCCCGGACGAGCATGACGCCCACGACCCCGTTGAGCACCGACGCGACGGTCGAGATGGCCAGGCCGAGGCCGACGCTGTCGATCGGCGCCGGGTCGAGGAACCGGCGGGCAGCGGCGAAGAGGATCACGGCCGCCGCGACGAAGATCATGACGCCCTCGGCGCCCGCGGAGAAGTACTCCGCCTTGCCGTGGCCGAAGTGATGGTTGTCGTCGGCAGGGCGGGCCGCGACGCGCAGCGCCACGAGCGCGATGACGGCGGCCACGAGGTTGACGCCGGACTCCGCCGCGTCCGACAGGAGCCCGACCGAGCCCGTCACGAGGAAGGCGCCCGACTTCAGCGCGATGGTCAGCACGGCCGTCGCGATCGACAGGTAGGCGTACTTCGCGAGATCCGGCGGCGCGCCGTCCGGCTCCGCGCCGACGCGCGGGAACGCGAGCGGCTTCATACCGTCCAGCCTGTCAGACGGTGGTCGACCCGTGGCTCGCCGTCCGCGCGTCGAGCAGCGCGTCGAGCCGCGCGTCGAACCGGGCGAGCTGGGTCGCGATCTCCGGACGGCGCAGCGTCTCCTCGACGCGTGCTGCACCCGCCTGCACCTCGATGTCCGCCTCGATGTCCGCCTCGATGATCGCCGCTGAGTCCGCCTCGCCCCGGCGCGCCTGCCCGCGCGCGAACGTCCGGCGTGCGTGCTCGACCGCGGCGCGGGACAGCTGCCTGCCCTCGGCCAGCCCGTCGCGCAGCGCCCCGCCGAGCAGCGGCAGGTCGGCCCCGCCGGCGGCGTCGTCGAACGCCCGCCGCAGGACGGCGGCCTCCTCGCGCAGCGCCGCCTGGTCGGGCCCGGCGAGCCGGCCCTGCGCGAGGAAGCGGTGCACCGCGCGCCCGAGGAGCACAACGGTCAGGACGTCGTTCGGCACGCCCCTGACCGCCCCGAGGATCGCGGCGTACTTGCGCACCGGGAACAGCAGGACCCGGCGCGGCACGCTCGTCACCGCCCGCATGATCCGGTGCGACCGGAAGCCCTCGGGGTCGAAGAGCGGCTCGACGGCGTCGGGCGGGTAGGTCCGCCCGTGGGCCGTGAGGGTCCGGACGACCGCGAGCCGGGTGGCCTGGCGCTTGACGAGGTCGTCGACGAACGGCACCGGGACGAACCGAGCGGCGGCTGCCCCGATCCCGTACGCGGCCCACTCGCGGACGAGGGCGGGGGAGGGCTCGGCGGAGGTCACCGGGCCACTGTCCCGGATCCGCCGCCCTTGCGCACGGCGCCCCCGCCGCGCCGACGTGTGCGACGACCGGCCGACCCGGCGCGGTCAGCCGCCGAGGAAGGCCGTCTCGGCCAGCCCGCAGGCCTTCGCCGCCTTCGCGGCGTCCTCGCGGGCCGCAGCGGCGAGGGTGGCGGCCCTGTCGGTGTCGCCCTTGGCCAGCGCGGCCTCGACGCCGTGCAGGTGCGAGTGCAGGGCGACCGCGGCGTCGTGGACGCGCGGGTCGCGCAGCTGCGTGAGCCGGCCGTCGAGCCGGTCGGCGGTGGCCCTGGCCTGCTCCCGGGTCGGGGTCCCGGTCAGCCCGGCCCGGGCGGTGTCCGCCGCGAGCGCGGCGCACTGGCCGGCCATCTCCTCGGGGGTCAGGGTGGTGCCGCAGCCACCGAGCAGGGCCGCCGTCAGCGCGGCGATCCCGGTCGGGAGCAGGCGGCCGCCCGGAGGGGTCCGGTGTCGTGGGGTCCTGCGTCGCCGCGTCCGGTGGGAGTGCACGTGAGCTCCTATCCGCCCAGGAGCAGCCCGAGGCCGCCGGTCGTCAGGGTCACCATGATGACGAGCAGCGGTACCTGGGAGCGCACCGGATGTCCGCGGCCCGGCGCCTCGGCGGCGAGGGCGACCGCCCGGTCGTGGGCCAGGACGACGCCGAGCACGTGCCCGCCGACGATGGCGGCGACCTGGACGAGCGCGATCGTCCGCGCGGACACGACGGTGTAGTCGACCCCGCGGCCGGTCAGCCCGAGCAGGTTCGCGCCGCTGGCGAAGGGGTCGCTGAGCAGGATCCACGTCGTCTGCCCGTCGAACGCCAGCAGCGAGAAGTAGTGGGCGATCGCGTAGCCGGCGGCGATCGGCAGGAGCGTGTGCGCATAGCCGCCCGCCGTGTCACCGCCTGCCGTGTGGCGGTTCCCGCCGAGCCGGCCGCTCAGCCACGATCCGGCGCCGTACAGCAGGCCCACGAGCCCGACGGTCGCGGCGAGGCCGAGGGTCGACGGCAGGGTCGCGGTGTCACCGTCGAGACCGAACCCGTTCTGCCACCACAGCGTCCGGCCGAGGCCGTCGAACGCCGTCGAGCCGACCAGGACGACGACGACCGCGGCCAGGCCGGGCCGCGGGGGCTGCGACGCGGCACCGTCCAGCGGGCTGCGCCGCACGAGCCGGCCGTCGCGCCGGCGGCCGATCGGTGCGAGCCGGCCGAGCAGCCGGGAGTACACCTCGAACCCGTCGCCGCGGGTGAACCAC
>Ga0209798_10000753_pt1 | contig 19756 bp, 17 predicted proteins | sample DOMMetBare3Fresh_FD_187475 | JGI IMG/M metagenome (GOLD analysis project Ga0209798, IMG submission 187475) | Wetland sediment microbial communities from St. Louis River estuary, USA, under dissolved organic matter induced mercury methylation -... | ecosystem: Environmental > Aquatic >...
GCGATCGCGGTGGTGATTGCGGTGGCGCTCTGGATCATGGTCGACTGGACCAGGCTCGGCGCCATGATCCGCGCCGGCGTCGACGATCCGCCGATCGCGCGCGTGGTCGGGATCAAGGTCTCGCAACTGTTCACGCTGATCTTCGCGCTCGGCGCGGCGCTTGCCGCGTTCGCGGGCGTGATGGGCGCGCCCTATCTGTCGGTCTATCCCGGGCTCGATTTCGAGATGCTTCCGCTCGCCCTGATCGTGGTGATCCTGGGAGGCACCGGCAGCCTGCTTGGGGCGCTGGTCGGCAGCTTCATCATCGGCTTCCTCTATAACTTCGGGCAGGCGATGTTTCCGGACCTCGCCTACGTCATCCTGTTCCTGCCCATGCTGTTGGTCCTGGTGCTGCGGCCGCAGGGCCTGTTCGGCCGGGTCATGGCATGAGGTCAGGACCGCGATATGCCGCGGCGGTCGCAGCGCTGGCGCTGCTCGTCAGCCTGCCGCTGTGGGTGGGCAACACCTATTACATCAATGTCGCGAGCCAGATCCTGCTGTTCGCGGTGTTCGCGCTCGCGCTCAATGTGCTGGTCGGCTACGCCGGTCTGGTGTCGCTCGGCCACGCCGGACTGTTCGCCATCGCGGGCTACAGCGGCGCGCTCCTGCTGCAGGCCGGATACGGCCATCTCGTCGCCAACAGCGCGGCGCTCATCATTACGCTCGCGGCCTCGGCGATCTTCGCCGCGCTCGCCTTGCGCTCGACCGGCATCGGCTTCCTGATGATCACGCTGGCGTTGGGTCAGATCGTCTGGGGCGTCGCCTATCGCTGGGCAAGCCTCACCAACGGCGACAATGGCGTCAACGTGACCACACGGCCGGCGCCATTCGGAATCAGCCTGGCGAATGCGCCATCGTTCTACTTCGCCACCCTCGTGGTGTTCCTGGTCGCGCTCGCCAGCATGGCGGTGTTCGTCCGCTCGCCGTTCGGGGCGAGCGTGCGCGGCACCCGCGACCAGGCGCTTCGGATGAATGCGCTCGGCTACAACGTCTGGCTGATCCGGTTCCTGGCGATCACGTTCTCCGGCTTCTGGGCCGGCGTGTCCGGCCTCCTGTTCGTCTACTACAACCAGTTCGTCAGCCCGCAGGTCTCCGCCCTCACCGCGTCCGCCGAGGTCCTGCTCATGGTGATCGCCGGCGGCACCGCCACCTTGTTCGGCCCGATCGCGGGCGCCGCCATCGTGGTCATCATGAAGAATGTGGTCAGTGCCTATGTCGAGCGCTGGAACCTCGTGCTCGGCGTGATCTTCGTCGTCATCATCAGCTTCATGCCGGAAGGCCTCGTGCCTGGCACGGTGCGGCTCGTCCGCTGGGCATGGCAGACGATCAGGGCGCGGCCTGCCGCAACCGACGCGCAGCCGATCGAGGAGCGCCGCCCATGACCGCGCTCGCCGTCAATGCGCTGTGCAAGTCGTTCGGTGGCCTGCAGGTGACCGCCAACGTCAACTTGGCGGTCGAGCCCGGCGAGCGGCGCCTGATCATCGGGCCGAATGGCGCCGGCAAGACCACGCTGTTCAACCTGATCACGGGAGAGATTGCGCCTGACGCGGGCTCGATCCTGCTGTTCGGCCAGGATATCACCCGCGTCGCGCACCATCGGCGTCCTCATCTCGGCATGGCGCGGACCTATCAGATTATTACGCTGTTCGGGAACGATACGATCCTGCGCAACGTCACGCTCGCCTTGCTTGGGCTCTCGCCGCTGCGCTGGAGCCTGTTCAAGGATCTCGACCATCAGCACGAGCTGGTCGGGCGCGCCCGCGAGGCGCTGGCGCGCGTCGGGCTCGATGGCATCGCGGACCGGCCCTTGGCGCAGACGTCCTATGGCGAGCGCCGGCGCGTCGAGATCGCGATGGCGCTGGCGCAAGATCCCAAGGTGCTGCTGCTCGATGAGCCGTTTGCGGGTCTGTCGATCGACGAGCGTCGCGAGGTGCGGCAGCTCCTCTACGCGATCCCGCGCGAGGTGACCGTCATCATGATCGAGCACAACATGGACGTCGCGCTCGATTGGGCGGAGCGCATCACGCTGCTGCACTTCGGCGAAGTCATCGTCGAGGGCACCCGCGCCGAAGTGGTCGCCAACCCCCGGACCCGGGAGGTTTATCTTGGCCACTAATGCGTTTGCGCTGAGCGAGATCGATGCCTTCTACGGGGACAGCCGGATCCTCGACAAGGTCTCGTTTGCGCTCGGCGAGGGCCGTCTGCTCGGCCTGCTTGGCCGCAACGGCGCGGGCAAGTCGACCTGCATGAACGTCGCCGTCGGCCTGCTGCCGCCGCGGGCCGGGCGGGTTGATTTCTTCGGCGCTGACGTCACCCGCCTGCCGCCCGAGCAGATCGCGGCGCGCGGCATCGCGCTCGTTCCGCAGGGACGCCGCATCTTCAAGAGCCTGACCGTGCGCGAGAACCTGGTGGTGGCCGCGCGCCGGCCCGATCCCGGCAGCCGACACGCGCCGTGGACGACCGAGACGGTCTTCGGCATGTTCCCGCGGCTGGCCGAGCGTCGGAAGCAGATCGCGGCGCATCTGTCGGGCGGCGAGCAGCAGATGCTCGCCATCGGCCGCGCCTTGATGGCCAATCCGCGCGTGCTGTTGATGGACGAGCCGTCCGAGGGCTTGGCGCCGCAGATTGTCGCCGACGTGATGGCGACCATCCGCAGGCTCAAGGAGAGCGGCCTCTCGATCATCCTGGTGGAGCAGAATCCGAGGCTGGTGTTCGATATCGCGGACGATATCGTGGTGCTCAACAGCGGGCGGGTGGTCATCGTCTCGACGTCTGAGGCGCTCCAGCGCGAGGGCGCCGACCTGCAGCAGCATCTTGGCGTGTTTTGAGGAGAGGACGCATGCGAACGTGTCTTGTCGCCTTCGCGTTGATCGCTGGAGCGTCCGCGATCGGCAGCGCCCAGGCGCAGACCTATCCGTCCCGCCCGGTCTCCCTGATCGTGACCTATCCGCCAGGCGGACCGGTCGATGCGGTGGCGCGCATCGTGACCGACCACATGCGCGCTACGCTCGGACAGCCTGTTGTGATCGAGAACGTGAGCGGCGCCGGCGGCAGCCTCGGCGTCGGCCGTCTCGCGCGTGCGGCGCCCAACGGCTACACCGTTGGCGTGGGCGATATCGGCGCCTTTGTTCTCAATGGCGCCGTCTATCCGCTGCCTTACGATCTGCTCACCGAGTTCGAGCCGATCGCCTTGCTGGCCACCACGCCGCTCCTGGTATTGGCCAGGAACACGATGCCGGCGAAAGATCTCAAGGAACTGATCGCATGGCTGAAGGCCAATCCGGGCAAGGTCTCCCAAGGCCATATCGGGTCCGGAACGCTGTCGCATCTGTGCGGCCTCTACATGCAATCAGTTGCCGGCGTGGCGTGGACGTTCGTGCCCTATAGGGGCGCGGCGCCCGCGATGCAGGATTTGACCGGTGCGCAGATCGACCTGATGTGCGCGGCGCCGGGCGGCAGCTCGCTGCCGCTGGCGCGCGGCGGCCAGATCAAGGCCTACGCGGTGACGGCCGGAACGCGCCTCGCCAGTGCGCCCGAGATCCCGACCGCGGATGAAGCCGGCTTGCCCGGCTTTCATCTCTCGTTCTGGCAGGCGATGTGGGCGCCGAAGGGCACCCCGAAGGACATGATCGCGACGCTCAATGCGGCGGTGGTCGCCGCGCTCGCCGATCCCGTGGTGCGCGGCAAGCTCGCCGATCTCGGCCAGGTCATCCCGCCGCGTGCCGAGCAGACGCCGGATGCGCTGGGGGCGCTGCGCAAAGCTGAGGCCGACAAATGGTGGCCGATCATCAAGGCGGCCGGCATCAAGCCGGAGTGAGAGCGCGCACTCGCTCCAACCAGCGTAGCGCCCCGTGTCCGGCGGCGGCGCCGGTCGCAAACGCGGCCTGCAGCAGATAGCCACCGGTCGGCGCATCGACGTCGAGCATCTCGCCGGCCACGAAGGTGCCGGGGCGGCGTCGCAGCATGAAATTCTCATCGATCTCGTCGAACGAAATGCCGCCCGCTGTCGAAATCGCCCGGGCGATCGGCTCGGTGCCGATCAGGCGCACCGGAACCGCCTTGATCAGAGCGGCGAGCGCCGCGGGAGCAAGCTCCGACAGCCGCGTCGACGAAGCGACGGCGGCTTCCTGCAGCAAGCCAATCGCTGCCGGCGACAGGCTTGCGGTCTTGCGCAAGACGTTCGAGAGCGACTGCTTGCGGCGCGGTGCGCTGAGTTTCTGTTCCAGCGCGGCAGCGCTGCGGTCCGGACACAAGTCGAGCAGCAGCACCGCATGGCCCGCGACCGCGATCGCCTCGCGCAGAACATCGGACAGCGCGTAGAGGCTGCCGCCCTGCAAACCCATCCGCGTGATCACGGCTTCGCCGCGCACCGAGCGGCCGCCGAAGGACAGCGCGATCCGCTTCAGCGGCTGGCCCTCGAAGCGGCTGCGAAAGAGGTCGGACCAACCGACCAGGAAGCCGCAGTTCGCCGGCCGAAGCGGCGCCACCGCGATGCCGGCGCTGGCCATGGCGGCAACCCAAGCGCCGTCGGACCCGAGCCTCGGCCAGCTTGCGCCACCCAACGCCAGCACGCTTGCGTCGGCGGCCACAATCGTGCGCCCGTTCGGTGTGTCGAAGATAAGCCGCGCCGTATCGTCCCAGCCGAGCCAGCGATGACGCAGCTTGAACGCGACGCCCATGGTGCTGAGGCGCCGCAGCCAAGCCCGCAGCAATGGCGACGCCTTCATGGCCTTCGGAAACACCCGGCCGCTCGAGCCCACGAAGGTTGGCTGCCCGAGCTCGGCGCTGAAGGCGCGCAAGTCGTCGGGCGAGAACGCCGCGATCGCGGGCCGGACACGCGGCTCTGCGCTGCCGTAGCGCTTGAGCAATTGCTCGAGCGGCTCGCCATGCGTCAGGTTGAGACCGCCGCGCCCCGCGAGCAGGAACTTGCGGCCGACGGAAGGCATCTGATCGTAGATGGTGACGCTTGCGCCGCCGCGTGCCAGCACGTCGCTCGCCATCAATCCGGCGGGCCCGCCTCCAACAATCGCAATATGACTTCCGCTCGCGCCAGGTATCATACCGGGACATAGCGAGCGTTTGCGCGTTGGCGCAAGCGCTCGTGGCGTTGGTGAAGCCTATAGGGTGGGCTTCTGAGCTGTGGCGGCTGGCCCGGTCGCGGAACTGGCGCGCACGCCAAGCCCATCCGCCCGCGCGATGCCGATCGACACCACCGTGACGGCGACCAGGGTGGAGAGCGCAAGGGCAAGCGTTGCGAACAGCTCGACCGGGCGTGAGGAAGGCTTTGAAGAGCTACGCGTGGGGCTTAAGGACATGATCGGTCTCCGCGAATCAGGGTCAGCGATTTGTCGCGAAGCTCTATCCAGATACCGGCGCGCATTCGTCCGGACTTGGGCGAAGCCGGCGATGAATAGGGGCGATTTCGTGATTTTGGTTAAGGGGGCGTTAACGCCGCCGTCTCGGCCGCCTGATCGAGCATGGGCACATGCCCGGGCTCGGCCGCGACGCGATCGAGCCAGTCCCGGATCGCGGGAAACTCCGCGAGATCGTAGTCGCAAAGGTGGGCGACGTGCGTGTAGGCGTAGAGCGCGATGTCAGCGACGGTGTAGCGCTCGGAGACGAAGTAGCGATGCTGCTTGAGGTGGCGCTCCATCACGCCGAGCGCGCGATAGCCTTCCTCCATCCAATCATCGAGTGCGTGCTGCTGCAGCTCACGGCCGCCTTTGACCAGCGCCAGCCAGAAATATGCGGCACCGATATTGGGCTCGATACTGTGCTGCTCGAAGAACATCCACTGGAGCGCCTCGGCACGGTCGAAGCGGTCCGCGGGCCGCAGCCGCGTTTCGCTGGCGAGATGCCACAGGATCGCATTCGACTCGGCGACATAGCGGCCTGGGGCGATCTCCAGGAGCGGAACCTGGCCGCTGGGATTTTTCGCCAGGAATTCCGGTGTGCGGCTTTCGCCCTTGAGGATGTCCACCTCTTCCAGCCGATAGGGCGCGCCGAGCTGGGCGAGCGCAAGCCTCACCTTGTAGCTGTTGCCGGATCGCTGCATCGAATAGAGGGTATACATCGGCGGCCTTCGGTCCTCCGCGGTGAGCGCAAGTGTTCCGGCTTCCGAAGCTCCTAATCGAGTGGCGCAGCTGTTTTAGGAACTTCAAATCGGCGGCACGAGCTTCAGCAGCCTGATGCGAACACTATGACACGAGCAGGGCGATGTTGAGATGCCAAACTTTGCCATCGCCACTGAGATTACCTTCCATTCGGCGTGCCTTTGCGAGGAACATCCGGCTCACCGGGCAGCCGAGATGGAACTATAGCTTTGCCGTTGCCGGTGTTTGCGCTCGCTCGTTCATCTCCATCGCGCCTTGGCGTAGGATCGCAACATACACCGCGATCATGGTGATCACGCCGAGTGGAATGAATGTCGCCGAAGCGAAGCCGCGCGTCACAACGGGCACCAGCCAGAGCGCCGCAAGCAGAGTCTTTTCCCAGGGCCGGCATCCCTGCGTCAGGCAGTCGGACGCCAGGAAGGCGATGGCGGGGGCCAGGATCATCATGTCGTAGTCGTAGCCGTAGGGCGAGGCCAGCATGGCTGAAAGGCACAGCGCGGCTGCCTTGAGCGCGAATGATGCTGCGCTGCGCCACAACCATATCAGAGTGAAGCCGACCCCAAGCGAGACGGCCGCCTGCAGCGCATAGGCGACCGCGACCGATCCACCCCACATGCGCACCCAGGAGAACGTGCTCTGGATCTTGTGCCAGCCGGGATCGCCGGCCTCCAGCACGACCACGCGTGTGAATTGGGTTGAGGCCGCGAAGGCCTCCCAGATGTGCGGGCCGAAGGCCAGCGTCGCGGAGAGTAGCAGCAGGATCACGGTCGCGGCCGCGGAGGCAAAGGTGCGCCAGCGTCCGGTTGCTGCCAGCACGAACGGGACCATCAGCCCAAACTGCGGTTTATAGATGAGAAGTCCGAACAGGATGCCGGCAACTACCGGTCGGCGATCAAGCTGGACCAGTGCGGCGCCCATGAGGGCAGCACTCAAAAAGCCATTGTGACCGTGGCTGAGATTGACAAATACGGCCGGAAAAGCGGCCGCAACCAACAGTGTCAGGTAGCCGAAGGCGCGGTCGCCGTCGGCCACGCCGATCCTGGCTGGCGCGGTAGCGAGGATCGAGCGGATCGAGACGAGATAGAGCAGAAGGGTTGCAATCTGCCACACCGCCAGCGCCAGCCCATACGGCAGCAGGGCGAGCCCCGCGGCAACGAACAAAAAGAACGGCGGATAGTGCCAGCCATAGAATGGCGTGTCAGGGCCGAAGATCGCCTGCTCGCGCGCGTGTTGGAGCGGGGGGTCGAAGGGGGCGTGCGCCTGGCCCTCGAGCACATAGGTGCCGGCGGCATAGACATTGGAGAAATCGGTACCGAGCGGTCGCCCGAAGGCATCGACCCACCCGTTCGCCGTGACGGTCAGGTACCCGAAAGCGATCAGATAGCCGCAAACGAATGCCACCGTCACCCGCCGCACGCGCTCGTGCGTGAGCCACTGGCCAGTCCGTAGGTTGTTTAAGAGGCCCGCTGTCGTCATGCCTTGTCCGTGCGGGCGGAGCGCCACGGGTGCATGGGCTGCGTCGATGGGCTGCGTCGGCCGCTCCATCTAGCGCTAGCATGGCAGCCTTGCCCGGCGGTTAATCCGGCAGCCCCGGGAAATGGGCGGTTCACGAACGGTTCATGAGTGGTCATCGCGCTTGCCGTCGGCGCTGGGGGCCATTAGGACATCGGCGCACAACCTGGCCAAAAGGAGGTTCCCGTGGCCTTTCTCGCGGACTCGCTTCAGCGCATCAAGCCGTCTGCCACCATCGCGGTGACCGACATGGCGCGCGCGCTTAAAGCGGCGGGCCGCGACATCATCGGGCTGGGGGTGGGCGAGCCTGACTTCGACACGCCGGACCACATCAAGCAGGCGGCGATTGCGGCGATCCAGAGCGGCAAGGCGTCCAAGTACACCGCCGTCGACGGCATCCCCGAGCTCAAGGCGGCGATCGCGCGCAAGTTCAAGCGCGAGAATGGCCTCGACTACAAGCCTGCCCAGATCATCGTCGGCACCGGCGGCAAGCAGGTCCTGTTCAACGCCCTGATGGCAACGCTCAATCCGGGCGACGAGGTCATCATTCCGGCGCCCTATTGGGTCAGCTACCCTGACATTGTGCTGCTGGCCGGTGCCACGCCGGTGGCGGTGCCGACCCGGCTCGAGGACGGCTTCAAGATGAAGCCGGAGGCGCTCGAACGCGCGATCACCAAGAACACCAAGTGGCTGATCTTCAACTCGCCGTCGAACCCGACCGGCGCCGCCTACACGCGCGACGAGGTGAAGGCGATCACCGACGTGCTGATGCGGCATCCGCACGTCTGGACGCTCTCGGACGACATGTACGAGCACCTGGTCTACGACGACTTCAAGTTCTTCAGCCCGGCGCAGGTCGAGCCGGGGCTCTACGAGCGCACGCTCACCCTCAACGGCGTGTCGAAGGCCTATTGCATGACCGGCTGGCGCATCGGCTACGCGGGTGGGCCCGAGCATCTGATCAGGGCGATGGCGACGCTGCAGTCGCAATCAACGACCAATGCCAACGCGGCCGCGCAATGGGCGTCGGTCGCCGCGCTCGACGGGCCGCAGGACTTCATTCCGAAGCACAACAGCGTCTTCAAGGAGCGCCGCGACCTGTGCGTCTCGATGCTCAACCAGGCCAAGGGGTTGCGTTGCCCGAAGCCGGAGGGCGCGTTCTATGTCTATCCGTCCTGCGCGGAGACGATCGGACGCACCTCGCCATCCGGCAAGAAGCTTGAGACCGATCAGGATTTCGTCACCGAGCTCCTGGCGGCGGAGGGCGTCGCGGTGGTGCAGGGTACGGCCTTCGGGCTCGGACCCGCGTTCCGCGTGTCCTATGCGGTGGCAACGGGGCAGCTCGAGGAAGCCTGCCGGCGCATCCAGCGCTTCTGCGGCAATCTCAAATAACGACCGACCGCGAATGGTTAACGCGGCGCGAACTTTTTGAGGCTAATCAAGGCCGGCCTGCGACTTGCGGCCGAAATTTTCGTATCATTGATTCGAGACCCCGGGGCCATGCCGGACCCGGGAGGTTGCGTGAACGCGGAGGGATTGTGATGTCAAAGGCAATCGGGGCTGGGCTGGCTCTTGCGGTCATGTTGTTCGCGCCGGCCGCACAGGCACAGGTCAAGGCTGGTGTTCTGAGCTGTGATGTGTCGGGAGGTTTTGGCTGGATCCTCGGATCGTCGAAAACCGTGTCCTGCATCTTTACGCCGGACCGGCCTGGGCCCAGTGAGGGTTACGTGGGCTCGATCCGCAAGTTCGGGCTCGATATCGGAGTGACGACCCGACAGAGCATGGTGTGGGGCGTGTTCGCCGACACCTGGGGCGGGCTGCGCGGCGCGCTTGCCGGCGACTACGTCGGGGCGACCGGCGAGGTGACTTTTGCAGTGGGTCTCGGCGCCAATGTACTGGTCGGAGGCTCGAACCGCTCGATCGCTCTGCAGCCGCTTTCGGTGACCGGCCAGACCGGACTCAACATTGCGGCCGGCGTTGCCGACCTGCAATTGCAGCCTGCCGGCGGGCGCCGCTGACGCGCGGGTGACCGGCGGTTGACAGCGATATACAGGCCGGGCCGAAAGCCTGGCCTTATGCTCCTGACAAAGTGCTTCTGACCGATCACGCCGTGACCGACGACACGATGCGCTCGTATTTGCCGCCGGGCGTGCGCGGAATCGTATCCACGGCCGTCAACATGAGGGTCACGGGGCGTCCGAGCAGCCCAGCAAAATACCCACTCAGGCCTGCGTGGTCGGCGGGTGTCGCGCCTGCCGGCACGTAGACGAGCTCGATCGTCTCCGGGGCGGCCTGCCGAATCTGGAACTGGGTCGCCTCGACGTGACGCCGCACGCTCGCTGCCGGGATGGCGCTTTGCCAGATGCGCGCGCCGCGGGCGGTCACCAGCGCGTTGCGGCGGCGGCCCTCGATCCGTCGCAGCCGGATGAGCGTTCGGCCCGACCGGCCGGCGCCTTCCGCCGAGGTCGCGTAGTCGCCGATCTCGTAGCGGATGAAGGGTGTCGCGTAGTTATAGAGGCCGGTCAGGATGACTCGGCCGGTTCCTCCCGGCTCGACCGGCTGGTCGTCGTCGTCGAGCAACTCGACCATCACGTTTTCCTCGCAGACCAGAAGGGCGCCGTCGTCGGGCGATTGGAGCGCGATCGCGCCCACCTCGGCACAGCCGTAGATCTGCGCGACCTCGCAGCCGAAGCTCTGGCGCACCAGGTCGCTCGCGTCGTCGCTCGTGACTTCGCTGATGGCGACAAGTCCCTTCAGCCCAAGGCCCGCAATCCGTTTGGCATCCTGATGGCTCGCCAACTCCTGGGCGACCGACGGGAAGGTGAGAAGATATCTGGGACGGTGCCGCACAAGCCACTCGATCATGTTGGCGGTCGAGGTGCGCAGGTCAAGCGAGTAGTGCGGCGCGGGGCGGCCCGGATAGGACCATTGCATCTCAACCTTGCCGTTCGGAAAACTGCGGTCGTTCGCTGTATAGTGTCGGATGCTGGCCATCGGCGCGGCGTCGTCGTAGTTCCACCAGCGATAAAGGCGCTGCATCATGCAGGCGTCGGCGATCCGCACCAGCGCGCAGGTTCGGAATGTCATGCGGCTCGTCCCGGTGGTGCCGGACGTGCGCCGAGTGATCACGTCTCCGATGTCGGGCGGCGGTTCAGCCGGATTGATGCGGTCGATATCGCGCTCGACATGGGTCCTCTGCAGAATTGGCACCTCGCGCCACGCGCGCAAGTCGGGCGTGTCCGTGGAGCGGAACAGCGGCGCCAGCCGGTCACGATAGAACGGTGAGTGGGCGCGCGCAAAGGAGACAAGACGAGCCAGCAATCCGTCCCGGTAGGCGGTGAGCTCACTCCGCGGCAGTCGCTCGGTGCGTTGCAGGTTGGCGGCAAAGCGGCTGTAGACGTCGTCGTCCTCACTCATCGGCCTGGGCGATCCCGGGAAGCAGACACGGCCGCAACGCTGACGGCATGACTGGCGTCTTACTCACCGTTTGCAGGCTTGCGTCACCGATCTCGTCCATGGCCTTTCGCCCCCGTGTCCGGTCGACCGGTATCCTAGCATTGACGCACTGCGGTGGGGTGTCGCCATCCTTATGAACCGCTTGCCAAGCTGCCCTCTGGCTGAAACGATAGTTGCTCGGCCCAGTGTTTAGGCAAGGCCGCATCTCGTAGCGGATGGGTGGCGGAAATGGCACAGAACGGCACAAGAGCAACGGGTCCCCGGTGCGTCGCGCTGGTGGGCCCGTTCCAAAGCGGCAAGACCACGCTGATGGAGGCGATCCTCGCGCGCACCGGCGCGATAGCGCGTCAAGGCACGGTCGAGGCCGGCACCACCGTCGGCGACGGCAGCAAGGAAGCACGCCATCATCGCATGAGCGTGGAGCTCTCGGTCGCCACCACGACGTTCATGGATGAGACCTTCACGTTCCTCGATTGCCCCGGCTCGGTTGAATTCGCCCACGACATGCGCGCCGCGCTGCCCGCTGTCGATGCTGCCGTCGTGGTGTGCGAGATGGACGAGAAGAAGGTCCCACAGCTTCAGCTCATCCTGCGCGAGCTCGAAGATCAGAAGATTCCGCACTTCCTCTTCCTCAACAAGATCGACAAGGCCACGTCCACCATTCACGACGTCCTTGCGCTCCTGCAGCCGGCGTCGCGCTGCAAGCTGCTGCTGCGCCAGATTCCGACCTTCGCGGGCGACATCATCACCGGTTTCGTCGATCTCGCGCTCGAACGGGCGTTCGTCTACAAGGAGCACGCTCCTTCCGAGGTCGTTCCGCTCGAGGGCGAGATGCTCGATCACGAGAAGACCGCGCGCTTCTCGATGCTGGAGACGCTCGCCGACCACGACGACGAGCTGATGGAACAGCTGCTCGGCGACGTCCAGCCGCCCGCCGACAAGGTCTTCGACGATCTGGGCAAGGAGGTGCGCGACGGGCTCGTCTGTCCGATCCTGCTTGGGTCGGCCATCCGGACCAACGGTGTGTTGCGGCTGTTGAAGGCCATCCGCCACGAGGTGCCCGATATCGCCACGACCGTGAAGCGGATCGGGGTCAAGCCGGGCGCCGACTGCGTCGCCTACGTCCTCAAGAGCCTGCACACCGCCCACGGCGGCAAGATGTCGATCGTGCGCGTGCTGAGCGGGCAGATCCCGGACAGCTCGACCTTCCTCACGCCCGAGCGCGAGGCCGGACGCGTCGCCGGCATTTTCAAGCTCTTGGGCCAGACCACCGAGAAGCGCGGACCGGCCGCGGTCGGCGAAACCATTGCGCTGGGCAAGCTCGACCACGCCAATACGGGCGACACTTTGACGCTTGGAAAACACGCGCATCCGCCGCTGGTCAGGACCGCGCCTCTGCCGCCGGTGTTGTCGATCGCGATCGGCGCCAAGGAGCGCAAGGACGACGTCAAGCTCGGCCAGGCCCTGCACAAGCTGATCGAGGAGGATCCCTCGCTGTCGGTGGTCCACAACGCCGAGGCGCATGAAGTCGTGGCCTCGGGCCAAGGCGAGATGCATCTGCGCGTCGCAAGCGAGCGGCTGGCCGATCGCTTCGGCGTCCCGGTCGCCACCCGCAAGCCGACCGTCGGCTATCGCGAGACCATCAAGAAAGGCATCGTGCAGCGTGGACGCCACAAGAAGCAGTCGGGCGGCCACGGCCAGTACGGCGACGTGGTGGTCGACATCAAGCCGCTGCCGCGCGGCTCGGGCTTCGTGTTCACCGACGAGATCAAGGGCGGCGTGGTGCCGCGCAACTACATCCCCTCGGTGGAGGAGGGGGTGGCCGATGCGCTCAAGCACGGCCCGCTCGGCTTCCAGGTAGTCGACATCGCCGTCAAGCTGATCGACGGCTCCTACCACACCGTCGACTCGTCCGACATGGCGTTCCAGCTTGCGGGCCGGCTCGCCATCCATGAGGGCCTGCCGCAGTGTCAGCCGGTGCTGCTTGAGCCGATCTACCAGGTCGAGATCGTCTGCCCGAGCGAGGCGACCGCCAAGATGAACGCCTTGATGTCCGGGCGACGCGGCCAGATCCTCGGCTTCGACACCCGCGAAGGCTGGCCGGGCTGGGACGTGGTCCGCGTACAGATGCCGGAGACGGAGATCGGCGACCTGATCGTGGAGGTGCGCTCGGCGACTGCGGGGGTCGGCAGCTACACCTGCAAGTTCGACCACATGGCAGAGGTCACGGGCCGCACCGCCGAACAGATCGTGGCGGCCAAAAAGGCCGCCGCCGCGGCGTAGCGCGGCCTGAGGGCCAAAGGCGACCCCGGGGAGCCTGGACTCATCAAATACGTCCGGGTTCCCCCTTTTGTTACATCACACTTACGTCCCGCACCTGTGACTTGCCGTCGATCGGGCGTAGACTTATTGCTGCGTCACCTGATCCGGAGGACCAATCCCATGCATGTCATTCACCGCCGAGGCTGGGAAATCCCTGAGAGCTGTGCGACTCCCGAGCACCTGTTCCTGAGCCGGCGCGCCTTCCTGGCCGCGACCGGCGGCGCCGCGATTTCGCTGTCGCCGGAACTCGCGCTGGCGCAACGGGCGGCTGATCTGCCGGACCCCACCGCCAATCTCTATCCGGTGAAGCGCAACGAGAAATTCACCCTCGACCGGCCGGTCACGGACGAGAAGATCAACACCAACTATAACAATTTCTACGAGTTCAGCTCGACCAAGACGGTTGCCCGCGCGGCCCAGGCGCTCAAGCTGCGGCCGTGGACGATCAAGATCGACGGCATGGTCGAGAAGGAGCAGACGCTCGACATCGACGATCTGCTCAAGAAGGTGACGCTGGAGGAGCGCCTCTATCGTCATCGCTGTGTCGAGGCCTGGTCGATGGCGGTCCCGTGGTCGGGCTTCCCGATGGCCAAGCTGGTCGAGATGGCGCAGCCGCTGTCGTCGGCCAAATACGTGCGGATGGAGACCTTCTTCGACAAGGCCATGGCGCCGGAGCAGCGCAAGGCCTACTACCCGTGGCCCTACATCGAGGGGCTGACCATCGCGGAAGCCACCAACGAGCTCACCTTCATGGTGACCGGCGCCTATGGCAAGCCGGTGCCCAAGCAGATGGGCGCGCCGATCCGGCTGGCGGTGCCGTGGAAGTATGGCTTCAAGTCGATCAAGTCGATCGTGCGCTTCACCTTCACCGACCAGCGGCCGAAGAGCTACTGGGAGTCGCTGCAGGCCTCCGAATACGGCTTCTGGGCCAACGTCAATCCGCAGGTCGCGCATCCGCGCTGGAGCCAGGCGTCCGAGGAGTTCATCGGCACCGGCGAGCGCAAGCCGACGCTCATGTTCAACGGCTACGGCGAATACGTCGCCGACCTATACAAGGGGCTGGAAAAGGAGCGCCTGTGGGCGTGACCGGCGTGTTTTCCCCGTAGAGTGGGCAAAGGCGCGGTCCCAACGGGGACCCTTCATCCGCACCGCGGAGCGCCGCGCCCGCCCTACATTTCGTTAGCTCCCTTCTTTCACTTGCGCCAGCTTGCTGCGCCAATCCTTGCGGCTGCGGATCAGTGACCGCGCCGCGAGAATGAGCAGCACCGCGCAGATCGCCAGCAGCGCCGCCGCGATCGGCCGTTCGCTGACGTTGAAGAAGATCGTCCAGCTCCCGTTCGACATGATCAGCGACTGCCGCAGGCTCATCTCGAAGATCGGCGCGATCACGAGGCCGAGCACCAGCGGGGCCGGATCGAAGCCGAATTTGCGCAGGCCATAGCCGACCGCGCCCATGATCAGCATGATCCACACGTCGACGACGGAGTGGTTCACCTCGTAGACGCCGATGATGCAGAACATGATGATCAGCGGGTAGAGATAGGCGTACGGAATCCGCAGCACGCTCACGAACAGCCCGACCAGCGGCAGATTGAGCGCGAGCAGCATCAGGTTTCCGACATACATCGACGCAATGAAGCCCCAGAACACCTGCGGATGCTCGCTTACCAGCGACGGCCCGGGCGGGACGCCGTGGATGAGCAGCGCGGCCATCAGCACGGCGGTGACCGGGCCGGTCGGCAGGCCGAGCGCCAGCATCGGCACGAAGGCGCCGGTCGAGGCCGCGTTGTTGGCCGATTCCGGGCCGGCGACGCCGGCGACCGCGCCGTTGCCGAAGTCCTCCGGCGTCTTCGACAGGCGCTTCTCCAGCGCATAGGAGAGAAAGCTCGAGATGATGTGCGCGGAGCCCGGCACGATCCCGATCAGGAAGCCGAGCAGGCTGCCGCGCGCGATCGGCATCGCCGACTGCCGCCATTCCGTGCGAGTGGGCCACAGCTCGCGCAGGCGCGGGGAGACTACCTTCTGGGTGACGGTGTTGCTCGGTGTCGACAGGATCTCGCCGAGCCCGAACAGGCCGACAGCGACCGGCACGATGCCGATGCCGTCGCCGAGCTCGGGGATGTCGAACGAGTAGCGGAAATGCCCGGTCAGCACATCGATGCCGATCATGCCGAGGAGGATACCAAAGCTCGCCATCAGCAAGGTGCGCGCCAGCGAGGTCGAGGACATGTAGGCGAGGAAGATCAGGCCCAGCACCAGCAGCGCGGTGTATTCGGGCGGCCCGAACCGCAGCGCGAAGCCCGCGAGCGGCGGCGCCACCACGGTGAGCAGGATCACTCCGAACGTGCCGGCGATGAAAGAGCCCACCGCCGCGATGCAGAGCGCGGCGCCCGCACGGCCCTTCTGCGCCATGGCATAGCCATCGATGCAGGTCATCACCGAGGACGCCTCGCCCGGGATCCGCATCAGGATCGAGGTGGTCGAGCCGCCATATTGCGAGCCGTAGTAGATACCCGCGAGCATCACGATCGCCTTGGTGGCATCGAGGCCGTAGGTCACCGGCAGGAGAATGCTGATGCCGGCGAGCGGGCCGATGCCCGGCAGCATGCCGACCAGTGTGCCGACAAGGCAACCAAGGAACGCGTACAGCAGCACGTCCGGCCGGAATGCGACCGAGAAGCCGAGCAGCAAGCTGTCGAGGGTTGCTTCCACGCTGGTGCCCTAAAGGAAACCGAGAATGCCGGGCGGCAGCGGCGACTTGAGCAGCAAGCCGAATAGCAGATAGGTGAGGAGCGCAGTGCCGACGCTGAAGGCGAGCGCGCGCATGGTGGGCTTGCGCTCGACCGCGGCCGTCAGGCCGAACAGCAGCAGCGACATCGTCACCACGAACCCGAGCGTCGTATAGAGCGCGGTGGCGAGGGCAGCCGCGATCATCACACACAGAGCGTGTCCGCGGTCACTCCAGTCGATCTCTGCGAGTGGCGGGCTCGCGCCCCCACGCGCCATCAGCACCAGCCCGAAGATGATCATCATGCCGAGCACAAGCTTCGGCATCATGCCGGCGCCCGGCATCGCGAGCGAGCCCCAAGGCAGGTTGCCGGAGAGCGCATAGACGAGCGCGCCGGCGATCACGAAGGCGCCCCCCGCGACGTGGTCACGACGCAGGATCATGAATGGCTCTTTCTGATCTGTCCAACGTCGGGCGAAGGCCTTGCCTCACGATGATCTGCCGCACGTGAGGGCCTCTCCGTTCCCCTCCCCCCGCGCGTCTTCGCGCTGTGGGGAGGGGGAAGGGGTGGGGGGCTCGCTTCGTTTTGATGTATCGCCGCTAGGATTGCTTCCATGACGCTGTCGATGTTCTTCAGCACATCATTGTTCCAGAAACGCAGGATGTGGTAGCCCTGTGACTGAAGATAAATGGATCGCTCTGTGTCCCTGATAACGTTTTCAGGTTGATTGTGTTGCGCGCCATCGACCTCGATGACGAGCCGCCGCTCATGACAGGCGAAATCTGCGAAGTAGGGACCGATGGTGGCCTGTCGCCGGAAGTTCGAGTGCTCGATTGGCAGGCGTCGCAGATGCCACCAGAGTTTTCTCTCCGCGTCGGTCATGTCCCGACGTAGTCGGCGAGCGCGGGGAACGCGTAAATCAGTTTTTTCAGTTTGTTCACTTGCGGCCACGCTCGCCCCCCACCCCTTCCCCCTCCCCACCGCTCGCAAGAGCTCGCGGGGGGAGGGGAGCGGCACCGCCGTGCGCTCCTTTACATACAGAACGAGACTGCGATCACCCTCAAGAACTCACCCGTCCACTTTGCCGATCTGGCGCACGGCTTCCTCGATCCGCTTGGCGTCGGCGTCCCAGAATGCCTTGAACTCCGCCTGGTCGAGATAGGCGAGGTCCTGACCGAGATTCTTGAGCGCATTCGCGAACTGGTCGCCGTGCGCGGCTTTCTTGATGGCATCGCGCAGATAGGTGATGACGCCATCGGGCGTCCCCTTGGGTGCGAACAGCCCGACCCAGAGATAGTATTCAACGTTGTAGCCGAGCTCCTTCATGGTTGGAACGTCCGGCAGCGATTTTGCACGCTCGGCGCCGAACATTGCCAGCGGGCGCGCCTTGCCGGCCCTGATCTGCGCCATGGCGGCCGAGATCGACGACACCAGCACCTGCGAGTTGTTGCCAAGGAGCGCGGTCAGCGCCGGCCCACCGCCGGCGGTCGGCAGATGCCGCAGCTTGAGCCCGCCGGCCGCCATGGCGAACAGCGCGAGCGGGATGTGCAGCGCGCCGTAGAGCCCCGACGAGCTGAAGATGATCTCGTTCGGACGCTTGCGGACATCTTCGACGAATTCCTGGAGCGTCTTGTGCGGCTGCCGGTCGTTGACGATCAGCACGCAGGGATCGGCGACCACGCGCGCGATCGGAATGAAATCGGCGTTGGTGAACTTGACCGGGCGTCCGAATAGCCGGTCGACCTCGGCGAAGCCCGAGATCGAGGTGATGTGGGACAGGAGCGTATAGCCGTCCGGCTTGGCGGTGGCGGCGACTTGCGCCCCGACCTGGCCGGCAGCGCCCGCCTTGGTCTCGATCACCAGCGGCTGCTTGATCAGGGGCTCCATGGCGGCGGCGAGCGGACGCGTGACCACTTCGGTGGCGCCGCCTGGCGGAAATGGGCTGATGATCGTGATCGCGCGGCTGGGATAGGCCTCCTGCGCGAGAGTCGGGCGGGTGGCCAGCGCGGCAGCGGCGCCAGCGACGAAGCTGCGTCTGTCCATTGTCGTTCTCCCTGGACTTTGGTCGCGTATTGCGAAGATGCTGAGGATGCTAATGCATTTCCGGGGTTAAGTGGGAGGGAAAGAACCATGCCGGCCTATTGGGTGGCGCGCTCGAAGATCAACGATCCGGTCGAATACAAGAAATATACCGATCTGGTGCCGGCCATTCTCGCCAAGCACGGCGGCAAGGTGCTGGCGCGCGGCGGCCGGTACCAGATCATGGAGGGGCCGCAGAAGTTCCAGCGCTTCGTGGTGGTGGAATTCCCGACATTTGAACAGGCGGTCGCCTGCTTCACCTCGGCCGAATATGACGAAGCCGCGGCCTTCCGCCGCAGCGGGGCCGGCGAAGTGGAGACCATTATCGTGGACGGCGGCGACGCGACGCGATGATACGATCCAGTCACGGTTGCAAGTGGGCTCCGGTGCCCCGCTTTCGGAGGCCGCTGAGAATGCCTAGAATTGCCCAAAATACCAACCGGAGGACATGACCATGGTGCATCAATTGAACCGCAGGTCGGCGCTGCTCCTGGGCGGCGCGGCCGCGGCGGCTGCTGTCACGGGACCTGCGGTCGCGCAGACCGGCCAGCCGATCCGGATCGGCTTCAGCATGGCGTTGACCGGCGGGCTCGCGCCCAACGGCAAGTCGGCGCTGCTGGCGCAGAAGATCTGGGAGGACGACGTCAACGCCAAGGGCGGCATGCTCGGGCGGCCGGTCAAGCTCCTCTACTACGACGATCAGACCAACCCGGCGACCGTGCCCGGCATCTACACCAAGCTGATCGACGTCGACAAAGTCGAGCTGATCATCGGCGGCTACGCCACCAACATGCTGGCGCCCGCGATGCCGGTGGTGATTCAGAAGAACAAGCTGTTCATCGGCCTGCTTGGGCTCGGCGTGAACAGCGAGTTCAACTATCCGCGCTATTTCGTGATGATCCCGTCCGGCCCCGATCCGAAGCCGTCCTTCACCAAGGGCTTCTTCGAGCTGGCGATGAAGCAGAGCCCGCCGCCGCGCACCGTCGCGATCGTGGCGGCCGACGCCGAGTTCTCGGTCAACGCCTCCGACGGCGCGCTCGAGAACGCCAAGAAGCACAGTCTCAACGTCGTCTACAACCGGCGCTATCCGCCCAACACCACCGACTTCGCCCCGATCGTGCGCGCGATCGCGGCCACCAATCCGGACCTCGTGGTGGTGTGCTCCTATCCGCCCGACTCGGTCGGCATGGTCCGCTCGGTCAACGAGATCGGCTTCAAGCCGAAGATGATCGGCGGCGCCATGGTCGGCCTGCAGAACACGTCGATCAAGGCGCAGCTCGGCCCGTTGCTCAACGGCTGGACCAATTACGATTTCTGGCTGCCGGTGCCGAAGATGAATTTCCCCGGCTCGGCCGATCTCATGACCAAGTACCAGGCGCGTGCCGCCGCCGAAGGCGTCGATCCCTACGGCTACTACATGGCGCCGGAAGCTTACGCCCAGATGCAGGTGCTGCAGCAGGCGGTCGAAGCCACCAAGACCTTCGACGACGGCAAGCTCGCCGACTA
>Ga0209798_10000754_pt1 | contig 19753 bp, 7 predicted proteins | sample DOMMetBare3Fresh_FD_187475 | JGI IMG/M metagenome (GOLD analysis project Ga0209798, IMG submission 187475) | Wetland sediment microbial communities from St. Louis River estuary, USA, under dissolved organic matter induced mercury methylation -... | ecosystem: Environmental > Aquatic > Freshwater...
AAAGCTCACCTTCCCGAGACTGTCCTCATCCGCCGTGCCAGTCGCGCCGGCCGAGGTCCAGTGCCGCGGACCGCCCGACTGAGCTGGAGTCGGTGTGGGCGTGGGCGTCGGTGCACCGCTGCAGCAAGTTCGCCCGGTGATAATCAACGAGAAGCGTCGTAACGAACCAGTGTCAATACCAGCAGTATCAGCCACGTTCAGCGTCCAGTTACCATTGGCATTCTGTCCATCAAACGCCGATAACGGGGTTTCCGGGGCGAAGTTGCCGGCGATAGCTCCTGCCGTCGTCATTGTCGAAGCTGCCGGAAAACCACCGTCGTCATCGAGCAGGACAGTACAAAAGTTGTTACCGCCGCCGCCACGATTGGTAATCAAAGGAACCGTCGTTCCTCCCGGCGAAGTCAATTTGAATTGCAAGTCGCTGTTGAAAGTGTGATCGATCGAGGCGTTAGTGTTGCCAATGACCGCGTCGCAACCGGCCAAGGAATCGAGGCGGAAGTTCAGGTCGCTAATCGCACCCACCACGCCGCTAACCGGTAGCACGATATTGACACCTGCTGGATTATTGTCCGGAACAGCGACCGGGGGTCCGGTGTAGCTGGTGGTACTTGCCGCGCCGCTGACACCGGTTGGAAGGGTGTAAGTGACATTACCAAGGCTTGCTCCGTCGGCGTGCGCCACGGTGGCAGTAATATTAGCTCCGCAGGTCAGCAGTGGGTCGGCCGTAAAAGTGAAATTCCTGCTTACAGACGGACCGCCCGCGACAATTACGCCGTAGTTTTGTGGCCCGCTCGCGCCGGTTACGCCGCCGGTATTTTGCAGCGTGCCCACATCATTGACCGTATTCGCGCCGCCGGTGTTTTGGACACTCAACGCGACCGTTACTGTCTCACCCGGATCGATTACGCCGTTCGCCGGCGAGCAGCTTTCGCTCACGAGCGTCGCCGTTGCTGGCGCCAGAACTGGAACTCCGGTTAGACAGAGATTGACCGTAGTCGTGCCGCCGTTAGTCACAACTACGCCGCTTTGTGAAGCGGTATTGAAGCCGTTCTTGGTCGCCGAAACAGTGAAAGTTTCGGGCGCGATGACGAACGAGGCGGCACCCCCGGCGCTGGTCGGCTGGGCCAACCCGCCGGTGGCAGTGACAATCGCCCCGGGAATCGGATTACCGCTGGAACAAACTGTGACGTTGACGTTCAACGTGCCTTTCGGAGCGGGAGTGCAGGCCGGGAATTTGAACTTGCCAATGCGCGTGTTCCAGGTGGCCGAAGAAGTGGCCGAGTAGTATTCCGTGGTGTACCAGAAAGTACAATCATCGGAGGGGTCAACGGTCATGGCGCTGTAGTCGCCCCATCGGTTAGTGGTTGAAGTTTGCGAGCCGGCGGCGGCAAAGAAGGTAGCTTCACCTTCATTGAGCGTACCGGCGCCGGAAGTCCGTCCGGCAATTACGATGTTCGCTAAGGAAGTAGTACCGGATTGGCTGAACCCGAGCGCCAGGCGTCCGCCATTGTCCTGCGCAACGCTGCCCATCCAGTTGTTGAGGCCGGTAGCCCCATTTCCCGGCGTCAGGTTATGCGTGCCCTGGTCAAAGACCGTCGGCAGGGCCACCCCGCTGCTATGCAATTCAAACCAGCGGATACCGGTTTGATAAGTGGCCGCGGTGGCCGGATTGACACCGCTCACGTTGACCGAGAAATTTCCCACCCATGAATTGGTAGGTGAAGCTACCGTGCCTAAGTTGCGGTAGGCCAAACGCCACATCAGGCGATCTGCAATCGGATCCAGCCCCGCTCCGCCCAGTTGTTCAATGTTGGCGCGGCCAGCGGGCTGGCGTGCGTCGAAAGCAGCTAAGGCCACATCGGGGCGCACCGTAAATGTCGAAGACGCGGGTGTCGTAAAGTTAGGCACAAATTCGTAAATCCGTATTGCATCCAACGGGTCGCCGAACTCATCGGCGCGAAACTCCATAATCCTTTGCGGCAGACCGGCAGGCGCAGGCACCAGGCCGTCAAAGTCGGTCGGTAACATGCCGCCGGCGTTGGGATCTATGGTAAAGACGTTGCGATAAACATAAGTCGCCGAGGGGTCGCCCACCACCATCTTGTTGCGGTCAAAGGCGAAGACACCGCCGCCCAAAAACGTCGTCCCGGCATCGTTGAATTGGTTGTCCGTCATGTAATAAGCGTCTTGCCAGACGCCGAAATGCGGATAGTCGTTGATTGTTCCGCCATCCGGCATGGCGAACGAATAGACAAAGAACGAGCCAGCCGGGTCGGGCGTTTGCGAAATGGCAATGCATTGCCGAGATGGGACGGCGGGAGATGCCTGATCAATCGCAAACTGGCTAATCAACCACCGGTCGGCCAGCGGGTCGTACAACACAATCGGGTCTCCGTCGTCGTGAGTACGACACAGGTCCGTCGGCGGCAGCGAAGCAAACAGGCTTTGCATCGCAAACGTGGTGATGACTGCGCTGGTGGTCTTATTAAAGACGCCTACCGCCGTGGCGCCGGCGTTGTTGGCGTTGGTTGACTGGACATAGTGGTTCGGCCCAACATCACCGTTTGTGTCCGGCGGCAAAACATTCCCCACCGTATGCGGTACACCGTCAAAAGTCAGTGACGGCGTCGGCATCGCCAACGGAGCATCAAGGGCTGTGCTCTTGCCCAGGAGCGGGTCGGTAAAGAGTCCGTCACCCGCTCCGGCTCCGAGTCCGGGACGTGCTTCTTTGACAATCTCGTTCTCGGCTTTTTCTTCGGAGTCGGCGATTAATCTGCCGGTCTTGTCAACTCTCACTTTCCGGCTCAAACCCACCGCCATCTGCGGCAACTCGCGCGCCGGCGGTGTGACCGCAAAAGCATCCGCCCGGCGTGAAATAAATCCCTCTTCTTTTTGCGCCGGCGCAGGATTGATTGCCCGCGTCCCGCCAAACTCACCCTTCTGGGCCTTGCTAAGTCTCAGAAAAAGAGTCGGGACAATCAGTGTAAAAACTGCGATGACAAGTACGAACCTAGTCCGGTTCATGCGACCTCCGTTGTTGGGGAACGAATTCTAAAATCTTTGATAATTGAAAACTATTAGCCGGCCGCCCAGCCCAGGACCAAAGTCCTACTAGCTTCATTGGTAAGCGACAAGAATTGGCGCAACGGGCCGTCACGATGCCTCTTAGACTCTAAGAGGACGAGCACGTTAGCGCCGGGCTTCGGCGCAAGGTGAATCAAGCGCGCAAATTTGTTGCCCAAAATCTCGTAACTGGAAACTACTCGACAGAAAGATACGAACTTCTCATCGGATTCGCGTACCTTGTCCAACTTGGCAAGGCGCCGATCCAGGAAACTCTAAAAATATCTTGTTGAATTGCGGAAATGGGGGGGAGTCTATGGTTTTTCGCAATAAGAGTCAATGAAATATTGCTGGGCAAGGGCTCCAATCGAACTGTTTGGAAAGAGAGGGCGCCCGAGTCGCAGTCTGGCTCCCTCCTGAGGCTGGGTGCCTTCAAAATCGCGAGCGTAGGGGAAAAAGGGCGAAGCCACTTGCCAAAAGCAGTGACCTCGCCCAGGGGTTAGTGACTAAAGCAAACTACGGGCAGGGAGTCCCGGCGCTTTCGTAGATCTCGATTGAGCCCAGATCCGCAAACTGTGTCGTCTGGTCGCGGAAGACTGTCCCCTCGACCCAGTAGATGTAGTTGCTGAAGTCAAAGTCAATGCCGGGCATGGAGCTGACAGTTGTAAAGGCGCTGCCGGCGCCCACCCCGTTGCTGTTGAAGTTGAAGATGATGTCATTGCCACCAGTAAGAATATTGGTGCGATGAATCTCGAACTTCACCTGTGCGTGTACACCGGTGTTGTCGCTGTTGCGGAAGCGCACATTGACTACTGACTGCGTGGCCGGACAGAAAGCGGAAATGCCCCTGACGGCCGTTATGTTATAGCGGACGGTAGCCGTGCCGGTTAAGCCGTCTTTCAATTGCGCGGCAAAGTCATCAAAGCTCACCTTGCCGAGACTGTCTTCATCGGCCGTGGCAGTCGCGCCGGCCGAGGTCCAGTGCCTTGGACCAAAACCACAACTTGGCGAAAGCTGCCCTCTAATTTCGCCACCGGGGAAAATCGCGTTGTGGATGTTCACATAAAGTAACCCCCCTCTCAATTGCGAAACCTGGGTTGGGGTGATGGCAAAGGTGTTTGTATAGCTCCCCGAAGTAGCTGCCGGAAAAGCAGTGAGAGGAATAATAACCGGCGCATTCACTCCCGGGAGAGCCGGACCATGAATGTGGGCAGCCGTTGCGGTCCCTCCTGTCAAGCCGCTAAAAGTCAGATTCACTGTGATCATTGTCTCTGCAGCGTTTAAGACGACCGTGGCTGAACCGGTGGCTGTGCTCGCGTTAGACGGCACCTCTTGAGAGCCGCTCAGCGTTGTCGCGAACGACAAACAAGGCGTTGGCGTTGGCGTCGGTGTAGGCGTTGGTGTCGGCGTTGGTGTCGGCGTTGGTGTCGGTGTCGGAGCCGGCGGTACGCTGCACACATTCATTGAAGTGGTGAACGTGAGTTCCCAGCCGCCGCTGAAGTTACCGAAGTCACCGCCGAGATCGTCTACCACATATAGGCTCCAGGTGCCGTTCGGGTCTTGCGGAGTGAACGCGGAGGTCAAGGTATCTGTCCCCGCTGTCGCCGCGCTCAGATATGGCGCCGCCGGAGCCGGTGCGGCAAAAGTGTCAGCAGTGCCAATGTTTGTCGGACGGAAGGTGCCTGATGAAAGAGCAGTCGCATCCGGCAATAGACTGGCCGCTGCATCGTCAAGGGTGATGTTCAGGTTGACTGCATCGGGGCTGCCACCCACATCCGACATAATAATCATCTTCTGACCAGTCGGGCTGACTAACAGGACATCCACGTCATCCGGAAAAGTGTGATTGAACTGTTTCAGTCCCACCGTCACCTTCGAGATCGACCCGACCACGCCGGACACAGTAATGTTCGACGGATACGGGGCGGCTACCCCGGAGGTGGTCCCAGGTTGGCCTGCCGGAATGAGAATCGCAGCGGTGTTCGAGAACGTCACTGGCGCTCCCAGGACAATAGTTCCCAACCGCAGCACATAAGTAATCGTCCCGAGGTTCATGGCGCCGTCTTGCAGCGCCAGAGTCAGCGTGATGTTGTTGCCGCAGACAGTCATGGGATCGACTGTGAACGTGTATGAACGTGCGACTGCCGGGCCACCAGCAACTACAACGCCGTAGTTTTGCGGGCCACTGGGACTGGTCACGCCACCTGTGGCTTGTAGTGTCGCCACGAGGTTCGTCGTGTTGGCGGCGCCAACATTGACCAGGGGCAAGCTGACGGTCAGTGTTTCGCCCGGGTCTGGAGCGTTGTTGGCAGGTACGGCATTCTCTGCCGTAATCATCACCGGCGTCGCGGCATTAATCAGCGCGCCACAACAAACGGAACGCTTGTTGAGTTCGAGTTTGACGCAGCCGACCGTACCGGTATCTTGCGCCGCGGAGTCTATAACTCTCAGTTTCCAGGTGCCGTTGGATGGTTTGCCGTTAAGAACGCTCAGTGGTGATTCAGGTCTGAACGACCCGGAGAAGGGCGCCGCCCCGGCGGTAATTGCCGTGGCCGCCTGATCATCGATGCCAGTTCCCACGCCGGAACAATCGTTTGCTCCGGTGCCGAAATTGGCCCCAGCGCCGCCGCGATTAGTAGCCAGGGGGACGACCGTATTGTCCGGGTGGACGAGACTGATTCTCAAGTCGCCATCGAAGGTGTGGTTAATCCGGAAGCTCACGTTGACATCGTTGAGCGTCATCACGTCAGCGACTGTGAGCGGAATATCAACACCGGTCAGGTTGTTGTCGGGAATTGGGACCGCGATATTGCCAGTGGAATAGTTACTGGCGGAGATCGTGCCTGTCATGAAGTTGTAAGAGATGGTGCCGAGATCGGTCGCGCCATCCTGCAGATCCATCGTGGCAATCAGGGTCGAGCCGCAGGCCAGATTTCCCGCAGTGAAGGTGAACGAACGGAACACCGTGGCGCCGCCCGCCACCACGACACCGTAGTTTTGCGGGCCGCTGGGGCTGGTTACGCCGCCGGTGGCTTGCAAGGTCGCCACGAGGTTCACGGTGTTGAGCGTGCCGGTATTCTTGATGCCGAAGCTGACCGTGACGGTCTCGTTCGGATCGATCACCAGGTTGGAATTGCAGGCGTCGGCTGTCACCGTGGCGGTGTCGGCAACCGGCTGCTTCAGGATGCCGTTCAAGCAGGCGTTAAAGGTGGCCGAGCCGCCGTTGGAGACAACCAGCGAGCCGGACGAAGCCGTGTCATAACCGGGGCCCGTAACTGTTGCCGTGTACGTGTTCGGCGGGACCGTCGCACTGTAAGTACCGTTGGCGATAGTCGCGCGCGAAAATCCGCCTGTGATTGAGACCTGCGCATTAGGAATCGGCAATCCTGTCAGGCAATTAGTAATCGTGCCGCTGATGGTTCCACGCGGCGACGTGGTACATGGGCCTGGCGCGAACTTGGCAATGCGCGTATGCCAGGGGGCAGTCGTGTTGCCCGGTTCGCTGCTCACCGGGTAGTACTCCTGCGTGTACCAGAACGAGCAGTCGTCCGAGGGGTCCACCGTCATGTCACTGTAATCACCCCAGCGGTTACTGGAGCTGGTTTGTGAACCGGCGCCGGCGATGATTGTCTGTTCACCCTGTGCCAGACCGCTGCGGGACGAGTCGGTGAATAGTTTCGCTGCGTAACGTATCGAAGGGAAGACCGTTGAACTCGAGACGCTATAGCCGACCGCAATGTCACCCTGGAAGTTCATCGCGCCGCTGCCCATCCACCGATGCTCGGTGTCCGCGGGAGCAAACGTCTGCTGCTCGGCAATCGTGTACGCCGTAGCCGGAGTCGCAGTTACGTGGTTGAGTTGATAAAAACGAACAGCAGCGCGGTATGTGGGATTGACCGCAGCGTTAACCGTATGGTTAGCAATCAAAGACTCGGTGGCGCCGAAGTTGCGATAGGCCAGCCGAAACATCAAGCGATCGTTAATCGCATCGAGAAAACTGTTGGCAACTGCGGGTGCAGGTTGCGGTATGACCTTTCTGGTGGCAGGAACGGTCACCGGATCGAACGCCGCGACCGCTAAGGGACTTCCAGTTCTTTCAACAAATGTTGAGTTGGCCGGAACAGCGAAATCGGCGTGAAAATCAAACAGCCGGACAGCATCCGAGGGATCGCCAAACTCCGTCGCGGTAAAGTGGGCGAAAACGTTCGGAGCACCAGTGGGAGGCGGCGTGAAGCCGTCGAGATCTGAGGGCAGTTCGCCGCCGATGACGCAGCCGGTGTTGGTGGGACAGGAATCGAAATAAATAAAGCCGGCGGTCGGATCGCCGACCAGCATCTTGGCGCGGTCAAAAGCGAACCTCCCTCCGCCCAAAAACGCCGTGCCTGCCTGGTTGAACTGGTTGTCAGTCATGTAGTAGGCATCAGGCCACATGCCAAAGTGCGGGTAGTCGTTGAACTTGTTGTTGGGCATCATAAAATCGTAGAGATAATATGCGCCGGTGGGATCGCCAGTTTTGGAGATGGCAATCACTTGATGGTTATTGGGGTTGGCCACCGTACAGAATTGGCTGATCAACCAACGATCGGCCAGCTGGTCGTACAAGACAATCGGATCGCCGTCGTCTGAAGTTCCGCAAGCTCCACCCAGGGGTGCAAACAAAGTACTCAACGGCGCAACCGGCGTTAAGGCCGTGCCCGTTTTGTTCCAGATCCGGAAGGTCACGTTGACGGTCTGAACATAGTGGTTCGGTCCAACGTCGCCATTAGTGTCCGGGGGCAGGAAGCCCTGGCCAACCGCTATCGTGTCGGCGATGGACTGGCCTTCAAAACTCACCGTCGGTGGGTTTGGCACTTTGGGCGCGACGCCATTCTTGCTCCGAACTTTGGATGAGAGTGCCGCGTCAGGTGAGTGCGAAGCATTCAGGTCAACGGGCCTTATCACTTCACGATTCTTTTCATTGATTTCCTTAGCCTCTTTGTCTCCAACCGGATCTTGTCCGTTTCGGGCCCCTTTCTCTTGCTTCTCTTCACGCTCTTTTTCTATGTCCCGAACCGCGAATTTGAGGCCTTTGCGCGCAGCCTTCACTTCGGGAAAGTCACGCACCGATATCGATTCGGCAAACTTAACAGCTTGCGCCGCAATCGGCGCGCCTGATTCCCGGCGCCTCGTAGCCGAAGGCAACGTCACCAGTTCCGCACGCTTTGCTTGCGTTCTGTTCTCACCCTTTTGGGCTTCACTGAGCCTCAGGAACAGGGTTGAAACCAACAGTGTAAACACCGCAACGATGAGTAAGAATCTATACCGTTTCATGCGACCTCCGTAGTTTTTGCAATACCCTATGAACTTTGAAATAGTTGACGTGCTCTTGAACCAGTAACCGCAAACGAGCCGCAGTAAAGTTCGCGCGATTATCTTTCGATTAATCAGAAGCGTGGCTGGTGAGGACGCCTGAGCTCAAGTTTTTTGGCGACATCCTGCAGCACCGGCGCTCAGCGCCGGGTCGGGGCTGTAGGAACTCCTGAACATTAATTGCGTGATATCTCCTCGCTGGACTCAATTTCCAGGCGAAAAAAAAGAAGGAATGCTTATCGGATTCGATTTCCCAATAACCCGGCAGGCTGGGTCGCAAAATCTATCGAACCATCTTGGATTGACCGCGGAACGCGACGGCAGTCTATGGGTTTGCACAATTAGAGTCAATGAATTTTTGCGCGGGAGATAGTTGAGAATTCAAAACCAGAAAGCCGCGCAAGCCTCTCGGGCCAGGAGTCCAAATTGGATTTGTGAGCTCCCCTCGTTCATTACTAAATGAGAGCCAATTCACTTTGAATTGCCAGGCATTTTACGCTGTGGCGACGGGCGAGTAGAGCCGCCAGGGAGTCATTGCCTGACGACTCAACTGAGAGTGCTGTCAACTGAGAGTGCTTGTTCGGAACTGAAGGCCACGCGTATATTGTCCGCGCAAGCGACGGGTCATTTCTCGGTTTCGATGTCTGAGACTCGAGCTCGGGAGGTTGTCGTTTCTGCTGGGTACGCAAACGTGGCCCCCTTTTTTTCCGCATCAATGAAAACCTTTGTGAAGCAGCAGGGAATACTTTTTCCCCCGGCCGAAATTACTTTGCTCCTGGCTCTTTACATGGCCGGGTTAGCGACAAATCTCCCCGGCCCTGACCTGGAGGAACCGGTCCTGGCTTACGCTAAACGGTCAGCCATAAGATCCATGATCAATTTTGGCAGTTAGAGGTGGCGTTGCGATGCTGGCGGTACTCTATTTAGCGGGCCTGACATTCTTCGGTGACTGTGTCTGTCGCTATTTCTATCGTTACACCTCAGTCTGGCAACGCCTTGCGACCTCATTTCTCATTGGGTTATTGCTTAGCAGCATAATTACTTACCTCGGCTCGCTGGCTTTTGCCTGGACAACCCAGCCCCTAATTATGGGCAATCTGATTTTCCTGGGAGCGCTCAGCCTGGCTGCCCTTAAGATGCCACGCCGTTCCACTTCAGAATATTTTGATAGCCTCGTTTCGCGCCCTCCGGGAAACGACAAGTGGGACTACCTTATCCTGGGTCTGTGCGTTATTTTCGGATGCTGGCTGATGTGGGCCACCTTAAGTTTCCCCAACGAAAACTTCGAGTTTGGTTTCAAGAGCTGGAGCGATTTTGGCGCCAACCTGTCACTCTCGCAAAGCTTTCGCTTCGGACATAACTTTCCTTCGGAACACCCTTTCTTTCCCGGCGAGCCTTTGCGATATCACTTCCTCTTTTGGTTCCAGGGCGCAAATCTGGCGTTTCTTGGCCTGAGCCTGGTTGCGAGCATCAATATCCTCAGCGTGCTTTCATTGCTGTCTTTACTGATTCTCATCATAACGTTCGCTGAATTACTGTTTGCTTCCAGAGCGGTCGGCCGTATTGCCGCCGCGCTGTTTTTCTTTGCTTCCAGTTCACTTTCTTATATTCCTTTCTTGCGTGCGCAGAGGGGTGTAATTGGGGCCATAAATACTATTTTGCACGGGACTCAGTTCCTCAACTCAGGTTATCCCTATCGAGGGGAAGATTGGGGCGCACTGACGGTTGATATTTTTGCCAACCAACGACATCTCATCAGCGGTATCGGCATTCTTTTTGTCGTCCTCATCTTCTTGGTTGACCGCTACCAGTACAAAAAAAGCAAAGAGAGCCTCAGCGCGGCTGCAGACCACCAACTCCAGCTGCCGAAAGAGGAGCCAAAGTCCAAACCTCCGGCGCCTGAAAGGTTTTGGGATGAGCTCAAGACTCTTCTCTTCTCTGGTCTATTGATTGGACTGCTCCCTTATTGGAACAGCGCGGTTTTTGTCGCCGCGTTAATCCTACTGGGCAGCCTTTGGCTCTTATTTCCCTACAGGCTTTACCAGTCATGTTTGATTGCGCTGACGATTTTTGTGGGACTGCCGCAGGTGCTGATGCTGAGGTCGGGAAGCCTGGCACAAGCGGGGCAGTCAATCTTCAATTGGGGCTATATCATCGCCGATCCCACCTGGCCAAAGGTAGTGCGGTATCTCGGGTGGACTTTTGGTTTCAAGTGGCTGTTGATTGTAGTGGCCCTCTGGTTTCTTTCCAGCTCGCACCGGCGTTTGTTTCTGGCCTTGTCGAGTCTGGTGCCTGTTGTGTTCCTGCTTCAACTTAGCACCGACGCCTTCAACAACCACAAATTGCTGAATATCTGGAATATCTTTGCCACTGTCTATGCAGGCTACGCGCTCTGGCGTATCGGCAAGGCCGGGGTCACGCGGACTGTGCTCGCGGTGCTGCTGGCGCTGGCGATGACCCTGGGAGCAATTATCGATCTGTTTCCGATTCACAACGACGCTGTGATTTCGGTCCCTTACAAAAATGACCGATTAACCAACTGGTTATTCCAGACTACAAAGCCCAGTGATGTTTTTCTGACTCACACCTTTCTCGCTCACCCGATTCTCTTTACCGGGCGCAAGGTCTTTCTGGGTTATACACTCTTTGCCTGGACAGCGGGCTACAACGTTGCTGCGCGGGAAGCAATCTACAAGCAGATATTTCAGGAACGGGATCGCGATGCGCTCATTCGTCTGCTCAACAAGAACAAGATTGCCTATGTCGGCATTGATAATGACCTGCGAGGAAACAGTCTTATTCGCGACTCATTTAATGAGTCGGTCTTGCGGCAGAATCTGGCGATTGTTTTTGAAGACACCGAACAACGTTACGGCAACCTGATCATCTATGCAGTTCCGGCCGAGTGAGGGGTCGATACTCTTAGTCCCTACGGCACTTCGATCGATAACTCACGACCAAAAGTAAAGGTGGGACGTTTGCGGCCCTTCATGTACTTGGCCGCAGTCTGTGAGAGAGCGGTAACCAGAATCGGCAAGGCGATGGTTGCATCGCATGGTACGTAGGCAGTGTGGGCGCCGCGAGCCAGCTTGCCGTAGATTAACCCTTCGTCAAATGAAACTGCATTTGAGCGCCCGCCGGGATGAGGCGTGTCGGTGGAAATCTGAATCGCATACTTATGCCCGTGATGATGATCTTTGAGGATGGTCGTCGAAACTTCGGTCTGTTGCAGGAAACTCTTGCTGGTTCCGCCACCCAGATTGATGACACCGGTAACGCGCGCGCGCACGCTGACCTGCATCATGTCCAGCACGTCCTGAACAATATCGAAGAGAAAATTGTTCTTTTTCTCAAAGCGGGCCGCGGCAATGCCGATGGCAATCCCGCTGTCGGCGATCGCGGGACAAAAAATCGGCACGCGCGCTTTATAAGCGGAGGTCAGCACTCCGTCTTCGGAAGCAATTTCCGAGAGTTCACGGCCGAGCAAATGTAGATACTCCCGCGTGGAGTATGGCCTCGACTGGTCGAGTTGGTTGGTGAAGCCGCCCACCCACTCATTTGCTTCGTGGTACTCCTCGTCGCTGGCGAGCAGGTCCCACATGCGACTGATCTGGGAAGCTTCTAATTCAGCGTCAGTCATGTTGGGATGGGCCTGAAAGTGATAACGTCCCAAAGTCTCATGCAGGTCATGGAACAACATCGATCCGGAGAGCACCAGCACATCGACGAACCGGTTCTTGATGACATAGGCCAGCAGACGTCGCATGCCCGCGGGAATCAGCGCTCCTGACCCTGCGACCATGATGGTGGTGTTGTCGCCAAGCATGTCGAGCCAGATGCGATGAGCCTCAGCCAGTTGCCGCGCGCCAAATCCGGCCCCTTCCATCTTTTCCAGCAGGCCCGCTACAGACCGATCACGGTCTACCTGGATGGGCCGAGTGGGCGTAATGAGGTACTTCGATGCTTTGGGTTTTCGTTGCGTGACCATACTCAACCTCTCACGTTGTGGAGTTTTCCGCATTTGTAACGCAAGTTGTTAACTCGCGCCGCAACCTGACGGTTTGCGTTCATGAACAAGAGTTAATCGCCCCTGCGCCTGGATCGGGTGCGCGCGCCATTGACTGAAAGGTAGGTATAAGCGCCGTACCGTGATTCGTAGAATTCCGCCAGCTCAGTGCCGTCGGCTTCGGTCAGTTCGCCATCTTTGACCCGTTGATTTATGAGCCGGCGAAAGCCATCGTGCAGGAACGAGCGGTCATAGCGAGCCCGCTCGGCCGCCTCGCCAACCGTGGTCCCACGAATTACTTTCTTGATTAAATAGCCTTCGTCGTCGATATGAATATGGGCCTCATGGGGAGCGCCAAAGAGATTGTGATTGTTGCCCATTACTTCCTGATAGGCGCCCACGAGAGCGAAGGCCAGGTAATAGGGCTCGCCCGGGACCAGCGGGTGCAGCTCGAGCACATGCTTCACATCATGAAGGTCCACAAACTTGTCCACCATGCCGTCCGAATCGCAGGTGATGTCGCAGAGCGTCGTGTATTCAGTCGGCGGCTTGTTCAGGCCGTGAATAGGGACGATGGGGAACAATTGATCCAGCGCCCAATGATCGGGCACCGAGCGAAAGACAGAAAAGTTTGTCAGGTACTTCGCGCACAGTAAACGACGCAGATCGTCAAATTCTTCAGCCACATACTTGGCCTGCTGCGCATACTTGTCGGCGCGTTCACAGACGTCCCAGAACAGCACCTCGCCTTTGGCGCGATCTTCCAAAGAGATCAGACCGAGGTTAAAAAGCGTGAAAAGCTCTTCCCGATGTTCCAGGGCATCGTGATAGTACTCGCGATAGTTTTTGACCGTAATCGATTCGCGCAGATCGCTGAGTTCAATTACTACCTGCGGATCGTCGCCATTGAGCTCGATGGGCGTGATGTCTTCGACGACGGTTTCAATCTCGTCAAGCACATTGGTTACGAGGATGGCATGATAGGCGGAAAGAAACCGGCCAGACTCCTGGATAATCGTGGGGTGCGGGACGTTCTCGTCGTCGCAGACCAGCTTGATCGTGTAAATGACGTCGTTGGCAAATTCCTGGGCGCTGTAATTTGCCGAGGAGTCGAACGCGGTTTTCGATCCATCGTAGTCGACCGCCATGCCGCCACCGACGTCCAGGAGTTCGATGGGCACTTTCATCTGGTAGACCTTGGCGTAAACGCGAGCGGCCTCTTTCATCGCATTCTTGATGCGCTTGATGTCGGTGAGTTGAGAACCAATGTGAAAGTGGAGCAGCTTAAGCATGTCAATCCGCCCCGCGTCTTCCAGGCGTCTGATGACTTCCAGAATTTCGGTAGTGGTCAAGCCAAACTTCGCTGCTTCGCCCCCTGATTTTTCCCAACGCCCGGAACCTTTCGAATAAAGCTTTACCCGTATGCCCAGCATGGGCAGCGGTCCCTCGTGGGTCTCAGCAATGTTCAGCACATGGTCAAGTTCGTTGAGCTTTTCAATAACGATTACGACCCGCTTGCCCACGGTGGCGCCGGCAAAGGCGAGCTCAATAAACTCCTGATCCTTGAAGCCATTCAGGACCAGCAGGCTGTCGGTTGGTTGTTCCAGGGCCAAAGCAGCGTACAGTTCTGCCTTTGAGCCGGCTTCCAGGCCGAAGTCATAGCGCGAGCCTTCCCGCAAATACTCTTCTACGACGGAACGCTGTTGATTGACTTTCATCGGGTACACACACATGTGCGAGCCCTGATATTCGAATTCGCGGATGGACTTGCTGAAAGCGCGCTGTAGTTTCCGCACCTGCGCGGCGACCAGTTGCGGAAAACGCAGCAACACCGGCGCGTTAATACCGCGGCGGGCCAGATCCTCGATAATCTCTTTCAGGTCGGCTGAGCGCGCGTCACCCTCGGCGGGATGGATGATCAGGTTCCCTTTGCGGTTTACGTCAAAGTAGCCAGCGCCCCAATTTTCGATACCGTAAGTTTCGAGCGTTTGCTCAATTGCCGTCGTCAATTCGCGATCTCCTGCCCAGTCGGCTGTAACTTGTCGCTCGTAACTCCGGTGGTTGAATCGTAGACAAACATCATCCGAGTCGTTTAGCGGAGGTTATCCAGGTTGGAAAGCCAGGTTCGCAATGTAACAGATAATGGACAGTGGGTCTACAGCTTTTTTTTAGCGCGAGGCATACCTAATCCGGAGTTAAGTCTCACCAGGCTAAGTGTTTAGCTCCCAAAAGTACCGCCGGGCAGCGCTCGCTTAGGGTCAAAGCTGCGCCGCAAACCTTGACATCCTTAGCGACCTAACTATAATGCAAGCTTTTTTAGCGCCGTCGCTCTATGACGCCCGCCGCACTCCGCAGACCTAGCAGGGTTCTTGAATACTTCGCGCCAAATACCACGCCGGGGCGAAGAGTACCCCTAACACTCCCTAAAACCTTCAGGAGAAAACATGAACGCTAAGACAGTCTTGAAATATGCCTCCGATCAAGAGGCTAAATTTGTCTCGGTACGTTTTACCGATCTACCAGGCTCCTGGCAGCACCTGACGTTTCCCATCAACCAACTTGAAGAGGGAACCTTCGAAGATGGCTTTGGCTTCGACGCTTCTTCCATTCGCGGATGGGCAGCGATACACGAGTCGGACATGCTGCTGGTACCGGACCCGGGGCGCTTTTGGATGGATCCATTTTCCGAAGAGCCAACGCTCTGCCTGATTGGCAGCGCAGTCGATCCCATCACCAAAGAAGGCTACGCCTTCGATCCGCGCTCAGTTGCCATTCGTGCTGAAAGTTATCTGAAGTTCACGGCCCTGGCCGACACGGTCAACTTCGGGCCGGAAGCTGAATTCTTTGTCTTCGACTCGGTGAAGTATCATAACGACCAAAATTCTGCCGGTTACAGCATCGACTCGGACGAAGGCCACTGGAATAGTGGTCGCGATGCGGATGAATTTCGCGGCTCCAATCTGGGCTATCACATCCGCGCCAAAGAAGGCTATGTTCCCGTGCCGCCCATCGACACTTTGAGCGACCTTCGTTCAGAGATTTCACTGATTCTGGCAGACTGCGGCATCAGCGTTGAATGCCATCACCACGAAGTCGCCACTGCCGGGCAGTGCGAAATCGATTTCCGCTACTCGACCATGTTGGGCACGGCAGACAATCTGCAAATCTTTAAATATGTGGTTCGCAATACTGCATTTCAGTACGGTAAGGCTGCGACATTCATGCCTAAGCCGCTCTATGGCGATAACGGATCCGGCATGCACTGTCACCAGTCGCTCTGGAAGGGCGATAAGCCACTATTTGCCGGCGACGGTTATGCCGGGCTTTCGGAGATGGCCCTGTACTACATCGGTGGCTTATTGAAGCATGCGCCGGCCATCGTTGCCTTTGCCGCGCCTACGACCAACAGCTACAAGCGGCTGGTCCCGGGGTTCGAAGCACCTGTGAACCTTGCCTATTCAGCTCGTAACCGGTCGGCTGCGATTCGCATTCCCATGTTCCATACCAGTCCCAAATTAAAGCGGCTCGAGTTTCGGCCGCCCGATCCCTCGTGCAATCCCTATCTGGCGTTTTCAGCCATGCTGCTGGCCGGTATCGACGGGATTCAAAATCGTATCGATCCGGGCGAGCCGCTGGATAAGGACATCTACGACCTTTCACCTGAGCAACTGAAAGACGTGCCGAGCCTTCCGGGTTCACTCGACGAGTCGCTGAAAGCGCTGGAGAATGACCATGACTTTCTGTTGAAGGGAGATGTGTTCTCGCCGCGCATGATCGAGCGCTGGATTCGCTATAAACGCGAGAAAGAAATCGATCCCATGCGCTTGCGCCCACACCCGCTGGAGTACAGCCTGTACTTTGATGTGTAGGCCGATTTGATCTGTCACCGAGCGGCCCGGAACATCCTGACTGGATCTTCGGGCCGCTTTGCTTTGGCTCTAAGTCGCCTGTTTCCGAAGTAGCTACGCCGCCCGAATAGGCGGCGGACCCGGGCTGGCCTCGCCAGAAGGAGGCCAAATTCAGAGCGTCCAAATGGCGACGACAAACCGAAGTTTGTCGGACGTCGCTGTCCGCGTAATATAGGTGCGTGCCGGATGATGATGAAAAGTTAGACGCACTGATCAGGGATCTGCCGGACGAGAAGGGCGCGCGACTCTTCAGCGCTCGCCTGGCCCAGGAAAATTCTCGTGTTTTTCGGAGCCTCCTCAAACAACCCGGCTTGCTTTCGGACCTGCTGGCGCTGGTTGCCTGGAGCCCGCTGCTTGGAACCACGCTCGAACAGAGCCCCGCTTATATTTCCTGGCTTGATCGTGAGCGACTGAATTCCAGGGTGCGCACCCCGGAAGACCTCAGGGAATCGCTGGCCAGATTTGCGCTCACTAATTCTTCACTCAACTCGCAGGTACTGCTGGCGCGCTTTCGCCGTCGCGAATTGTTGCGTATCTACCTACACGACTTGCGCCGCACCCACACCATTGTCGAAACGACAGAGGAGTTGTCGAATCTGGCTGACGCGATTCTGGACTATGCCCTCAGCCTGGCGCGTCAGGATCTGGACAACCGATATGGCCCACCGCAGTTTATCGACCAGCGTGGGCGCGTAGCTACCGCCGAATTCTGCATCGTGGCCCTCGGGAAATTGGGCTCCTACGAGTTGAATTACGCTTCGGACATCGATCTTCTCTTTCTTTACTCAGACGATGGGAGAACATCCGGAGCCGGCGAGCGTGGGGAAATTACTAATCGTGAATACTTTGTCAAACTTGCCGCAGCAGTGACGCGGCTGGTGGGACAACCGACAGGCGAAGGCGCAGCTTATCGGGTGGATTTGCGCCTGCGGCCGTTTGGTCGCGATGGAGCCCTGGCGTCGTCTTTGGATGAAGCCGTTCGCTACTATCACGAAAGGGCGCGGCAGTGGGAACTGCAGGCGCTGATTCGGGCGCGCCCGGCAGCCGGCTGGCCCGCACTTTACTCGCGCTTTGCGCAACGGGTTCGCGGCCACGTTTTTCGCTCCGAAGTCTCGGTCCCCGACGCTTTAGCCAGCGTGCGCATTGCCAAACAAAACATTGACGAACATGAAAGCGGAAAGAGTCCCGGGTTCAACGTCAAACTGGGCCGCGGCGGAATCCGCGAAATCGAATTTATTGCCCAGGCATTGCAGCTGGCGCACGCGGGCCGTGACCCATGGCTCCGCGTCCCGCACACTTTGATCATCCTTGGCCGGCTGGCCGATCGAGATCTGATATCCGAACAGGAGCGGAGTGAGCTTTCCGATGCTTATGCCTTTCTGCGCCGGGTAGAACATCGAGTGCAAATGGAACACGGGCTGCAAACTCACAAAGTCCCCACAGAACCCCCTGCCCGCGAATTGCTGGCGCGACGCATGAACTTCGGGGGCGCCGAGGCGCTGGCCGCGTTTGATAATGCGCTGCAGTCACACACGGAGAATGTCCGGAGCGCCTACGAACGAATTTTCGGTAACGGTAGAGCGAGTTTGAAGAGTGAGTCCGTTACCACTATTGATGAACCGTCCCGGATGCGGGCGTTGGACTCCGCAAGCGCTGAGATAGTTGATGCGGCGGCGGCGCATACGGCCGCGACAGTATTTGCCGCGCACAGCGGACAACCGTTGACAGCGCAGACGATTGGGGCGTTTACGCGACTCGTTGAGCAAGGCGCTCGGAAATCTCTGGATCGACATCGGGCGTTGCTATTGGTTGCGCGCATTGCCTCGTCGCTTGATAAGTCGGCTGCTCCGATCGAGGTCAATGAAGAAAACCTCTACTTACTGTTGCAGCTTTGCGGCTCGTCTGAGTTTTTCGGAGAGATGATTGCCGGAAATCCGGACCTGATTGCTTCGCTGGCCGGCAACGGGCGGGTACCCCGAGATTACCGCATGACTTTGCGCTCGAGTGTCGATGCCGAAAGGAATTTTGCGGCCGAGCTTTCCGCCCTCAGAAGTGCCTGGTCGGGTTTACTGCTGGAAATCGCCTGCGCTGACAGCGCGGGGGAGATTTCGTTGGGCGAATCGAATCGCCTGCAAACTGAGTTGGCGATAGCCAGCATTAACGCAGCTTTCCTGATTGCCCGTCGGGAAATGGCGCGGCGCTTCGGCAATTTGGCAGGCGGGCCGCGCCTGGCGATCCTTGGCCTGGGACGACTGGCAAGCGGTGGGGTTGATTACGGTTCTGATCTCGACATCGTCCTTATCTACGATTCCGCGGTGAAGTCCCCAGTCGCTTCACTTACTCAGGATGAGGCTTATGCGCGGTTGGGTGAGATGATAATTTCCGCCCTTTCGGGTATCACCCGAACAGGCCACCTTTATCATGTCGATCTGCGCCTGCGTCCGGATGGTAATGACGGGCCGTTGGTCAGCAGCTCGCAAGGCTTTCTCGATTACCTGACGCAACGCGCGGTTGTCTGGGAATGGCTGGCCTACGTCAAACTGAGAGCCGTGGCCGGCGACCTTGAGTTGGGAAGAAACATTGAAGCCGCGGCCCGGCGAATCATTCACGAGGGGGCGCTGAAGATCAGCCGCGAGGAATTACAGGGCGCCACCAGACATATGCGTGATCGGCTGCAGCAGGAAACAGTTAAGCCCGGCAGCCGCAGGTCGCTGGATATCAAACATGGCCTGGGTGGCATGCTGGACATCTATTTTGTCACGCGCTATTTGCAGTTGCGTGACAACGTTCCCGACGCGGGCGCTAATCGCTCAACCCTGGCTACCCTGGCGCGTCTGGAGTCAGTGGGCAGTTTAGATTCTGCTGATTGTCAGCTGCTAAGCAACGGTTACGGCGTGTTGCGCGCGGTCGATCATGAACAGCGTTTATTGAAGGGCAGGTCAGGCCGACTGCCGCCCGTGGATCACCCCACCATGCGCGATATCGCTAAGAAGTTGAATTACAATTCTGCCGCGGAGTTGTCGACAGTGGTGGTCACCTGGATGCAAAGAATTCGCGAAGCATACGATCGTCTCACGCATGAGTAGAAGGGATAGCGATGTTATTAGACCTTCTGGAGCTGTTGATTGATCTTCCCTCACTGCTGGTTGACGTGGCGAGCCGGCGCCGGGTGTCCTGTCCAGACTGCGGTCATCGTTTGCGGTACGTCGGGAGAGGGAAAGCCGAGGGTAAGGTGCAATGCGTGCTCTGCGAAAAGACCTGGCGCATGACAAAGAATCGGTGGCTTGGCCGCGCGCTTGCTCGCGATGAACCGCCTGCTAAGTTCAAAAAACGCTAGACTTGTTTCATCCTGTCCGCCGCTGATTCAAACCAGCAGCTTGGGCACCAGCAATGGCTTCTTTCACGCTCCGAAGCAGAGTATTCAACG
>Ga0209798_10000755_pt1 | contig 19747 bp, 14 predicted proteins | sample DOMMetBare3Fresh_FD_187475 | JGI IMG/M metagenome (GOLD analysis project Ga0209798, IMG submission 187475) | Wetland sediment microbial communities from St. Louis River estuary, USA, under dissolved organic matter induced mercury methylation -... | ecosystem: Environmental > Aquatic >...
TAGATTATCCTTGACAACTTTTGGTGTCACAAAAATCAGCAATTCCGTTTTTCTATCTTCAATAAAGTTTCTTTTAAACAAGAACCCTATTCCCGGTAAATCCGCAAAAAAAGGCACTTTATTGTTGTTATTGGTTTGCTGCTGCTTAAAGACTCCGCCCAGCACCACTGTCTCACCATCCATCACCTGAACATTGGTCTCAAGTGATTCTGTAGAGATAGGTGGCGGTCCACCTTGTACTAGTGCGTCAGAAGGCGAATCATTAGTAACTTTTAAAGCCATGACCACGCTGCCGCTGGGTGTAATCTGCGGAGTCACATCAAGTTGCAGCAACGCATCCACCAACTGGGTCACCGGACCGGTATTGGCACTTGAAGTTTGATAAGCTATCTGAATCCCCTGCTTTATCGTTGCTTGACACCGATCTGCCGTCATTACTCGTGGATTGGAAATCAGCTCAGCCAAGCCCTGATCCTGTAATGCTGATATTTCAAGATTAAGCACATAATCGGCGCCTCTGGCCAAGGTCATGCCTAAAGCACCGTAGGGGTTACTCTCTGTAGCCAGATTCACTAGCAAATCATTGACATTTACGCTTCCTGTTGTGCTATTACCTTGTGTTCCTTGACCACCAACCCCAAATTTTTTATTGCCTCCAGCATTACCTTGTTTCGCCACGCCAAATCTGACTCCCAACTCTCTGGCAAAGTCATTTTTTGCAGTCACAATCCTGGACTCAACCATAACCTGGCGTACAGGAACATCCAGCTTGCGAATCAGCTTTTTCATTTCCTCCAGCCGTTTGGTTGTTTCGCGGATGATCAGCGTATTGGTTCTTGCATCGACCACTGCTGAACCACGAGGAGACAACAACGCGAACTTGTCATTTTGGGTTGTCAAGCTGTTTGCCTGACTGATAGTTTGGCCTTGTTGGCCTTGACTTAATCCCAAATTTTGATTCTGATTTAAAAACTGGCTCAATCCTTGATTTAGCTGCGACTGTCCCGACGATGTAGGTCCAGAACCAGTTGTCTTACCAATTCCGCAAGTACCAAAGGTGCCCGTATCCAAGCCGTTAAACAGATTTCTAAAATTCTCGGCCCGCGCATAATTAATCCGGATATATTCGGTTGCCAATGGCTCCAGCAGCTCGACAACCGCATCAGTTTCCTTTTGTTTTTCCTTATATTCCTTGATCTTGCCTACCGGTGCAATCATCGTGATATTGTCAGACTCAAATTTCTCCAGACCTTTGGACATCATAATGAAATTTAATGCCTCATCCCAGGGCACATCATCCAGCTTCAGGGTCACATTACCCGTTACTTCATCGCCGGCAACGATGTTTTGCCCGGTAAATTCGGCCAGGATAGCTATCACGCTGCGTATTTCAATATCCTGAAAATTCAGCGATAATCTGGGCTGAGAACTGGGTCTTTTGCTTTCCAGTATTTCTTTTTCCATCGGCGTCAGCGCCCGGAATTCGACCGTCAACAAGCCCTCGGATTGAAACAGCGAGTAATCATACAAATTATTTTGTGTTTCGACGGTGATGGTTGTACCCTGGCTGTTCGAAGCCGTATCGATAAATTTGACGGGTGTTGCAAACTCTGAAACATCAAGCCGTTTCGCCAAAGTGTCCGGCAATCGGGTATTGAGAAAGCTGATCACCACTTTTCCGCCCTCTTCCTTGGAGTTGACGATGGTATTAGGATTGGCGAGAGAAACCAGAATGCGCCCTTCGCCATTATCGCCCCGTTTAAAATCAAAACCGCTGATCGTCTGTTCAGGCATTAACATTGGGATCGCTGCACTCGGCTTTCTCACCGCAACAGGAACCGGGGCTACGGGTTTCGTTGATGCGTGGGCTTTTTCGTTGGTCAACGTCAACAGGACTTTATTGTCAACAACTTTGGTTTCATACGGTATCGATTCCAGCAGATTAACAATGACACGCACTCTATCCGAAGCTTCCGCCACGTAAATGCTACTGACTACGCCTTGATTAATTGGATACATTTTTTTGTCCATGGCATTTTTAACGCCAGGGAAATCAAGTGCTATCCGTGCCGGATTGCTGGTATGAAACACTTTCGGTGCAACCGCGGCGCCGCTCATTTCTAGCTGAATTTGCAATTTATCCCCTCCCAGTGCAGCAACATCCATTTTCGACAGCACCAGGTCACCGGCCTTAACCGATGCCGCCTGGAACATCAAAAGAAAAAAGCTTAGGCCAATGTGTATAGAGAGAGACTGTCTCATTGCATTCAATATCATGTAACCTTGTTTATTAAACATTTTTTATCCCCACAATCACTCTGTCAAAGCTAATGAAGTTTGCTGTTCGCGCCATGTTCCTGGCTTATCGGGAACAATTTCCATCAATTCGATCTTATCGTTAACTATCCTGATGATTTTTCCGTGATTCTTGCCCATGTAATTTCCAGTCTGAACGCGATGTATGGTACCGTCACTGGCCTTAATCAGAGCCCATAAAGTCGACTTAATATTGACCGTTCCAACCATTTTTAAGCCATCCAATGGGAAAGCTTCCAGTTCTTCCTTACGGCGTGAAGGATCCGGCCTGACTCCATTCGTCCTGGAAATATCGATATTTTCAGGTTGATCTGGCAGCTCCAGGGCTTTGAACGGATCACGTAACCCTTCCGGCTTAAAAATGAAGGGTTCGATCACTTTAACTTCGGGTAATGGCTCAATGGGCCCTTTGGGCCTAGCCTTAACTTCTGAAATATATTGTTTCAAATCTGAAAAATCATCGTTACTACAACCCGTTATCAGCGCCAGAACAATAACGCCAATGATTCGTGCATCAGCGCGTCCGTGGTATAATTGAGATAATTTATAGAATCTCATTATTTTCTACTCCTTTTCTTTTTGTCACTGGTTGCTCTGGCACCACCGTTTCTTTCGTTGTAAGTTTTCACCGTGGCGCTCATCAACATGGTTCCCGACTTATCCTTTCCGGTAGTATCCTGAGGCACTATGCTGACATCATGGACAGTGACGATTCTGGGTAATGACGCCAAACCGCTAACAAACAAACCCAGTTCTTCGTATTTTCCCTTGACCATAATATTGATCGGTAACTCCGAATAGAAATCTTTTGCGATCGGTGCAGCCGGTTTGAACAACTTAAATTCCAAACCGCTGGACAATCCAGTTTGCGAAATATCAACCAATAAGCTTGCCACTTCTTCTTCGGTAGGCATTTGCCTGATCATTTCCTCCAATGATGCTTCAATCAGGTTGAGTTGATTTTTATAATCCTGAAGATTAACGGCTTTCTGTTGTTTAATTTCAAATATCGATTTTAATTCGGGTTCTTTTTTCTTCTTAACATCAAGCTCTTCCAGTTGCTTAAGTGTATCCAAGTAAATACCTGCGCCTGCAACGATAGCGCAGACAAGAGCGATCATGATTGCTTTGACAGGTAACGGCCATGTTCCTGATGCATTGATATCCCAGTTAATTTCTGACAGATTCATGGCTCACTCCATTTTCAACTTCAGGATTATCTTTGCCCTGCTTTGCTCGCAGAATGAAATCACTTAATTCATCAGGCGCGGTTTTTTCCGGTGACTTGATAACGTCCAAGATTGGCAGTTCCAGCCAGGGCGAAGATTCAATGGCTCTCATGAAGGCAGAGACGCGTGCATTTGATTGCGATTTTCCTTCAAAGATAAGGTCCACACCCGTTTGGGTAAATTTGGTCAGGAATACCCCGTCCGGAGTCGATTTAGGAATCTCGTCAAACAAATGCACAATTTCCGGTCGGCTTTCTTGTAGTTTTTGAATTAGGTCAATTTTGGCCAATAACTTTCTTTTTTTCTCTTCAATCGCCTTAATTTCTACAATTTTTTGTTCAAGCAGCGTAATCTCATCCTGCAGGATTTTATTTCTTTGTTCCTGATACTCCTGAAGCCCGCTAATATAAATGTGTACCAGTCCAAAAATAGCTAAAGTGCCCATCACCGACAATCCAAGCACAGCTATAAAATCTTGCTTCTTTTGTTTACGCAGCTCTTCCCGCCAGGGAAGTAAATTGATTTTAGCCATTAGTCAAAACTCCTCAGAGCCAGCCCGCAGGCAACCATCATTGACGGCGCATCGTTACTTAAAGCCTGAGGCTTTACTTTATTGGATAAAGACATATTGACGAATGGGTTAGCTATATATACGGGCACGCCCAAACTCTGTTCAATCATTTTGTCGATACCTGGTATGGAGGCGCAGCCACCAGCCAGAATCATGCTATCAATCCCACGATTGGCGCTGGATGAAACAAAAAACTGTAATGATCGCTGAATTTGCTGCACCATTGCTCTTTTGAAGGGCTCCAGCACGTCAGCAATATAATTATCCGGCAGACCACCATGCCGTTTCGCCAAACCGGCTTCTTCATAAGAAAGCCCGTAGCGCCGCTGAATTTCTTCGGTGAGCTGTTTGCCGCCAAAGCCTTGTTCTCGGGTGTATATGGTCCGGCTATCGTGTAGTACATTCAATGTCGCCATAGTGGCTCCTATGTCTGCGATGGCAATGGTTCGGCCATCCACCGATTCAGCAAATTGATGGGCAAGCAACGAAAATGCATTTTCTACGGCAAATGCCTCAACATCGACAATTTTGGCTTTTAATCCCGCTTTGGCTAACGCCTCAACTCTGTCATCAACATTTTCCTTTCTGGATGCCGCAAGCAGCACATCAACCAATTGCGGATTTTTTTCATTGACTTGCTGAACTTCAAAATCAAGATTGACTTCATCTAGTGAATAAGGGACATACTGATCGGCCTCGACCATGATCTGCTCTTCCATCTCCTCATCACTTAATGAAGCCGGCATCGTTATCACCTTGGTCATAACCGCGGAACCTGTAACAGCGACCGATGCTTGCTTCAGTTTTGATCCGGATTGTCTTAAAGCCACTTTTATAGCCTCTGCTATGACATCAACATTGGCAATATTTTTATCAATAACGGCATCCTGCGGCAGAGGAGCAACGGAGAAACATTCAACTCGATAGCGGGCTGCTACCCGGCTCAATTCCAGTAACTTGACAGCGGCTGTGCTAATATCAATCCCAAGAACAACATTTTGATTTCGATTAAACCAATTCATGAATTTAGCCTGTGTAGAACTTGATCATTAATGTAAATCATAGGTGTAACATTCATCTCTTATTACTTGATTACTCACAAAACTCTTTCATTGAAAAAAAGTATAGTAGTCTTTTTATGCGTTGCTAAAAATTATTCAATTTATTTGTTTGGTGGCTTGCTCTATACTCCTGCGAACTTCTTAACCGCTATAAATCAAAAAATGAGTTTCGGAAATTTCTACTGATTGCACTTCAACCCTTCGTCAAGCGCATAACTCAGTGCGAATAACCCTATGATTAACTCATTTAAAATCCTCTTTTTGAGCAGTGGACTTGACGCTGCATAGCTGGAATGAGTGATTTTTTTGGCGTTCGCTTATATTTTGGCTTTAAGATGCCGTAAATGTCCCAGGATTACAGTTGGCTATGAAAGCGCTGTTTATAAAATTTTTAAAGTGGTTATGTGTCTTGTTTTTTGTAACCGGAATCAGCACGCTGATTTCCGGATATTTGTTATACAAAAAACTATTGATTGATCTGCCAGATGTTAACTCTCTACAACATGTTCAATATCAATTACCTTTGAGCATTTATAGCAAAGAGAATCTGTTGATTGCCCAATTTGGCGAGAAAAAAAGAATTCCGGTCAGCATCGAAAATGTTCCGCAGCAACTCATTAATGCTTTTCTTGCAGCTGAAGATGATAGTTTTTTTGTTCATCCCGGTGTTGATTTCAAAGGGCTAGGACGGGCCGCCCTGCAGCTTGCAATGACAGGCAAAAAAAAACAGGGAGGCAGTACCATCACAATGCAGGTAACTCGAAACTTTCTGTTGAATAAGGAAAAAACTTACACCAGAAAACTAAAGGAAATCATTCTGGCGTTACAGATCGAACAGAAATACTCTAAAGATCAAATCCTTGAGCTCTATTTGAATCAAATTTTTATGGGTCACCGGGCTTATGGTATTGCCGCCGCCGCACAGGTTTATTATGGCAAATCACTTAATCAGCTGACCCTGGCCGAAAAAGCCATGATTGCCGGCTTACCAAAGGCGCCCTCAACCTACAATCCGATTACCAATGAAGCACGGGCCATTCAGCGTCGAAACTATGTTTTACGCCGGATGCTGGAACTCAACCATATCAGCCAACAGGATTATAACGAAGCTTCAAGCCAGCCTTCGACAGCAAGATTACAAAAAGTCATCCCCGAGATTTCAGCACCCTATTTGGCGGAAATGGTGCGGCAAAAAATTTACGAAGACTATGGGGAACAAGCTTATACCTTGGGATTTAAAGTTTACACGACTCTTCAGGGTACGCTACAAACGGCCGCAAACCATGCGCTGGCCAACACTTTGCACGCCTATGACGAACGTCATGGTTATAGAGGCACCCGGCATTTTTTTGCAGGCAAATATAAAAATTTCAGCGATCTTCCCATTATCGGCGATACCTTGCCCGGTTATGTAGTCGAGTTAAAGCATGATCAAGCCAAGGTGAGGCTGCAAAATCAAGCCATCATCGATTTGAAGAGGGAAAGTATGCAATGGGTGGGGGCCCGCATGGAAGATATTCTTAACATTGGCAATATCATCCGTGTCCGTAAGTTAAAAAACAACAACTGGAGTTTATCCCAAGTTCCTGAAGCAGAAGGAGCATTTGTCGCGTTAAATCCGATAAATGGAGCCATATTGGCATTAACGGGCGGATTCGATTTTTCCCGTAATAAATATAACCGCGCAACTCAATCGAAACGGCAGCCGGGATCGGGTTTCAAACCCATTATTTACACCACCGCACTAGAAGAAGGTTATACGCCGGCCAGTATGATTAACGATGCGCCACTGGTTATTGATGTGCCTGGTCAGGAAACCGAGTGGCGACCTGAGAACTACAACCGGAAATTTTTGGGTCCAACCAGCCTGAGAAACGCACTGGCACATTCAAGGAATATCATCTCTATTCGTTTACTCAAAGAAATAGGCGTAGAGAAAGCTGTCAAAACAGCCATACGTTTTGGTTTTACCAACGAACAACTGCCCAAGACGTTGTCTTTGGCACTCGGCAGCGGCTATGCATCGCCATTGCAAATGGCTCGAACTTATGCCGTTTTCGCCAATGGCGGATTTCTTATTGATCCTTATTTCATTGAACGCATAGAATCGGCTGAAGGTGAAATGATTTATCAGGCCAAACCCAAAAATTCCTGTTCTTTATGCGACATTAATCAAACGACAGCAAACACTGAAGCGCCAAGAATAATATCCCCAGAGATTAATTTTCTTATGAATTCTTTGTTGCGGGATGTTGTCCAAAAAGGCACTGCAACCAGTGCTAAAAGCCTTGGCCGGCAAGATCTTGCCGGGAAAACTGGCACAACTAATGAACAACGTGATGCCTGGTTTAATGGTTACACACCATCAATTGTCGCAACAGCTTGGTTAGGATTTGATAATTTCACCCCCTTGGGGGATCATGAAACAGGAGGCACGGCAGCCTTGCCCATGTGGATAGAGTTTATGCAGACAGCCTTAAAAAATACGCCTGAAGAGCCGCTGGAAGCACCGCCAGGTGTATTAAAAGCATTCATTAACCCAAAAACAGGCTTATTGATACCTGAAAAAACTGACGGTGGTATATGGGAATATTTTCAAGCTGCAAATGTTCCCAAAAGGGCTGTAAAACCAGAAGCAGATGCAAGGGTTGAAGGCGAAACCTCTGATCAAAGCGTGGTGGAATCTTTATTTTAGACAGCCCAATCAGATTATGGAAAATTTAATGTTTAAATAGTAATTTCCAGATTTTGCATCAACGGATTGTTTTACACGCCAGCCAATTGTATTGCGGTTTGTGCCCATGATCGGCATTTAAAAATGAGATAGCCTGCCGATCATTTTTAGTTTATTACAATAAGGCAATAGCTTGTGACAGACTACTTCCCGTATTTTTTACGGAATTTATCGACACGGCCAGCCGTATCAACAACCCTTTGCTTTCCTGTGTAAAAAGGGTGGCATGAAGAACAAACCTCGATCTGTAAATCCTTAGTCAAAACAGATCCGGTCTTAAATGTATTACCACAACCACAGGTCACGGTAATTTGCTTATATGCAGGATGAATTTCTGGTTTCATATTCCTTTCACTTTACCAACAATCGTGGCTAACTTACTTATTGAAGAACAGCATATAATACTTTTTTCAACTAAAAATCGCAACCCGATTTTGTTTACTTTTCGGAGAGTATTCCGATGAAGATCATAACTTTCAATTTCAAACGGTATCCACATCCACTTTGCTTAAACAAAAGGTTGTCTCAGCAGAATGCAGTGCCAAGGTAATAACGTCGTCTGCGTTCATGTAACGAAAGCTCAGCTTCACTAGTCTGGAACCGATCTTTTTTCCAAAATAACATCATCATTATTAACTTGATGCCAAGAAAAAGGCTATGACACCCTTGCTTTATTTTACAAAAATAAAGCCGGTAAAATCAGAGTGGTATCGGCTGGCCTGCTCTCGATGCAGAGGGGGACATCTATTGAAACTCAATTAGGCCCGTTATGCATGGTCTTGCTTTATTTCCTTACGGCTCACCCATCGAAGAACAGGAAGCCAATAAATTAGACTGTTTTATGCCTTAATTGAAGGCATCAGAGCAAAATCGTTAGTGTTTCCTTTAAAAATAAAATCATGGGGACGAACATCCAGCTATTAAATGAGGGATTTTCAGATCATGCGCCGGTCATTATGGCTGATGGCTAGGCGCATTGAGACAAACGTTGATGACGCATCAGGAATGAGACCAATACGATTGCGGGCAAGCCAACCATTGCGGCATAGATAAAAAAAACTGTGTAACCATATGCATCTACAATCACACCGGAAAATCCACCCAATAATTGGGCAGGTAAAGTCATCAATGAGCTGAACAGTGCGTATTGTGTAGCAGTATAAGAAGTGCTTGTTAAACTTGACAAATAAGCGATAAATACCGACGTCGCCAGCCCTCCACTTAAATTATCTGCGCTGATAACGGCTGTCAGCAGCCACAGATTGTGCTCGCTCACCGCCAAAACGGCAAACAATAGCGTGGTGCTAGCAACCATGACAGCACCGAGTAGCAATGGCCGCATAATGCCAAACCTGACCACCAAGGCGCCCCCAATAGCAGCGCCAGCAATGGTCATAAAAAAGCCAAAAATTTTACTAATTTCGGCAATCTCTTTTTTACTAAAACCTAAATCAAGGTAAAGCGGGTTTGCCATAACTCCTGTGGTGATGTCACTCATTTTATAAAGCGCTATCAACAACAGAATCAGTATGCCGACTTTACCATTGCGATTAAAGAATTCCACAAAGGGACTTAGCACTGCATCAGAAAAACCTGCAAGCAACCGCTGCCAGATATTTTGTCGCTTTTCAACGCCCAATACTTTTTCAAGTTTATTCTCTATCAATTCGATTGCTTTGATAGGCTTATGTTCCGGCTCCTTAAGGCAAAGTGTTGTCACCAAGCCTACAGACATAGCTGCTGCCATAGAAAAATAAGTTACCTTCCAACCGAAATACTCAGCCATGTAAAATGCGCCAGCTCCTGCCGCCAACAATGCAATGCGATAACCAAGCACATAAGTTGCCGCCATAGCACCTTGGTACAAAGGATTAACTGCTTCAATACGATAGGCATCAATAACCACATCCTGAGTAGCGGAACAAAAAGCCACCCATACGGCGAATAAGGCAATCTGTTGCAGTTGCGTGTGCGAATCCGACCCGCCCATGCCCAGCAATCCAGTGATAATTCCTAACTGGGCTAATAACATCCAGCTGCGTCTTTTACCCAAAATGCCGGTTAACAAGGGCAGCGTCATTCTGTCAATGACTGGCGCCCAAAAAACTTTTATTGAATAGGTTACACCCACCCAACTAAAAAATCCTATCACCGTTCTTTCTACGCCTTCATCCCTTAACCAGGCAGACAAGGTTGAAAAAATCAATAAAAAAGGCAATCCTGCAGAAAAACCCAGGAATACCATGCTCCGCACTTGGGGCTGAGCATAGATCAGGAAAGCTGATTGCCAGGACTTTTTAGTTGTCATCGGCTTTATCGTGTATGGCGCCGTTTTGCTAAAACGGCGCTTGGTAGAATGTCATCCGTTGATGAAATAATGCACCACAATACTGGCGGCATAACCTGCGGCAATGGCAGGCGTCCATTGTAAATGACTAAAGAATGTGTATTTATGATTCGACTGGCCCATCAGAGCGACGCCGGCAGCGGAACCTATAGACAACAGAGACCCGCCTACGCCTGCGGTCAACGTCACCAATAACCATTGATATAAATCCATATCCAGATTCATGTTCAGTACCGCGAACATGACCGGAATGTTATCGACAATTGCTGATATCAAGCCTACCAGAATGTTGGCTGTGGTATTGCCTAACGTTTCGTATAAAGCACCCGAGAGCAATTCAAGATAACCGATATAGCCTAAGCCGCCTACGGCAAATACAACTCCGAAAAAGAACAGCAAGGTGTCCCATTCGGCATGGCGGACTTTATTCAAAATATCGAAAGATTCCTCGCCTTCAACGCTATAGTTCATTTTTATATAATAACCATAAATCATTAACACAGACAGGCCGCCCATCATGCCCATAAAGGGGGGCAAATGTAACTTGTTGTGAAAGCTAACTGCCGCAACGATAGTAAAAAAGAACAAAACGCAAATCTGGATCGCGCCCGGTTTTAACTGGACAGCCTCCTCACCTGTAGCTTTGGGCTGTTCATCCGGCACAGCCAGATACATGATAGCTGCCGGAACTCCGTAATTTACCGCAGACGGAATGAACAGCTTGAAGAAATCGAAAAATTGAACATACTCTGCTTGCCACACCATCAACGTCGTGATGTCGCCAAAAGGACAGAATGCGCCGCCTGCGTTGGCCGCTATGACAATGTTGATGAACCCAAGACTGACAAATTTCGGATTATCTGCGCCAACCGCCATAACGACAGCACCGACTAATAAGGCTGCGGTCAGATTGTCGGCCACAGCCGATACAAAGAAAGTGATGACGCCGGTAATCAAAAACAGCTTGCGATAGCCAAATTGTCTTCTGACTAGCCAGGAACGCAAGGCTTCGAATACATTTCGCTCGGTCATTGCATTGATGTAGGTCATAGCAACCAACAAAAACAGCATTAGTTCGGCATATTCTTTTAGATTGTACTCGAATGCTTTCTCGGTTTCTGCAGCTGAAACACCGGCTTGAGCCCCTAATACAGCTGCGTGGGCCCAAATGATAGCCGCAGCTAGAATAGCAGGCTTGGATTTTCGCAGGTGAGTGAATTCTTCCGCCATAACAAAGGCGTAGGCAATAATAAAAATCAGAACGGTATAAATGCCTCGTTCCGTTCCAGTCAAACCAAGACTTTCATAAGTGCTAGCCATTGCCATGCCAGGCACCAATAAAATGAAAAATAACAATAATAATCGCACCAAATCCTCCGTTTTTTTAGAAAAATAAAAACATCGCTAATTTCAGCCGCCAATCTTAACATTTTATAATTATTTTTGTCATTTTATGGCTCACGGTATATGATTGACCGTTATATTTACTCGCCTTGCAGGCACCTTCAATGCTTTTTTATGTACCAATATAACAAAGACGACCAAACGCTTGTCGAAGAACGCGTTGCCCAGTTTAGAAGGCAGACTCAACGTTTCTTAAATGGCGAACTGACTGCTGATCAATTTCGCCCGTTGCGCTTAAGGAATGGCCTTTACATTCAAACGCATGCCCCCATGTTGCGGATAGCTGGACCCTATGGTCTGCTCAATTCCACACAATTCCGGAAATTGGCCCATATCGCCCGCACCTACGACAAAAGTTATTGCCATTTTACCACCCGGCAAAATATCCAGTTTAACTGGCCCAAGCTCGAAGAGGTTCCCGATATTCTGGCCGAACTGGCCAGCGTGCAAATGCATGCCATCCAAACCAGCGGCAACTGCATGCGGAACACCACAACGGATCATCTGGCTGGTGTTTGTGCCGATGAAATTGAAGACCCGCGCCCTTATTGTGAAATCATCCGGCAATGGACCACATTGCATCCTGAATTTGACTATTTGCCGCGCAAATTCAAGATCGCAGTCAGCGGCTCAGTGCGAGACCGCGCAGCAACCCAATTTCATGATATCGGCGTTCATCTGGTTAAAAACGCTGCCGGCGATACTGGTTTCAGGATTCTGGTTGGTGGCGGTTTGGGACGCACACCGATGATCGGACAGGTAATCAAACCTTATCTGGAAAAGCGCTATTTGCTGTCCTATCTTGAAGCCATATTGCGAATTTATAACTTGTTCGGCCGCCGAGACAACATGTATAAATCGCGCATTAAGATTCTGGTTAAAGAAACCGGTATGGAACAGTTTTCTGAGCTGGTCGAAAGGGAGTGGCAGCACACGAAGGATAACAACGAACTGAGCGATCAGCGGATTGAAGCAATAAAAGCCTATTTCGCCCCACCTGCATACGAACCGGCTGCAACAAAGGATATAAGCTTTGAACAACACAAGCATGAAAATAAGCACTTTGCTACCTGGGCCGAACATAATATGGCCAACCACAAAGTCCCCGGCTATCATGCGGTATTTATCTCGCTAAAAGCGCCTGATTCACCGCCGGGCGATATGACCGACACACAGCTTGATGCCGTTGCTGATCTTGCTGATCGCTACAGTTTCGGCGAAATTAGAATTACGCACCGGCAAAACCTGGTGCTTGCCGATGTCAAGCAGAGCGATTTGTATCCGCTTTGGCAACAGCTGGACACGCACAAACTGGCCACACCCAATATTGGCACGGTCACGGACATCATTTGCTGCCCTGGACTGGATTTTTGCTCACTTGCCAATGCCAGCTCTATCGGCATCGCGAGAGAAATCAATCAAGCTCTTGACGATATGGACTACATCCATGACATAGGCGATTTAAAAATCAATATGTCAGGCTGTATGAACGGCTGCGCGCATCAAAGCGTGGGTCATATCGGGATACTTGGAGTTGATAAAAAAGGTGCCGAATGGTATCAGTTAACCTTGGGCGGTTCGTCGGAAAATGAAGCAGCGATTGGCGAACGCCTGGGGCCGGCAGTTGCTAAAGATCAGGTTACTCAGGCGATCACGACAATCCTGGATGTTTATGTTAAACAAAGGCTTGAAGATGAGTCATTTTTGGATATGGTCAATCGGGTTGGCATTACCCCCTTTAAAGAGCAGGTCTATGCAGATCGTTAAAGACAAGCAGATTATTGAAGATAGTTGGCATTACATTGCAGATGATGCAGAATTGAAGCCGGGTGACGTCAGCGTTTCCGTGGACAGATGGAAAAAAGATAAACAGCAATTGCTGAGTCGCAACGGAAAAATAGGTATTAGAATAGCTCCCGATGACTCGATTGAAGAAATTGCCGATGATTTGGAGAAAATTCAGCTCATTGAACTGGATTTTCCGGCGCTTGCAGATGGTCGTCTTTTTTCACATTCATGGCTGCTTAGAAGCCGCTATCACTATCAAGGTGAAATCAGGGCCACAGGGCACTATTTACCGGATCAGGTATTTTATTTATCGAGAGTTGGCGTCAATGCCTTTAATCCCGAAAAACAAGAAGATCTGGCTTTATTGCTTGCCAGTCTGAGTGATTTTTCCGTCAAATATCAAATTTCAATCAATTAAAAGCTATTAAAAAAATCATGGAATGGTTCTGTTTTTGTTTCCAAGGCAACCATTCAGACTAGATGCAAAAAGGCTAAATAGCGGTCTGCTTTAAAATTTTTATTTTCCGCCTTTAGCCTTGCACCTAGCTTCTAGGTTCTATTGAACTTATTTATGCATGATGCTAATGCCCTTCAACAGAGTCAATGCCTCATAGAGTGCATAGTCCTTCAATTCTAAAGGCTCTTTCTCTTTATCAACGGCTTCCTCTCCAATTCCGGCATCTTTGGTTGACTTTTTGCCATTTTGCAAGTGATGTGACAAATCAGCTTCTTTCACCGGAGTAAAGTCCATTTTTTCTAAAGCCTCGAGTTTGACGTGTGCCAACGTGATATCGGGCTCAATGCCTTCGGCTTGGATGGATCTGCCCGAAGGTGTATAGTAACGTGCTGTTGTCAGCTTAACCGCCGCACCATTGCTCGTAGGCAATATGGTTTGCACCGAACCTTTGCCAAAGGATTTCTCGCCCATGATAATAGCTCGTTTTTGATCCTGCAGAGCGCCCGCTACAATCTCGGATGCAGATGCCGAACCGCCATTGATCAATACAACGATGGGGGCACCGTCGATAAGATCATCAGGCGAAGCATAAAATCGCATTTCCGAGTTTTCAATACGGCCTTCAGTATATACGATCAATCCGCTTTTCAGGAATGCGTCGCTTACTTCAACAGCTGCATTCAAAACACCCCCGGGATTATTTCTTAAATCTATAACCAAGCCTTTTAAGTTTCTTGTATTCTCTTTTTTCAGCGCGGCAATTGCTTCCTTAAGACTTTCTCCGGTTCCAGATTGGAAACTGCTGATCCGCAAGTAGCCATAATCCTTTTCCAACATCCGCTGCTTTACGCTTTTTACTTTGATGATGTCGCGAGCAATGGTTAATTTCAGTGGCGCTTCTTCGCCTTCACGCACTACAGTAAGCACTATCTTACTACCCGGCTCACCACGCATGAGTTTTACTGCATCGCCTAAGGACATTCCTTTGACTGGTTTGTCATCAAGCTTGATAATGAGATCTCCCGTTTTTATACCAGCTCTTTGCGCGGGGGTGTCATCTATCGGGGAAACTACTTTAATGAAGCCATTTTCCATCGTGACTTCAATGCCTAATCCTCCAAATTGACCGGTTGTGCCTTCCTTCAATTCCTGAAATTCTTCTGCAACTAGATAGGCCGAATGAGGATCAAGTCCACTCAACATGCCTCTGACCGCATCTTCCAGCAGTTTTTTATCGGAAACCGGTTCTACATAATCTCTTTTGATCCGGCCAAATATTTCAGTAAATGTGCGCAAATCTTCAAAAGGTATGGTTTCTGTATCGGTTACAGAATCGCCATTATCTTTATCAGCAAAGACACTGCCGCTGTTTCCCACAAAAACACCTAACACAATCCCTAGTGATAAAATGAAAATATTTTTCTTTTTTAGCATGTGTCTTTAAACCCCAAATCCTCTTTTTACACTAAAAATATGTTTACGATTGTCCGGCTTAATGTTGATTTATTGTTTACACCACTCAAGGGGGTCAATCGGCGCGCCTTTCTTACGAATTCCAAAATACAGTCCGGACTGACTGCGGCCGCCACTTTGACCGGCTGAAGCAATAATGTCTCCTGGGTTTACCGTCTCACCGATATGTTTATATAGACTCTGATTAAAGGCGTAAAGAGTCATATAACCCTGGCCATGATCAATAATGATCAACAAGCCGTAGCCCCGCAGCCATTCGGCGTAAACAACTTTACCCCAGGTTACGGCATGAATATCCGCGCCTTCTTTGGCATCGATCAAAACACCATCCCAAACACTGCCTGATCGCGGGCTACCAAATTTTTGTATCAGCCTTCCTTTTACAGGCCAGGGTAATTTCCCCTTAAGGTCGGCAAAATCAATCTTAAGCTTGGGAAAGTCCTCGGTAAATTTCAATGATTCCGTTGCAGATCCAGCAGATGTTTGATTGTTTTGCTCATCCGGTGAGAGGGATACTTCTGTTTCCTGCTCCGACACAGTGCCACCTTCTGAATCATCTAAAGAGGCGATCAAATTCTTCAGTTTATTTTCGCTTTCTGATAAATGAGTTAACTGTTCTGCATTGGAAATGGAGCTATCGTTTAGTTGAGCTAAAAGATCATGTCTTTGTTTTCTAGCGCCATCCAAAATAAACTGTTCTGATTTTTTTAGATCCAGTCTTTTTTCCAAATGGTCTGTTTCTTGTTGTTTGTCTTTTTCCAATTGGTCCAATCGTTTGATGGACTTATTTATCTCGTCAAGTTTTGTGATCCTGGCCTTGTTAAGATAGTTGTAATAGTTCATCATCCGGCTGGACAATCCGGGGTCTTGTTGATTGAGCAACAACTTTAGCCTTTCTTTACGCCCCATCATATAAGCTGATCTTATTTGCCCTGCTAATTCTTTGTTTTGCTTATTTATTTCACTTTTAAGAACACTCATCTCAGAGCGAATATTATTCAGGCCTGACCGGTTGCGTTCAATGTCAGTTTGTAATTTTTTTAATAGTGCCGCTGTTTCACCATAACGTTTTTCAATGTCAGCCAACATGTCATTCAAAGCATCTTTTTTCAGGGAAAGCTGCTGCAACGCTTGTTCGTTGAGCCCGCTGTCAGGCTCAGTAGCGCTGAGGCTGTCGTTAAATGAAGTTTCGGCGTTCGCATCCGTTAACAAAAAGCATAGCAAAAAACAAAAAACTATTTGTTTTATCATTCACAAATCAAACTGATTCGAGCAGAGATTTGCCGTTCATTTCAATGGGCTGCTTTATGCCTAATATGGCCAGCATGGTTGGAGCCAAATCCGATAAATTTCCGCCCGATGCCAAGGGTTTGTCGCCGCAAACGTACACCAAAGGTACGGGGTTAGTTGTATGAGCAGTATGGGGCTGCCCGGTTTCCTTATCAACCATTTGTTCAATATTGCCGTGATCGGCCGTCAATAACATTTGGCCGTGGACTTTCTGTAAGGCCGCAACAATGCGCTGCAATGACGCGTCGACAGCTTCGACGGCCTTTATCGCCGCACCAATGATGCCGGTATGCCCAACCATATCGCAATTTGCATAATTGCAGATGATGACATCATATTTGCCGCCGGTAATAGCCTCGACCAACCGATCGGTTACTTCTTTCGCACTCATCTCGGGTTGTAGATCGTATGTCCTGACTTTTGGAGAAGGTACCAGTATTCTGTCTTCTCCAGGAAAAGGGGTGTCGATTCCTCCGTTGAGAAAAAAAGTCACGTGCGCATATTTTTCAGTTTCGGCAAGTCTTAATTGGGTCATGCCCAGATTTGCCAATACTTCACCCAAACCATTTTTGATCTCGACCGAAGGAAAAGCCACCGGATAGTCAAAATCCTGATGGTATTCCGTTAACGTACAAAAACAGCCCGTATGGGGAGGATAATTTCTTTCGAAAGCATCAAATTTTTTTGAAGTTAATGCCTGGGAAATCTCACGAGCCCGATCCGCCCGGAAATTCATGAACACTACGGAATCATCGGGGTCGAGAACGACCGGTTTATGGCTAGAACCAAGGATTGCGGTTGGTAAAACAAATTCATCAGTTTCGCCCCTGCTGTAAGCAGCTTCCAGTCCTTTAATCGCTGAATCCGTATAAAAACTCGCCTCACCTTTAGCGAGGAGATCATAGGCCTGTTTGACACGATCCCAACGATTATCCCTATCCATCGCATAAAAACGACCCACAATGGAGACAATCCTGCCAACACCCAACTCGGCGAATGCGGCGTCTAGCAACGCAATTGAGGTTCCTGCGCTTTTGGGAGGGACATCCCGGCCATCCAAAAAAGCATGCAGGTAAATGTTACTAAGTCCTCGTTTGGCAGCCATCTCAACCATCGCAACGATTTGTTGCTCATGGCTATGCACGCCACCAGGCGATAGTAACCCCAGTATATGTAAGGCCTTGCCCTTTTTTTTTGCAATATCGATGGCTTGACACAGAACGGAATTAGAATAAAAACTGCCGTCTTCGATAGCGTCATTGACCTTGGAGAAATCTTGTGGAACATAACGACCTGAACCGATATGAATATGTCCAACCTCTGAATTACCCATCTGATCGCCAGGCAAGCCAACCACTTTGCCCGAACAGTTCAGCAAGGTCATCGGATATGCTCTTTGCAACTCGTCCCAGCAAGGCGTATTGGCCATTGCAATGGCATTATTTTCCTGCTCCGATGAATAACCGAATCCATCAAGAATCAGTAATACCAAAGGTTTTGGTCGATCTAACATATAATATTTTCTCCAGATACTAATAAAGCGGCATTATAGCTCTGCCACGAGCTCAACAAATTTTCGGGCTGTTTTATTATCCAGTACCCAAAATAGCCGAAAATAAGGTATCATTGGTCAGATTCACTGGTTTTTTTGTTTTTGGCAACAAAACAGACAACAAAAACAGGGTTACCATTATACATCAATACGCAGCTACGCAGAGGCAATACTTGCATACTGAATAATTCTTTGTGGAATCTTGCTTGATTCAGTACACTCCAAAAATATTTAGTAAGGCTCTATAAATCTTCTTATGGAAAGCAAAGACGAACCCATTTTGTATAATGATGCTGATATCGCTAGAGCTGCACGCTGTATTAAAGCAATGTCGCATCCGTTACGATTAAAAATATTATGCGTCCTCGGCACCAATTCGGTTAGCGTTCAAGAAATCGTAGAGCAGGTTGGCACCAGTCAGAGCAATATTTCTCAACACTTGTCCATTCTCAGAGAGAAAAACATTCTTGGATCTAAAAAGGAAGCCAATCGTGTCTTTTATTTTATCGACGATGACCGCATGCTTAAGCTGATTAAAATGATGCGTGACGTCTTCTGCTCATCGCATTGATTTATTTTTCCCATCCACATACTCAATAAACAATCGCATTATCCATGGACCGTTTTCTAGAATTTGTCTTTAATCATTACATTTACTCTCTTGCATTGGTAGTTGTTACTTATTTGCTTATACAGGATCTGTTCGATTCCGCTTTCAAAAAATTTGGAACTATTTCGCCATTGATGGCCGTTACTAAAATGAATGAAAGCGATACTATTATTATAGATGTGCGTGAGGTCGACGAATTTATCAAAGGTCATATTGAGCCTGCACTTAACATGCCTTTAAGCAAGCTGCCCCAACAGCTCGCCAAACTGGAAAATCACAAAAAAAAACCCATTCTTATTGCCTGTGAAAACGGCACGCGCTCAGCTTCTGCAGGGAAAATACTGGCAAAAGCAGGATTCGAACAGGTTTTCGTGATGACTGGCGGTATGCTGGCCTGGATAGAAGACTATAAGCTACCGATAAAAGTAACGAGCAAAAATAAAGCCAATATATGATAGTTAAAGTTTATTGTGCAAATACTGATAATGGTTATCACCAGTAAGCTATCATAAATAAATGCATTAATAATGCAGGACAAGTTTACAGCTTATTTCCCCAACAATTTAACTTCAAGCAAACATTTATGGCGGAAGCGCTCAATACTGCAGAAAAACAATTTTCTATTCAGAAAATTTACACCAAAGACCTATCTTTTGAAACACCCAACTCGCCAAAAATTTTTACTGAAAAATGGGAACCCACGGTCGAATTTAACCTAGGTACTAATGTAACAGAGTTAGAAGCAACACTTTATGAAATCGCAATCACCATCACGATTACTGTGAAAAGCGGTTCTACGACAGCCTATTTGGTTGAAGTCATTCAGGCGGGCATATTTTCTTTAATCGGATTTATGGATCAAGAAATCGGGCCAATGGTTGGCAGTTTCTGCCCCAATATTCTTTTTCCTTATGC
>Ga0209798_10000756_pt1 | contig 19742 bp, 16 predicted proteins | sample DOMMetBare3Fresh_FD_187475 | JGI IMG/M metagenome (GOLD analysis project Ga0209798, IMG submission 187475) | Wetland sediment microbial communities from St. Louis River estuary, USA, under dissolved organic matter induced mercury methylation -... | ecosystem: Environmental > Aquatic >...
CACGCCCCTCTGGAGGAGTTCGAGCGGATCCCCGACCGGTACCCGGTGTTCCGCATCGTCCCGGTTGCCGCTGCCACGCTCCCGGGCGCGCCGACGCCCGAAGCCGCCCGGCGGGCTACCCACGGTGACACCCGTGCGGCCGGGGTCCGCTGGGCCGTCGCGGAGTCGGTCACGATGCTCCCGCACGCACGCGGATCGCCGGCTTCCGCGACCAGGTCGCCGCCCGCCGCGGCACGAACATGGCGCCGCCGCCGCCCTCGAGCAGCTGACCCACGTCCACTACGCCCTGCGCGGCCACCACGTCCGCGACCTCGACCCGGGTACAAGCGGTCACCGTGCTCGCGGCTCTCTTGACCCGTTCGTGACGATCGGGTGACCTTGGTCAGTAGCGCGGTTCTTGTGGTCGGTGCTCGGATTGAGGGACCTGAGGGCTGCGTCGTCGTCCATGTGACGGCCTGGGCCCACCGGGCGGTGGGCGAGGGCCGGCTCCGGATGGGAGCCTTCCATGGCCATCCGTGAACAAACCTTCTTCGGCGGCCCCGACGACTTCATGGCTGTTCGCCATCTGCGCATTCGCGGCACCAACGTCGAGATCGGGCGCGCGCTGGGCACTCTGGCGATCGAGCGCTACGGCCGGGGACCCGACCACCTTGCCGCCAACCCGCTGTATGCCCGCGCGCGACGCGTCTACATCCAGCGCCATTTCCCGATCCAGTGGGAACGGATGACGGGCATCGCGTCCGCGTTCGGCCTCGACCCCGAGGACGACCGCTACGACCTGGGCTTCATGGACTACCTCACCGACGTGCCGATGCCGGCCTACGGATGCTCGGCGGTCTACTACCCGCCGGCCACCACGGCCACCGGCGGCGGCTACCTCAGCCGCAACTACGACTTCTCGGTGCAATCCATGGCCGACATGTTCCAGATCCCCCTGCCGCCGGACGTCAAGCAGCAGCTCCGCCCCGTGATGAGCGAGCCCTACCTGATGGAGTGGTACCCCCAGGACGGCGGCTACGCCTCCCTGGCCATCCACGCCTTCGACACCCTCGCCGGCACCCTCGACGGCATCAACAGCGCCGGCCTGGTGGTGACCATCCTGGCCGACAACGAGGCCACAACCGAACTCGGACCCAAGATCGAAGTCCACCCAGGGCCACAGCAGGCGATCGGGCTGCACGAACTCGCCGTCATGCGCCTGCTGCTGGACACCTGCGCGAGCGCGGCCGAAGCCGAAGAAGCCCTGCTGACCGTCAAGCAGTACTACCGGTTCGTGCCCTGCCACTACCTTGTCGCGGACAAGACCGGTCACTCCTTCATCTATGAGAACTCCACCGGCCGCAACGTGCAGCACGTGATCGAGGGCACCGGGCAGCCGCAGATGCTGACCAACTTCCAGCTCTACAAGCACCCCACCCCGGACACGATGCCCAACGGGAGGCTGACCCTGGAGAACGAGGCCTTCTGGCGCTACCGCCAGCTCCTCGACCGGGTCGCCCACCACCCCGGCAGCTTCACCACCGAAGCGATGACGGCGACCCAGGCCTGCGTGAACATCCAGCAGGTGTACGAGGCGCTCAGCACCGACCCGTCCCAACGCGACCAGGCGGCGGCAGTGATGAACCGCACCGTGTGGCACAGCCTCTACGACCAGCAGGCCGCCACCGTGCAGGTCAGCTTCTACCTCGGCGAAACCGAACACCCCGACGGCACCCGCCACGAACGGCGCAGCGACTACCTGACCTTCGAGCTGAAGACCGGGTAACGCGGCTCGCCGGGGTTGCCGCGGCGCCCAACCGACGCCCAAAGCCGCAGACCGTGCCCTGGGGCAGCCCGCCGTCAGCCTGCGCGGCTGCAGTGCTCGGCCCCTGCTGTGCGCCCAGTTGGGGAGGACTGATGGACAACCGGATTCCGCGGATCATGACACCGACACGCGTCGCTGCCTTCACGCTCATCGCGGTGGCGATCCTCGGGCTGGCCTATCTTCGCTTCGGGCTCGGCGCCGGCAGTCCAGTCTCCGTGCCCGCCGGCGCCAAGGCGGGAGCACTGACTCTCGAGCCGTGCACCTACGTGGCCGAAACGGGGAACCAGGCGGCCGATTGCGGCACGCTCGTGGTGCCGGAGAACCACGCTGTCCCAGGGTCCCGGCTGATCGCGTTGCCGGTCACCCGGATCCGCGCGCAGTCGAACCGTCCCGCCGATCCGGTCTTCTACCTGGAGGGCGGTCCGGGCCTGTCGAACATGAGATTCGATCAGGCGGGCCGCTACACCGGCGACCGGGATGTCGTCCTGGTCGGCTATCGCGGGATCGACGGCTCGGTCCGGCTCGACTGCCGAGAGGTCGAATCGACGCTAAAACACTCGACGGACTACCTCGGCCAGGCCTCGTTCCGCGCCTACGGCGACGCCCTGCGGGCCTGCGCCGATCGACTCACCCGCGAGGGCGTCGACCTGGCCGGGTACGGCCTGCCGCAGCAGGTCGACGACCTCGAGGCCGCGCGGGTGGCGCTGGGGTACCCCCGCATCCACCTGTTGAGCCAGAGCGCCGGCACCCGGACCGCGATGATCTACGCCTGGCGCTATCCGAAGAGCATCCACCGCTCGGTGATGATCGGGGTGAACCCGCCGGGCCACTTCCTGTTCGACTCCAGGACGACCGACGAGCAGATCGCCCGCTACGCCGACCTGTGTGCCCGGGACACGAGCTGCCGGCAGCGCACCGACGACCTGGCCGCCACCATCCGGCGCACGGCCGCCCGCCTCCCCGACCGCTGGCTCTTCTTGCCCATCAGGAAGGCCAGCGTCCGCGTGGCCACGGCGTTCGCCTTGCCGGAGTCGACGTCGAAGGCGGGGCTGCTGTCCGCCCCGGCGACGTTCGACGCGTGGCTCGCCGCCGCCGACGGCGACCCGAGCGGTTTGTGGCTGCAGGCGCTCGTGGGCGAAGTCGTCGTGCCGCGGGTGTTCGTCTGGGGCCAGTACGCCGACGCCGGGACCCTCGACGCCCAAGCGGCGCGCGACTACTTCTCCTCCGGCGTCCAGGACCCTGACTCGCTCGGCTACGTCGCATCGGCGTTCAGCTGGGGTGGAGGTCGGCTGGCGGACGCCTGGCCGGCCGCACCGGACGAGAACACCTACCGCCAGGTGCGGACGTCGCGCGTTGAAACCCTCCTGATCGGCGGGGAGCTCGACAGCGCCACACCACCCCAGATCGCCGCCAAGGAGTTCCTGCCCTCCCTGCCGAACGGCCACCAGGTGGTCCTGCCCAACGTCGGGCACATCGCCAGCTTCTTCGGCGAGCAACCCGAGGCGGGCAGCCGGCTGATCAATACCTTCTTCGCCAGCGGCCGCGTGGACACCTCGCTCTACCACCCCCAGACCGTGGACTTCACGCCCCTCACCACAGCTCCAGCAACCGCGAAGAAGCTGGCCGGGTCGGTGATCGGACTGGCATGCCTGACCGTGCTCTCCCTGCTGTGGATGGCCTACCGGGTCCGCACCCGCGGACGCCTCGGACGCACCACGAGCGCGCTGATGCGCGCCCTCTACCCACTGGTGAGCGGCCTGGGCGGATGGTTCCTCAGCCTACTCATCGTCCTGACCACGATGCCCGGCGTACCGCTCGACGACGAGATCCTCGCCGTCGTGGCCATCGGTGTGCCGGTCAGCCTTGCCGTCTGGCTCGCGTGGGTGAACCGCGACTGGCCAACCCGGACGAAGACACGCGGATTCGCAGCGGCGGCAGCGGGCGCCCTGCTCGGCGGGTGGCTGGGATTCCACACAACGGGCGGGTTCCTCGCCGTGGGCACCACGATCATCGCAGCCGCGGTGGCCGCCAACACGGTGCTGATCGCCCTCGACATCGCCCGAGATCGGTGCGCTCACGACCGTCCGGACGGCGGCGGGGCGAGGTTGCCCCGGGCGTCGTGGAATTTGAGGTGGCGGTCCCCCACCTGAGACTCACCGAGTGGTAGGTCTCGGGTGATCCGCCAAGAACACCGAAGACAGGTGACCGCCGTGACCAAGGAGTATCAGAAGAAGACCGCCCGGACGAGCACGCCCGCCGCGCTGCCGGTGCCGGATGTGGTGGGCGTGGCGATGGGTGAGATCGCCGCGGATGTACGGGAGGGCCTGTTGGCCATCGCCGTGGAGGCGGGCCTGCAGGTGATGGCCGCGATGATGGCCGCCGATGTGGCCGCACTGTGCGGGCCGCGCGGCAAGCATGACCCGGACCGGGCTGCGACCCGGCATGGGAATGAGGCCGGGTCGGTGACCCTGGGTGGGCGGCGGCTGCCGGTGCGTCGCCCGAGGGTGCGGGCCGTGGATGGATCCGGAGAGCAGACGATCCCGTCGTACGAGGCGTTCGCGGGCACAGAAGGTGTTGGGCCGCAATGCGATGGAGCAGATGTTGGCCGGGCTGTCCTCCCGCCGTTACCACGTCGGGTTGGAGCCGGTCGGGGAGCAGGTCGCTGCCGAGGCGACCTCGACGAGCAAGTCGGCGATCTCCCGCCGGTTCGTCAAGGCCACCGAGGCGGCGTTGACCGACCTGATGACGCGAGATCGTCGAGCCTGGATCTGGTGGCGTTCATGGTCGACGGGGTGCACTTCGCCGACCACCTCTGCGTCGTGGCCTTGGGGATCACCACCGCAGAAGCTACGCACCATCGTGGAGCAGCGGATGCGCACGGCCTACAAGGCCGCCTGCGCCCTCGAGGCCCAGGCCGAGCTGGAAGCGCTGGCGGCTGAGCTGGACAAGACCCACCCGGGGGCAGCGGCCAGCCTGCGTGAGGGGCTGCCGGAGACCCTTACCGTGCTGCGGCTCGGGGTGCCGCCCACCCTGGCACGGACGTTGCGGTCCACCAACGCGATCGAGTCCATGATCGAGATCTGCAGGGAGCATGCCAAGAACGTGAAGAACTGGCGGGACGGTCAGATGGCCCTGCGCTGGGCCGCCGCGGGGATGCTCGAAGCCGGCAAGCAGTTCCGCCGCGTCAACGGGCACATGCAAATACCCGCCCTACGCGCCACACTCGAGGCCGAAGTCCACAAGACTGTCGGACCCGTCGTGCAAGATGAAGAACAGCAACGCAGCCTGACCAAGATCGGGCCGCCACCCAAGTTCCACGAACTTCGGGGCAACCTCCGGCGGGGCAGTAAGGGCGCACGACGTCCAGGCTTCTATCGGTTGAGCCCGGCCAGCACTACCGGCCCGCTGCCCGCCAGATCCCGGGCGCGAGCCTGCGGATCCGACCGGCGTGTCGTCCGCCGCTCGCTGGTCGGGATTCCCCCTGGGGCGTGATCTGATCGCGCCCGAGTACGAGCGCGGTCACCTCTTGGCGCACGCCAGCGGGGGCGGGCTGGACGAGAACCTGTTCGCCCAAGCCGGTCAGGTCAATCAGGGCCGATCACCCACCGGTCGCGTCTACCGCCGCCTCGAACGTCTCGCCGCGCGCCACCCCGGGTGCTGGGTGTTGGAGCAGATCGAGAGGCGGGTTGCGATCGCCAGCGCGAATCATGCGCCAGAGCTCCTGCAGCCACGGGCTGAGTCCCTCCAGGTACTGAGTCTCGAACGCATCCCAGACGGAGGCGACGGTGAAGCCCGGCCCCGGTTGCCGCTCGGCTTGGAGCTCGGCGTTCATCCGCTCGGCCAGCGTCCTGTCCGCAGCGCCTTCGGGCGAGGTGACGAAGAAGGCCTGGACGACGGCCGTCCAACAGTGCCTCGATCTCGGCCATCGAAGCGACGGCGGCCTCGATGAACCGACGAGACAGGTGCCGGGTGCCTGCCAGCGAGGACAGGTGCAGCTCGGCGCCATGATCACAGGGTCTTCCATGACCAGGCCGTGACTATAGAGCCGTGCTCGCATCACGCTGGACGAGAACGTGTTTCTGCCGATGTCGCGTGGGCCCATCTCGGCCATCAGATTCAGCCCAACCGGCGCGGCCGACGTAGCCAAAGACCGCTCCGCGCCCAACATCAGCGACGCCCACGCGTTCACCAGGGGCCACGCCTCACCGGCCGTCAACCCGTACAGGCCAGCACCCGACGCGGGACCGGGCGCCGAGAGTGGCTTGTGAGGACGTGCCCTTGGAGCCGTCTCCGGCACTCACGGTGTGGTCGACTCCCTTCTCACTGCTCCGGTTGGATCACCACCGTGCCACCGGTGGGCTGGGTGAAGTCGGCGACCGTGGTGCCCTCGATGTAGCTCGAGCCGGTGGGGGCGCTCACTGTGGAGGTCACGGTCATCGGGATCGCCGTCATGGTCATCCCCATTGTCTTGCAGTAGTGGCTGACCACTATCGACAGCACGCCCCCCTCCTCGCCTTGGTCGTCTGCTCCGAAGTCCAGGAAGCTCGTGAACGCCGTGGCCTTCCACGTGCCGGTGCAGGCGACCGTGCCGCTGGAGTCGTAGTGGACGAACGACCCCTTGGCCTTAACGGTCTTCGCGGTGGGATCGAAGGTGCCGGATCCCCTCACGCTGATCCAGTCGCCCGGCGACGCCATCTGCCCGCCGCTGAGCGAGACCGCCGTGTTCGCCCTGCCAAGGTCGAACGAGTAGACGGAGTCCGAGGTCGTGCCGACGGCCGTCGCAGGCGCCCCCAGGGCGAGAGACGTGGCCACGGCGACGACAGCGGCGGTCGTCATGAGCTTGAACGATCGCATCGCTCCTACCCTCCCTTCCCGCAGCCGAGACTGTTGTGCACGGCTCGGTCCCGCGAGTGAGCTTGCCTTGGAAAGCAAGGTAGCCAGTTCGCGGTGCGGAGACGCAGGACCACCGGCCCGAGCGAGCCGGGCATCAGGTCACGAGCGTCGCCAACGACGTTTCATCGATCACGAGCCCAGTCGGTTCCGGGTGGTCGCTACTCACTCGTGGTGGCTCGGTGATGGCCACCACCGGAAACGCCTGGGAGTGCCCTAGCTGGCCCGGTGGCCGGGTCGACCTCGCCCCGTGCGGACGGCCACAACCGCGCATCGATCCCTATTGGATTCTCCCTGAGCGGCCCACGGCAGCGGTGGCATCGCGGCCCGCTCCTTCCGCACCGATCGGCTCGGTTGCCCTGACTCAGCGCGCGGCGGCGCCGGTCGGTACCGTCTGCCTGCGGCCGGCCCCGAACCTCTGCCGAGAGGAAACGTCAACCACGGGCGCTGATCGAAGCCCAGCAGGCCGCTGTGCTGGACGTGCTGCACTCGGAGCGGTTCGTCAACGCCGCCCCCGAGGCGGTGTATGCGACCGTGCTGGACAAGGGCGCCTACCTGTGCTCGGTGGCAACGATGTACCGGCTGCTACGCGCCCGCAGCGAGACCAACGGCGGGCAGGACCGCCGCCGGCACGCCCACGCACCCGGCGACCGTGAAACCAGAACTCGTTGCGACGCAATGGAACCACGTGTGGTCGTGGGACATCACCAAGCTGCGCGGCCAGGCGAAGTGGACCTTGTACCACTACCTATATGTGATCTTGGACATTGACTCGCGGTACGTGGTCGGCTCGTTGATCGCTTCCCGCGAGTCGAAGATCCTCGCGGAGCGGTTGTTCGCCGAGACCATCCGTAAGCAGGGCATCACCCGCGACCAGCTGACCATCCAGGCCGATCGGGGCTCGTCGATGATGTCCAAGCGGGTCGCGTTCCGCTGGCCGACCTCGGAGTCACCAAGTCCCACAGCCGCCCGCACGCGTCCAACGACAACCCGTACAGCGAGAGCCAGTTCCGGACCTCGGAGTACCGGCCCGACTTCCCCGACGTCTTCACCTCGATCGGGGAATCCCGGGTCTTCTGCGGCAAGTTCTTCCGTGGTACAACCATGATCACCGTCCTTCGGGGTTGGGCCTTCAGACCCCTGCCGACGTCCACCACGACCGAAGCCGTCCGCGCCGCCCGAGCCGAGATCCTGGACCAGGTCTACACTGCTCACCCCGAGCGGTTCGTCCGCAAGCCACCCCAACCACCCAAGCTGCCCCAGGCTGCCTGGATCAACAAGCCGCCAGACGACGAGAAGCCGGAGGTCACGGCCGACACGACTCTCACGAGACCACCATCTCGTGTCTCATCCAGGTTGACAGGCGCTGCCGCGTCGACACCATCCACCGAGAGCGCCGAAAGTGGGCCGAGAAGGCCATAGAGGGGCTCGGGACGTTCTTGACGTGCCCGGCGTTCACCAACAAGATTTCGAAGTCGACATCGGCCTCGCACAAGGCGTGGAACACCGGCCGCCAGTACACCCCGGTGGACTCCATCGCCACGTGCGTCACCTGGTTGTCGACCAGCCAGGCCTCCATCTGGGCCAGCACTGGGCAGAACGTCTTGAACTTGCGGACCTTCTGCATCTGCGGCGCACCGTGGCCCTCGCTCGGGTCCGGACCGCGACAGCAATCTCCTTCTTGCCCACATCGATCGCTGCGGCTCGCTCGTAGATGATCTCCATGGTCACCGCACCTCCCGCTCGGCGACGCACCTACCACACGCCTCCCGCGGAGCCCGCGATCATCACGACTCTGAGATACGCGCTCCATGGAGGCAACCGGGGTACCCACCGGGGCGGGCTCCAGCATTAATCTTGTTTACGGACTCGACCGTGCCCAGCCACAACGATGTCAGCGAGAGACGCGCCCCCAGTCTCATCCACCCAGGGCGCCGCGTCACGAAATGACGATCTTGTTGGTGGAGCTGACGTGCCACAGTACGAACCGCTCCGTCGTCGTGACCGGGCCACGCATCGGACTTGGACGGCCAACTTGAGCGTGGGTGGCTACCCTGGGGCGGTGACAACGAGGCCGTTGAGTTCCGCTGCGCCCGCGAGCCGCTCGTCGTAGGTGACCAGTCCCTCGAGGTCGTCACCGAGGGCGAGTGCAGCAGCCAGGTGGAGGGCGTCGAGGCTGCGCAGCAGCGTCGGATCCAACCGGCCCGCTTCCTCGAACATGGCCGTGCCCAGCGCGATCAGGGTGACCGAGTCGAGCACCGTTCGGGCCTGGACCGCCCGATCGGGTGCGACCCGGCGCACTGCCCGCATCAGCTCCGTCCTGGCCAGGTCGCAGGACACCGGAGCACGATCGGCCGCCTTCAGCCACGCCAGCAGAGCGGAGGTCTCCGCCTCTGCGACGACGAGCTTCACGAGTGCGGACGTGTCCAGGTAGAAGGCCATGTCCGAGCGCTGTCAGTAGCGCTCGGCATCGCGCTGAGCCGCCAACTCGCTCGACAGGTCAGGTCCCGGCCTGGGCGCAGGCAGGGCGGCGATGTCGAGCTTGGCCGGGCGAGCCCGGCCGGCTTCGACAAGCTGCTCGACGCGGGACGACGGGATGGGTGTCAGCTGCGCCACCGGACGACCGCGATCGGTGATCGTCACGGGTTCTCCGGCGGCCGCCTGAGCGACCACCGCGGAAGCGTTCTGCTTCAGGGCACGGATCCCGACCTCGGTCATGAGCTACATGGTAGAACATTGCCGTCCGAGAAGCCATCCTCCTGTCCGAGGCGACAAGGCCGTGGGAGCACGGCCGGCACGCAGGTCCCACACCCACTCTGATCGCGACGAAGTCCGCGAGGTCGCCTTGGGTTTCACAACACCCGGGACAGGCCGGGAATGCGGGTGATCAGGAGCCAGGCCAGGGTGAACGAGAGTGTCAGGCCGCCGGAGGCGACGATGAGGGCCTTCACCTCGGCTGGGAGCGGCAGTGGCCGCAGCGCGATGGCGAGTCCGACCAGGACGAGTTGCTGCAGCACGAAGGCGCCGAAGCAACTTCGTTTGATGGCCGGGCGGATCCAACGGATGGACCGGTCGAGGCGTCGCTGTACAACGCTCAGCAGCCAGACCGGGCCGAACACCACAAGAGTGTTTTCGATCATGGGGAACACGAACGCGGACCAGTCCCAGCCCCCTCCCCACGCCTCTTCGTCGATGCCTCCCTGCGCCAGCCCGATGACGGTGAACGCACCGAACGCGACCAGCCCCGCGACTGTGGCGATGCGACTGAGCCTCCGCAGCCGTTCGGGTACCTGTGTCATCCAGCCGAGCCGGGAGGCCGCGATCCCCAGCCCGAACAGGGCGACGCAAGCGGGCCATTGGTAGAGGTTGAGGTCGAGGTACTTGTTCTCACTGTTGAACGGGAAGACCAACCTCACCAGGAACGTCGCGACGCCGACCGCGCCGCTGAGCAGAACGAGGTGCCGCGCGCCGATCTCGCGACGGACGGACGGTTCCGCCGCCGACGTACGCCGTACGGTGGTCCAGGCCACATAGACGAGCGAGAAGATCAGCAGGTCGCCGACGAACCAGAGTGTCCCGGTGTCCAGCGTCTGCTCCGCACCGAAGTACGACGACCAGTAGGAGCCGGTGTCCCTCCCGATCCAGTGCTCCAGCACGTACATGGTGATCGGTTGCAGGACGAGCACATAAGCGGCGAACACGACGCCCAGGCGCAGCAGCCGGTCACGCACGTACAAGCCGGCGCCCTTCCGCTCGAGCGACGGCCGTGTCATGAGGCCGGCCACGAGGAACAGCATCGGGATCAACAGCAACGAGAACGGCCCGCCGATCGCGAGCAGCACGCCCTGCGTGATCGGTGACAGGGTCACCTCCCGCTGCTCGGAGTACGCCCACCAGTCCATCTCGCCGTACCCGACGACGGCATGTCCGACGATGATCGCGGCGATCAGGACGACCTTCAGGTTGTCGACGAACAGCAGACGCGTGTCGGCCCACCCCTCGGCCGCGGAACCACGTCCGGCGGACAAGGCCACACCGACTGGCACATGCCCGTTCCTCGTCACCCTCGCAGCGTCCGGCGCTCCCGCGGCCCGGCGCAGGGCCGAAGGTCCCAGCGACCACCTGCCAACCGATCTGCCACGCCGTGGGTGGGAACCAGACGTCCGCTCGGCCAGGCTCAGCTCATTGCTGAGGGCAGCCCGCCGGCAACCCGCCCTCGTCCAGGCGAGGGTCGTCGTCTTCGATTCCGGATGCGACAGGGCCTCGCTGCGGGCCCTGTCGTAGCGAGCAGCTTTGCGAGATGTGCCGGTCGGTGGAGCTGAGGGGATTCGAACCCCTGACTACCTCCATGCCATCTACCGGCCCGGCGGCCAATAGGGCGCGAACTGAACCTGAGTGACCACGCGGCGGTCGGACCGAGCCACGATGGGGCAGGCAGGGTGCTGTACTTCTGCGCTGTACTTCTGTGCTGTACATGCCGGACGCAACCTGTGGTGACGACGTGCGCCGGCCGGCTACAGGCCGAGCATGACGGCGTTGCGGACGGCGTCGTTGACGGCGTGGGCGAGCGCCGGGGCGGCGAGGTTGCGGGTGCGGCGCCAGGCCACCGACAACGGGACTCCGAGGGCGACGTGGACGACGACGAGCTCGGTGAGCTGTAGCGGGAATGGCAGGGCGTGGGAGACGGGCAGGTGCCAGACGCCCCATAGGGTGGAGACGAACACGGCGGACTGCCAGCCGCGGGTCTCGCCGTCGTGGTGCGCGTGGGCGTCGAGCGCTCCCCGGAAGCTGACCTCCTCGAGCAGGAACGTCGCAGGGAAGTACAGGAGCACGTACTTCGGCAGGGCCAGGACGGCTGCCTCGACCGGCACGGGTGTGCCGGTCGAAACATGCAGCAGGCCGTAGACCAACGTCATGCCGCCGGCCCCGACGGCGACCGGAAGGGCGGCGAACCGAACCGCGGCCCCGACGGTCCCGGCACGGAGCGCGAAGGCGGCGCAGGCCGCTCCTGCCGTGGCTGCGACGTACCAGCCGGCCGTGACCAAGTCATCGTGCGCCAGGGAGCGGATGGCGAACCAGCCGGGGATGATCGCCAGGGTCACCGCGAGCGCGGCACCCCGGCGGTCGAGGGCGAACCGGTCAGGACCGACGGCGAACAGCTCGCGCAGTGGCCGGCGCCGCACGAGGAGCTGGAACCCGAGGGTCAGCGGGATCCCCACGAGCAGGTAGCCGTTGCTGCTCAACGGCAGCAGGTAGCCCGCGGTCACCCAGACGGCGACGAACGCGCCGGCTTCGACGTAGCGGCGCCGTCGGGTGCGCCCGGGCAGGGGGGCCGCCAGCGCGGTCGGGGAATTGGTCATGGACGTCACGTCAGCCTCCGTTCAGAGTCGGGCGGGTCAGCAGTGGGCCAGCAGGGGGTCATCCGGCCAACCGGTGTCCGGCCCGCAACGACGAGACAACGTCCGTGATCGCCTGCGTGGTGATGACGGCGTACTTCGGCTCTGCGATGAGACCTTCGTGGCTGGCGCCGTCGACGACGCGGTGGACTGCGTCGGTCGACAGGGTGGCCAGGTGGTCCTGTGCGGCGAACCAGCTGGCGGGGTGCCCTGTGCCGGCGGTGAGGACGAGGAGCGGTTTGTCACCGAAGCTCCGCACGGCAGCGGCGTCCCGCATCGAGGCCGAGCCCATGACGTACTCGTCGATGGTGCTGCGCACAGTGCCGGACGTCGCGACGCTGGTGCGGACGTCATCGCGGGCCTGCGCCGGCAGGTCACCGAACGCGAGGCCGGCGTACAGGCGGCTCACGCCGAGCCGTGACGTCGACGAGAGCAAGGCGGAGACCCGCCTCATGACCTTCGGCTCGACGTCGCTCGGTGCCGTCGTGAGATCGATGTCGGCGGCCGGCGCCGTGGGGTCGACGAGCACCATGCCGGCGACCTCGTCGGGGTAGCGGGCGGCGAAGGCGAGCACGTAGAGGCCGCCGAAGGAGTGCCCGGCGAGCACGTACGGGCCGGGGACGCCGGCGCGGTGCAGGAGGGTGTGCAGGTCGTCGGCGACCCGAGCGCCGTTCTGGGGCGCGTCGGTCGGGTCGCTCCAGCCGCGCCCGGCCCGGTCGTAGGCGCAGACGCGCGTGGTCCGGGCGACGGCGGGCGTGATCCAGCCAAGGTTGGCGGCCATCTCCCCGGCGCCGGGTTCGAGGACGACGGTCGGGCTCCCCGAGCCGGCGCAGGTCAGGTGCAGGCGGTGTCCGCCGACGTCGACCAGTTGCCCGGGCATCGTGCTGTGTGCGGCGTCGACGGCCTCGCCGACGCTCTGGTAGCCGGCGCCGACCGAGGCGATCCCCATCAGCGCGACGACCGGCCACAGGACGGCGCGACCGCCGCGGCTCGGCAGCCGGTGCACGCGGCGGGCGGCCCAGCCGGCGAGCACGAACGCGGCGACGGGCCAGACCCGGTCGAGGGCCGGGTGCACGCCGGCGCCGAACGCCAGCAGGAGGATCCCGCCGAGTCCGGTGAACGCTGCGAGGATGGCAGCCCACCCCTGCGGCGACGCCGTGAAACGGGTGGAGAGCGCGGCGAGCATCGCCCAGCCCGCGGCGAAGCCGAGGAGGACGGCGCCGGTGACGCCCTCCTCGTGCGCCGGCACGACGGGTGCAGCCGCCAGGCCCAGGGCGATGACGACGCCGCCGGCGACCGAGCCGGCGACGATCCGGCCGAGGCGTCCCCGCGGCGCCGGTCGCGCGGACGGGCCGGCGTCGGTGTCCGGTGCCGCTGCGGAGCGGGGTCGGCTGCCGGACGTGTCTGTCTGGCTGGTCATGGGGACTCCTCGGTCGTGGGCCGGAGTGCTGTATGGCTCTACGCTGAGGCTCGGCGGGGTCTGGTCGCCCCGGTCAGATGACCGGGTTCCTGCCGGGCCGGCGGCCAGGGCCGTGGACGGCTACGAGAGGTCGAGGCGGGCGAGCTCGCCGCGTGAGGTGACCCCGGCCTTGGCGAAGACGTTGCGCAGATGGAAGGCGACGGTGCGGTGGGATACCCAGCACTGGGCGGCGATGTCCTTGTTCGACAGCCCCTCGCGGACGAGTTCGGCGACCTGCCGTTCCATGGGGGTCAGGTGCAGGGCCGTCGACACGTCCCGCTTGCGGGCCGTCTCGCCGGAGGCCCGCAGTTCCTGCGCCGCCCTGGCGGCCAGCGGTGTCGCGCGGAGGTCCTCGAGGATCTCCAGGGCCGCCCGCAGGTGCGTGCGGGCCTCGACCCGGCGCTGCGAGCGGCGCAGCCACTCCCCGTAGGCCAGGTGGGTGCGCGCCCGTTCGTAGTGGTGCGGGTCGCCGGTCGGCGTCCGCGCGTGGTGGGCGAGCGCGCTGTCGAAGTGGTCGGCGGTGTCCGCCGGCTCCGCGAGCAGGGCCCGTGCGTGCGCGACGACGGCTGAGGCCCACGGCCACCCGGTGCCGGCGGCGAACGCGGCCAACTCCTCGGTCCAGGCAGCCGCCTGGTCTCGGTCGCCGGCCCGGACGGCGGCCTCGATGCGGTCGAGCGCTGCGAGCCGGTGCAGGGTGCCGACGCGCATGGCCGCGAAGTGGTGCAGTGCCGTCGCGGCATCGCCGTCGTGCGCCGCTCGGACGCCGCGTGCCCAACGTCCGAGGTCGTGGACCGGGTCGGCGAGCACGCCGAGCGGCTGCGACGCCGCCGCGTCGAAGTCGCCCAGGAGGGCGTCGAGCTCGGGGGCGGGCCGCCCCTGGACCGCGGCGAGCAGTGCGAGCTGGCCGACCGGGACGGCTCCGAGCGGCCGCTTGCCGGCGGTGGCGCTCAGGGACAGGGTCTCTTCGGCGCCCCGCCGCAGGTCGGCCCAGCGGCCGGTCGTGAACTGGCTGAACCCGAGCCGCGGCAGCGCGTAGAGGACGGCCATGACGGCGGCGGCATCGCGAGCGCCGGTGAGCATGCGGGTGAAACAGCACCGATGTGCCTCGTCGTCGCCCAGGTGCAGGGCCTGGTTGCCCAGGTGGGCCAGGACGTCCGGGGTGTCGACGTCGGTCGCCTCCCGGAGGGCGCCGTGCAGGGACGCCAGCGCGGCCGCCCAGTCCGCGGCGGCGGCCTGGGTGAGGCTGAGCAAAAGATGGCCCAGGCAGCGACGGTGAACGGTGCCGGCGGAGGTCGCGGCGACGGCGAGCTCCCCGACGTTGAGCACGGTTCCGCTGTCAGCACCGTGGCTGCGCAGGAGGGCCGCAGCGACGGCCAGCTCGAGGGCTCGCGCGGGGTCCAGGCCGGCGACGTCTCGGGCGGAGACGGAGAAGATGCGGTGAGCGTCGACGGCGGACCCCACGTTGACCTCGATGCGGCCGCGCAGGCGGTCGATGTCCGCGCCCAGCGGGACGTCCGTCGTGCCCTCGGCGTGCTCTCGCGCGGACGTTACGAGCACGCGGGCCGAGGTGGTCTGGCCGGCGTCCCACGCGTTGCGCGCCGCGGCAAAGAGGCGGACGGCGCGTGCGTGGTCGCCGTCGGCGAGCTCAGCAGCCCGTGCGTACGCCGCGGCGGCCGCGGCGTACCCGGCGCGCCGCTCCGCGCGGGCGGCGACGTCGTCAAGGGCCGCGACGATGCCGGCGTCCGGCACGTCCACCGAGGCCGCGCGATGCCACGCCTGCCGGTCGGCGTCGGTCACAGGGTCCGCCACGTCCGCGAGAGCCCGGTGGACCTGACGCCGCTCACCGCTCGTGGCCGCCTGGTAGACCGCTGAGCGGACCAGGGGATGCCGGACGCGTAGGTGGCCGGCCTCCACAGCGACCAGCCCCGACCGCTCGGCAGTCTCGAGCGCCTCCGGGGCGACGCCCAGCAGCCCGGCGGCTCGACGGACTGTGGCGACCTGCCCGGAGTCGTCGGCCGCGGCGACGAGCAAGAGGGTCTGCACCTCGGACGGGAGGCGACGGCACCGGTCCAGGAAGACCCGCTCCATCGCGGCGGTCAGCTGTGGTCGCTCCGGAAGCGGCGCGACGCCGCGGAGCTGGTCCGGCGTGAGCGCCCTGGGCAGCTCCACGAGCGCCAGCGGGTTCCCGCCGGTCTGTGCCATGAGCACGTCGGCGACGTCGTCGGTCACCTCTCCGACCGCGTCGGTCAGGACCGCACGCGCCGCCGCACCGGCGAGCGGGGCCAGTGCCAGGCCCGGGAGGTCGTCCGGGGCGAACGCCCTGCCCTCACCGTCCCGGGCGGCGAATACCACGGCGACCCTATCCGCGCCGAGCCGCCGTGCGGCGACCAGGAGCGCATCGGACGTCGCCTGGTCCAGCCACTGCGCGTCGTCCACCAGGCACAGGACGGTGGCGCTCTCGGCCGCTTCGGTGAGCATCGATAGCGTCGCCAGTGCGACGAGGAACGGCTGCGCGACGGCGCCGTCCGCGGTACCGGCGTCGGGAGCGAACTCCAGCCCGAAGGCCGTCCTCATCGCGCGCGCCTGCGGCGGCGGCAGACGGTCCAGCAGACCGAGGACCGGGCGCAGCAACCGGTGCAGCGCGGCGAACGCCAACGGCGCCTCGGACTCCACGCCCTGGGTCCGCAGCACGCACACGTCGTCCACGGCGTTCGCGGCGTTCGCGGCGAGCCAGTCGATCAATGTGGTCTTGCCGGCGCCGGGTTCGCCGTGGACGAGCAGCATCCCGGCGCGACCGGCCTTCGCGTCCTCCAGGACACGCGCGAGCCGCGCCTGCTCGTCGTCCCGGCCGTGCAGCACTCGCCGACGATACGCCCGGAACCGGCCGGTGTGCGATCACGCGCTCCTGCACGCCAACCCTGGCAGATCTGCCGGGGCGATCGGTCGTCGCCGGCCGCACCGTGGAACCGGCGCCGGATCGCGCCTCACCCACGCGGCTCACGCCGCAGCCCCACGGAGGACCCCATGCCCGGCACATCCATGCAGCCCCCGACACAGATCGGCACGTACACCTGGCTGGAGCGCACCAGCGGAGCGCTCACACCACGCGAGCGCCGACAGCTGCTCGGGCCCCTGGCAGCCGCCCACCTGGCTAACGCAGCCGGCCGGATCCAGGGGCTCATGGGGTTGGCGCCGGGGCGGCGTACGGCCACGGTCGATCTCGGGCCGATCCCGGACTCAGGTCTGGCTCACGCAGCCGAGAGCCTGGCACGGCAGCGGCTGACCCCGGCCCTGCTCAACCACTCCTACCGCACGTTCGCGTTCGGGACGGCGCTCGGCCGGCTGTCCGGGCTCGACGTCGACCGAGACCTGCTGTTCGCCGCGGCGATGCTGCACGACCTCGGCCTGACCGCGCCCACGCCGCGCGTCGACTTCACCATGGTCGGCGCCCGGGCCGCCCGCGACCTCGCCGAGCAGGCCGGACTGTCCTCGCCGGCCACGGACACGCTGCTCACCGCGATCACGCTGCACCACAACCCCGGCGTCACACCCGCCCACGGGTTGGTCGCCTACCTTCTCTCTGCCGGCGCCGGGCTCGACGTCGTCGGGCTACGCGCCTGGACCCTTCCCCCGGACACCCTCGACGTCATCACCTCGACCTACCCCCGCCTCGAGTTCAAACGCGAGTTCGCCGCCGCCTTCCGCACCGAGGCCGCCCACGTCCCCGCCGGCCGCGCAGCTTTCCTGCGCCGCTACGGCGCCTTCGCCCTCGCCATCCGGCTCGCCCCGTTCCGCGGCTGATCCAGGAACCCGGTCATTCGACCGGGGCGACCCTGCGTCGCGCGACCCACGATCGACTCGTCAAGGCACCACCACACCAGCACCCTCGACCGAACCAGGAGACCGACATGTCGACCCCCTCGTCCCAGTCCCCCGTCCACCAGGCCACGATGCAGGCCGTCGTCCGGGACGCCTACGGCGACGCCGACGTGCTGACCGTCCGCGACACCGCCCTGCCCGCCGTCCGGGACGGCGAGGTGCTCGTCCGCGTCCACGCCGCCGGCATCGACCGCGGCGCGGTCCACATCATGACCGGCCGCCCGTACCTCATGCGCCTGGCCGGCTTGGGCGTCCGCCGCCCCAAGCAGCCGGGACTGGGCAGCGAGCTGTCCGGAGTCGTCGAGGCAGTCGGCCACGGGGTGACCGGCTTCCAGCCCGGCGACGAGGTCTACGGCGTCGGACGGTCCACCTTCGCGCAGTACGCCGTCGCGGACGCGAAGACCCTGGCCCGCAAGCCGTCCGGTGTCACCCACGCGCAGGCTGGCGCCGTCCCCACCTCCGGCGTGACGGCCCTGCAGGCCGTGCGCGACCACGGCCGCCTCCAGCCGGGCCAGTCGGTCTTCGTCATCGGCGCCTCCGGCGGCGTCGGCTCCTTCGCCGTCCAGATCGCCCGCGCCCTCGGCGGCCACGTCACCGGCGTCGCCAGCACCGCCAAGCTCGACTTCGTCCGCTCGCTCGGCGCCGAGCACGTCATCGACTACACCGCCGGCGACATCACGCAGGACGGCCGGCGCTACGACGTCGTCCTGGACATCGCCGGGAACCGCCCGCTGAAGGCCCTCAGGAACCTGCTCACGCCGCAGGGCACTCTCGTGTTCGTCGGCGGTGAGGGCGGCGGCCAGATCACCGGAGGCCTGGGTCGCCAGCTGCGACCCACGCTGCTCTCCCGGTTCACCAGCCAGCGGTTCGCGACCTTCTGGGTCGCCAAACCCACGAGCAGCGACCTCGACGTCCTCAGGAACATGATCGAGGCCGGGCAGGTCACTCCCGCCGTCCAGCGGACGCGCCCCCTGACCGACGTCGTCAAGGCGATGGAGTCCCTCGAGCGCGGAGGGGTCACCGGCAAGATCGTGCTCGTCCCGTGAACGGCACCTTCGACGTCGCGGTGGTCGGCGGCGGCGCCGCCGGCCTGTCCGCCGCCCTGGTCCGGACCCCGGCCCGCCGCCAGGTCGCGGTTGTCGACGCCGGCCAGCGCAGCAACGCACCCGCCGCCCACATGCACGGGTACCTCGCCTCCGACGGCCTGCCACCCGCCTCGCTGCTGGCCGCCGGCCGACGCGAGGTCACCGGCTACGGCGGGCACCTCATCGACGGACAGGTCACCGACGTCCGGCAGGTGCCCGCGGACGGCGCCCGCGCCGCCGCAGGATCACAGGTCACGGTGTTCGCGGTCAGCCTGGCCGACGGCACGGTCCTGCACGCCCGCCGCGTCCTGGTCACTACCAGGCCGCGCAACGACGTCCCCGACCTCCCCGGCGTCCGCGAACGCTGGGGCCGCGACCTGCTGCACTGCCCCTACTGCCAGGGCTACGAGGTCCGCGACCAGCTTCCGCCGCCTCGATGTCCCTGAAGACGACCGAGCCCACCGCGAGGGCGGCGTTGAAGGCCCGCACCACGGGGTAGAGCGCGACGGCGATCCCTCCACTGCAACCTGCAGCGACCAAGTAGAGGAGTGCTGATGCCGTCGCCCTGTGGGGTTGGTTCCCGAAATGGGTGAGCCAATCGACGCCGGACAGCCTCCACCGTGAGGGATGTCGAGCACCGACCCCGACATGCAGAGCGTAGTTGTGCTGGCTGTCACCCAAACCCTGAACGGAGGCAGACAGCAGGTCCCGCCATGCCTGAATCGACCATCCCCGGGGTTGACGAGTTCCCCAACCCCACAACTACAAGATCAACATCGCGAGCCGCACAGCGCAGCCGGCGGCTCACGTCTGCGAGGTCCAATCGACCAGCCAGCCCAGCCAGCTCGGTGGTCGATCGGGTCGGCCACTCGATGAGATTGGCGATGCCCATCGAGGTCGCACCCATCACCGTTGCCAGAGTCCTGACGTTCCGCCACGAGGTCGTCGACTCCTCAGCGCTCAAGGAGGGGTTGCACAGCACCGCGAGCAGCCGCCGTCCCGCCTGGTCCGCCGCCTGTCTCGAAGGTGAGCACCCTTGGCTGGGGGTATCGCGCAAGGGGCATCACCCCTGCGCGAGGCGAAGCGTGCCCGCCAGTGCCAGCACAGCCCGTCTCCATCTGTCTGACTCCGGTGTTGAGCGTCTCTGTGTCTGCAGACATGGCAGGGGCTGATCGTCATCCAGGATGACGATGAACGTGGGTGGCTGTTCTCGAGATGGTCGTTGTGGT